>TBL_comb47_HYPODRAFT_10003079_pt1 | contig 20074 bp, 18 predicted proteins | sample TroBogypolimnion_40_FD_10682 | JGI IMG/M metagenome (IMG submission 10682) | reverse complement strand
GACCGACCGGCTCTCGGCCCCCAGGTGCTCCAGGGTCACCGTGAGCAGGTCCTGCGGCGACTCCTCCGCGAGCCGCTCGGCCCACTCCACGACGCAGGCCCCCCTCCCGCTGAAGTACTCCTCGAAGCCGAGTTCCGAGATCTCCTCCGGACCCTGCAACCGGTACAGGTCGAAGTGGTACAGGGGCAGACGCCCCTGGTAGATATTCAGGATGGTGTAGGTCGGGCTGGTGACGGGGGTGTCGGGGTCGACCTCCAGGCCGGCGGCGATCCCCTTGGCGAACTGGGTCTTACCGGCACCAAGCTCGCCCACCAGGGCGACAAAGTCGCCCGGGAGCAGCAGGCGCCCGAGCCGGGCCCCGAGGGCGACGGTTTCCTCTCCACTGCCGGTAACGACGCTGTGCATCCCTGCTAGCCTATCATGGTCCGGATCAGGTCGATCCGGCCGACGATGCCGACGACGCGTCCCGCCTCCACCACCGGCACGGCGTGGACCTTCTCGCGGCTCATGATGTCCGCCACCTCGCTCACCGGGGCTTGGGGCGACACGCTGAAGAGCTGCTCCGTGAAGATGTCGCCGACCGTCTGGCCCGTCATCTTCTGCAGTTCCTTCTCGAAGCGCTTGTCGCTCTCCAGGTAGATGACCCAGTCGAAGATGGAGACGACTGTCGGGATATGAAGGCTCTTGTCCTGCTCTACCAGGTCGGTCTCGGAAACCATCCCGATCAGCCCGCCGGCGTCGTTGACCACCGGTGCGCTGGAGATGCGGCTCTCCGCGAAAAGCTTCGCGAGTTCCATGATCGTGGTCTCGCGACGCACGGTGATGACGTTCTTGGTCATGATGTCTTGTGCCTTCAGCATTGTGAGCTCTCCGTGTTCAATGTTTTGCACTGCCGCGAGGGACTGACGACAGCGTTGGTTGCTAAAAGGGTCGCGCCTGGCTTCCCGGTGGAGATTTCTTTTCCGGCTCGGGCGCCAGCCGGCGCAGCGCCTCGGGGAGCATTTCCTGGACATCGGTCGCACTCATCCCCTGGCTCCCCTGGCGCGGCAGCAGCAGATCGGCCGCGAAACCGTGGACGAAGGCCCCGAGCTGGCAGGCGTTGAAGGGGGCGTAGCCCTGCCCGATCAGGGAGGCCACCACGCCGGTCAACACGTCCCCCATCCCGCCGCTCGCCATGCCGGGGTTACCGCTACCGTTGATGGCGAGGGAGCCGTCCGGGGCGGCGCAGATGCTGCGGGCCCCCTTGAGGATCAGGTGGACCTGGAAATGCGTGGCGAAACGCAGGGCGATCCCGATCCGGTCCGCTTCCACTTCCGGCACAGTGCAACGGGCAAGGCGCGCCATCTCCCCCGGGTGTGGGGTGAGCAGGGTCATCCGGCCGCGCCGTTGCAGCAGGATCTCAGGCGCGGCAGCGACCGCGTTCAGCGCGTCGGCGTCCAGCACCAGCGGACCCGGCAGGGAAGCGACCAGGGAGTGCACCAGGTAGACCGTGGAGGGAGCGCTCCCGATCCCCGGGCCGAGCGCCACCACGTCCCTGGTCCTGGCTTCCCGCAGCAGGTCCCCCAGGGCGCCGGCCTGCAGGTGCGTCGCACCCTCCCTTCCGACCGGCAGTGTCATCACCTCCGTCGTCTTCGCCTCAAGGATGCGGTTGAGGGCAGCCGGGACCGCAAGGGTCACCAGGCCCGCGCCGGTCCGCAACGCGCTCTCCGCTGCCATGGCGGCGGCGCCCGTTTTCCCGGTCGAACCCGCGACCACCAGGCAGTGCCCGGCGCTCCCCTTGTGGGCCAGGACGCCCCGGGGCCGGAACAGGAGGCGAGCGCTGGTGAGGTCAACGAACTGGGACCCGGGCGCCTCGGCTACCACCTCGGGGGGCATGCCGATATCGGCCACCACCAGCCGGCCGCAGAGCCCGGCGCCCGGATACAGGACATTGCCAAACTTGGCGAGCGCGAAGCTGACCGTCAGATCGGCGCGCACCGCGGCGCCGAGCACCCGGCCGGAGCCGGCGTCCACCCCCGAGGGGATGTCGACCGCAACGACCGGCAGGCCGGACGCATTGATCATCTCGATGGCGTCGCGAAAAGCACCGGTCACCTCGCTCTTCACACCGGTACCAAGCAGGGCGTCGACAATTAAATCCACCCCCCGGAAGACTTCGAAGGGGAGCGGCGCCCCGGCGGGCGGCAAAATCAGGCATCCCCGGTCCAACAATGCCAGGTTGGTCGCGGCGTCACCGGTAACCTCAGAAGGGTGAGCGAGCAACAGGACCCGGACCTCCCACCCCCGTTGCTTCAGCAGCCGGGCGATAACGTAGCCGTCGCCGCCATTATTCCCCTTTCCGGCGACCACCAGCAGCCGCTTGCCGGCACCCGGGCCAAAGGTCTCGCTAATGGCGTCCGCACAGGCCTTGCCGGCGTTCTCCATCAGGGTGAGCCCAGCGATCCCGAACTCCCGGATGGTGCGCTGATCTATAAGCTGCATGACCTGGCCGCTAACCACTTTCATCTATAGCCCCGGAAAACAGGTTGAGGTTGAGGTTGAGGTTGAGGTTGAGGTTTAGGTTTAGGTTTAGTCAAGACCCGAGGCCAGCATCGCCGGCATAGGCTAACGTCTGTAGCGCTCCAGCACCACAGGTGTTAGCGCTCCAGCACCACCATGGCGACCGCGCTCCCCGCGTCATGGGAGAGCGAAAGGAAATGCGAGCCAAGCCCCAGCTCCCGGAACATCTCCTGGGCGCGCCCATACAACTGCAACTCGGGTTTTCCCAGCGCGTCGTTGACGACCTCCATATCCTTCCAGGAAAGGCCGTCCCGAAGGCCAGTGCCGAGCGCCTTCAAAAATGACTCCTTGGCGGCGAAGCGCAGTGCGTAATGCTGCGCTGCATGTTTCTTGCCCGCACAGTAGGCGATCTCCATCTCGGTGAAGAGCCTCTGAAACAGGGCATCGTTCCCCTCTTTCAGGAAGCGCTCGAAGCGAGCTATCTCGACGATGTCTACACCAATGCCAAAAACCACTCTTAACTCCCTAAAGAACGTTCTACGTTCTACGTTCTACGTTCTACGTTCTACGTTCTCACTAAGTGGCACCTTCCCCGGCCAGGGGGGATGGAGGAAAGGTTCACTCGCCCTTCGCAGTTTCCGCCGCCGCAGGCAGGGACTCGCGCCACTCCCGTATCACCCCGGGCAGGTCCAGCGACTGGTCGGCCAAAGACTTCGCCACCGCGACCTCCAGTGTGGCACGCTCGCCGAGCCGCTTCAGTATCCCCTGCATGGCGTACCAGCCGTAGCGCGCCACCATGAAATCGGCCAGGGCGAAGCTTTGCTGGTAGGCGACGCCGGCCTGCGCCCGATCCATGGCAATGAAGGAGCCGGACAGGGTTTCCAGCGGCAGCAGCTGCCCATCCTTCGCTCCACCGCGGTTTAGCGGCATGGCATGGGCATGGGCGCTGAACTCCTTGTGCTCCTCAATCTGCGCCAGTCCCTCGTTGAGCCAGGTGGGGATGTTACCGTGGGTGAGTTCCGCGACCAATACGTGGGTGAATTCATGGAACAAAACGCTACGCATCTGCGCGGTGATCTTGGTGACTCCGCCGACCGGAAGGCGGATTTTACCGTCGTAGAGGCCACCGGACCAATCAGGCCCGGCGGTTACACTCGAATAGTCGCTCTTGGTGTAGAGCAGCACCGGGATGCGCGCGGTGGGAAACACGCCGAGGTCGGCTCCGACGCTGTTGTAGGCGCTCTCCAGTGCGTCCAGCACCTCGGCCGCCAGCCCGGGAGGGAGCTCGTCGTCGTAACTTATATCGAACATGGAGCTGTACCCCTTGTCCATTTTCGATTCGACCGGGAGTTCCCGCTCCGCCTTTGCGATCAGGCCCTTGAGGGCCGGGTAGGCCGGATTTAACTCCAGCGCATGGCGCCAAAGGGCGAGCGCTGCGGGGAGGTCACCGGTGTCGTAGCTGATCTTCCCCAGGTACAGCAGCGGCTCGGCTCCCTCCCCGGCCTGGGTGAGCTCCGCACGGGCGGAGTCGTAGTTCTTGCCAAGGTAGAAGGCGATCCCACGCAGCACGGTGTAGCGCATTTCACCGGGATAGAGCTCGCGCGCCTGGCCGAAGAACTCGGCCGCCTCCACGAAGTGGCTCAGCTTCAGGTCATTCTGGGCGATCCGCACGTAGACCGATGCGAGATCATGGCGCAGTGTTTCGTTGTAAGGAAAGAGCGAGAAGCCGCTCTTCAGCTCATCGAGCGCCTTATAGTATTCCCCGTTCCCCATGAGGACGCTGGCCTGGGCGCTGTAGCTGTTGGGTTCTCCGGCGCTGACCACCCCGGCGCAAAGGGAGAGGGAGAGGATGCTGACGGCTAGGAACCGTGATGCGTAATGTGTGATAGGTGATAAAAGCATCGTGCGACCTCTCAGATCCTGCTGACAGAAGAAACCGTGCAGCGCGACGGGTGTCCTTTGATACGTCAAACCTGCATCACACATTACAAATTACACATCACGCCTCTGCCTCACGCATCTGCCTCACGCCTCACGCCTACCAGTTCAACTCGCTTTTCAGCTTGGGCGAGACCGACTGACGGACGCTCTGCGCGATCCCCGCCGTGTCGAGACCGTAGCTGGCCTTCAATTCACCCTGTTCACCCTGCTCGACGAAACTGTCGGGAAAGCCGAGGCGGGTGACGCGCACGCCTTCCACGCCCTCTTCCTCCAATAGTTCCAGCACGGCGGAGCCAAAGCCGCCCTGAAGGGCGTTCTCCTCCACCGTGAAGAGCTGCCCGGTTCCGGCCAGGGAAAGGATCAGCTCGCGGTCCAGGGGCTTCACGAAGCGCACGTTCATGACGGCGATCTCCAGCCCCTCGAGGGCGAGCGCCTGCGCCGCCAGCAGCGCGGGTTGGACCATGGTGCCGACCGCCAGCAGCGCGCCGTCGCCTCCGGGCCTCAAGAGCTCCCCCCGGCCCAGCGGGAGCGCGGTCAGGATCTGGTCGATGGGGACGCCGCAGCCGGCGCCACGCGGGTAGCGTACCGCCGAGGGGCCGGGAAGCTGCAGGCCGGTATAGAGCATGTGCTGCAGTTCGTTCTCGTCCTTGGGCGCCATGACGACCAGCCCCGGCAGCACGCGCAGATAGGAAAGGTCGAAGACACCGTGGTGGGTCGGCCCGTCGCTGCCAACCACGCCGGCGCGGTCGATGGCGAACAGCACCGGGAGCTCCTGCAGGCAGACGTCGTGGGCCAGCTGGTCGAAGCCGCGCTGCAGGAAGGAGGAGTAAAGGGCGACCACCGGCCGGTACCCTTCGGCGGCGAGCCCCGCCGCGAAGGTGACCGCGTGCTGTTCGGCGATGCCGACGTCGAAGAAGCGCTCCGGGAACTCCTTTGCGAAGGGGGTGAGGCCGGTGCCGTCCGGCATGGCGGCGGTCACCGCGACGATCTTGTCGTTCTCGTGGGCCATCTTTTTCAGGGTCTCGCCGAAGATCCCCGTGTAGGAGGCGGCCCCGCCCTTCCCTTTCAGCACCTTGCCGGTCGCCACCTCGAAGGGGCCCACGCCGTGAAAGAGCGACGGGTTGGCCTCGGCGGCCGGATACCCCTTCCCCTTCTTGGTCAGCACGTGGATCAGCACCGCGTCGTCGAAGCGCTTCACGTTCTCCAGGGTCTCCAGCAACAGCGGGATGTTATGGCCGTCAATGGGGCCTATGTACTCGAAGCCGAAGGCCTCGAAGAGCATCCCCGGCGTGAAGAGCCCCTTGAGGGATTCCTCGGCCCGCTTGGCGATCTGCAGGGCGGACCTGCCGAACATCGGAAGCCCCTCCAGAAAGGCCTCCAGCTCCTTCTTCGCCTTGTGCACGAACTCCGAGGTGATGGTGCGCGACAGCAGGTTGGAGAGCGCCCCGACGTTTTCCGAGATGGACATCTCGTTGTCGTTCAGGATCACCACCAGGTCCTTGTTGAGGTGGCCGGCGTGGTTCAGCGCCTCGAAGGCGATCCCCCCGGTCATGGAGCCGTCCCCGATGACGGCGAGCACCTTGTTGTGCCCCCCGGAGAGGTCGCGCGCCACGCCCAGTCCGAGCGCCGCCGAGATGGAGGTGGAGGAGTGCCCCACGTCGAAAACGTCGTGGGGGCTCTCTGCGCGCTTGGGGAAGCCGCTCAGGCCGCCCAGGGTGCGCAGGGTGCCGAAGTCGGCGTTCCTTCCGGTCAAGAGCTTGTGAGCGTAGGCCTGGTGCCCGACGTCCCAGACGATCTTGTCCTTGGGGGAATTGAAAACCCGGTGCAGCGCGATGGTGAGCTCCACGACCCCGAGGCTCGGGGCCAGGTGCCCGCCGTTGGCCGCGCAGACCTCTATGATCCGGGCGCGCAACTCGCCGGCGAGCTGCTCCAGTTCCTTGAGGGTGAGCCCCTTGAGCTGCGCGGGGTCGGTTATACCGGGCAGGATGGACGGCATCACGATTTCCTCTTGACGATGTAGGAGGCGATGGAGCGCAGCGGCTCGGCTCGCTCGTCGAAGCCCGCCAGGGCGTCCAGCGCCATCTGCACCAGCTCCTGAGCGCGGGTCTTGGAGGCCTCCAGGCCGACCAGGGCCGGATAGGTCGCCTTGCCGCGCGCCTGGTCGCTCCCGGCGTCCTTGCCGAGCTCCTCCGTGGTCCCCTCGACGTCCAGGATGTCGTCGGCGATCTGGAAGGCAAGGCCGATTGCCTCGCCGTAACGGGTGAGAGACGCCAGGCTCTCCACGGAGGCGCCGCCCAGGATGGCTCCGGCGCGCACCGAGGCGCGGATCAGGGCGCCGGTCTTATGGGTATGGATATAGGAAAGCGTCGCCAGGTCTATCTCGTCCTTCCCCTCGCTCTCCATGTCGACCACCTGGCCGCCCACCATGCCGCGCGAGCCCGAGGCATGCGCGATCTCCTGGATCACCCGCAGCCGCGCCGCCGGATGGGCGCCCTCCTCGGCCCGGGACAGCAGGATGAAGGCCTCGGTCAGCAGTGCGTCGCCGGCCAGGATGGCGACCGCCTCGCCGTACACCTTGTGGTTGGTGGGGTTTCCCCTCCTGAAGTCGTCGTCGTCCATGGCGGGGAGGTCGTCGTGGATCAGGGAGTAGGTGTGGATCATCTCCATGGCGCAGGCAGCCGGGATCGCCATGGGGAGCGCGCCCCCCACCGTCTCGCAGGCAGCCAGCAGGAGGATGGGCCGCACCCTTTTACCGCCCGCGAAGACCGAATAGCGCATGGAGCCGTGCAGCGAGGCGGGTAGTTCACTCCCGCTCGGAAGATAGCGCTCCAGCGCCTCGTCGACCAGCTGGCACCTAGTTTTCAGATACTCTTTCAGATCCATGTATTTTTCTCGCTTTCTTAAGTGATGAGGATTTATTGTACTACAAAAAAAATAGGCCACAGTGCCATCCCCACCCCGGCCTTCCCCTTTGAAGAGGAGGGGGAGTTTCTGGCGGCGGAAGATTGGCGTTCGTCAGGTTACTTCAAGAGTTACTCCCCTTACTCCACTTCGTCAAAGGGTTTCTTAACAAAGCTGCCGTCACGCTGTTTCAGCAGGAGTTCCACACGCCGCTCCGCCTCGTTCAGCTTCTTCGAGCAAAAGGCGGACTGCTTCACCCCCTCCTCGAACGCCTTCAGGGAGTCCTCCAGTGACAGTTCCCCGCCTTCGAGCTTCTTCACGACTTCCTCGAGCTTCTTTAGAGCGGTTTCAAACTTTTCCACAGCCATGGGTGACCTCACAAGAAAAATGAACGTTATTATACAGACTGGCTAAGACAGGTCAAGGTGCAAAGACAGGCCAAGGTCAAGGTTAAGGTTGAGGCTGAGACGGAGCAAGGACAGGTCAAGGTTAAGGTTGAGGTTGAGACGTCCTCAGCCTCAGCCTCAACATTTGCCTCAACCTGTTACTTCTTCCACCCGGCAAAGGGCGGAGCCGGCGGCGAGGCTCAGCTCCAGGCGGTCTCCGGGGGCAATCTCGCGGCTGTCCCGGACCACGCTGCGCCCCGGGAGCTTGCGAGCGATGGAGTAGCCGCGCGCCAGCACCGCCAGGGGCGAGACGGCGTTGAGCGTCCCCGAGGCGACCCTGAGGCTCTCGGCGGCCCCCGAGAGCCGGCGCGCCACCGCGTGATCCAGCCTGAGGGAGAGCGTCTCCAGGCGCTCGCCGGTCCTTCTCAAGGTAAGGGCCGGGCTTTGCCGGCTGAGCCGGGCGGAGAGGGCCGCGATCCGCTCCCCGTGCCCCCCGAGCAGCAGGTCGGCCTCGCGCCGCAGGCGCCAGTCCAGGCTGTCCACCCGTTGGGAGAGATGCCCGAGCACCCGGGAGGGGTCGGCAAGTGCACGGGAAAGCGCCACCACGCCGGCGCGCCAGCCGTCCAGTCGGCGCAGCTGGCAGATGTCGAGCCGGTGGGTCAGGGCATCCAGCTCGGCGGTCAGCTCCTTCTTGCTGCGCACCACCAGTTCCGCCGCGGCCGAGGGGGTGGCGGCCCGCAGGTCGGCGACGAAGTCCGCGATGGTGAAGTCGACCTCGTGGCCGACCGCCGAGATGACCGGGACCGCCGAGCGGTGGATGGCGCGCGCCACGACCTCCTCGTTGAAGGCCCAGAGGTCCTCCAGCGAGCCGCCGCCGCGCCCGACGATCATCACGTCGATGCCCCCCAGGCGGTTCAGGTCCTCTATGGCGCCGGCGATCTCCAGGGCGGCCCCCTCCCCCTGCACCCGCACCGGGGAAATCAGGATCTCCAGGTTGGCAAAGCGGCGGGTCAGCACGGTGAGGATGTCCCTGATGGCGGCTCCGGTGGGCGAGGTGACCACCCCGATGCGCTGCGGCAGCTTGGGAATCTCCTTCTTGTGCGCCTCCGAGAAAAGCCCTTCCTTGGCGAGCCTTTCCTTAAGCTGAATGAAGGCGAGCTGCAGCCCTCCGATCCCCTGCGGTTCCAGGTATTCCGCCACCAGCTGGTACTCGCCGCGCGGCTCGAAGAGGGTGATGCGGCCGCGCACCAGCACCCGCATGCCGTCCCTCGGGGTGAACTTGAGCGCCCGCGCCGCTCCCCGGAACATGACGACGCGCAGCTGGGCGCCGGCGTCCTTGAGAGTAAAATAGCAGTGGCCCGACTGCGGCGAGGCGAAGTTGGAGATCTCCCCCTCGACCCAGACCTGGTCGAAGTTCTCCTCCAGCACCCCGCGCACCAGCGCGGTGAGCGCGCTCACCGTGAGGACCCGGCGTTCCTTGAAAAGCTCCATGTCAAACCCCTAAAGAAAGATCAAAGACTTTAACGCAAAGACGCAAAGACGCCAAGGCGCAAAGATGAAGCAGGTCGAGGGGAAAGCCTAATGCCTTGACTTCTCGTCCTTTCTTAGCGTCTCTGCGCCTTTGCGTCTTTGCGTTGAAACTGGTGGCTTTTCATTTTTTCCTGGTTACCGGGGGTTACATACCACGTGGCACTCCACCCTGTCAAACCGGTTGACCGTCCCCTCGTGTCGATGTTAGTATGCGCCCCATGAAAAATTACCCGTACGTGATAACCGTCTCCTCCGAAAAGGGGGGGGTGGGCAAGACGACCCTGGCGACCAATCTCGCCATATTCCTGAAGGCTCTCGACGAGAACCTTCCGGTCTCCATCCTCTCCTTCGACAACCACTTCACCGTGGACAAGATGTTTTCCATCAAGGGACAAAAGCTCAGGGGCTCCGTTGCGGACCTGCTGCTGGAGACCCCGGGGAGCGAGCTTTTGCACACCGGGCAGTTCGGGGTGAACTACATCCCCTCCTCCACGGCGCTCCCCGACCTGAAGGGGTCGCTCAAGGGACCCATGGTGCTGGCGCGCCTGCTGGCCCAGTCCGACATCCCGGGAATCATCATCGTCGACACCCGCCCCGACCTCGATGTCATGACCCAGAACGCCCTCTTCGCGGCGGACCGGGTCCTGGTCCCGATCAAGGACATGGCGAGCATGGACAACTGCCGCAACATCTTCGAGCTGTTCGACAAGAAGGGACTGGACCGCAAGAGCCTGACCCTGATCCCCTGCCTGATCGACGAGCGCATCAAGTTCGAGGGGCTTTTCAAAGACCAGAAGACGCTCCTGAAGGCCTTCGCCATCAACCGTGGTTACCGCTGCTCGGACACCTTCATCTCCAAGAGCCCCAAGGTCGAGAGCCTGAACACCAACCCGGACGGCCGGATCTACCCGATCCTGACCCACGGGCGCGGCACCGACGTCTACGGCCAATTCACCGCGCTCGGGCAGACCGCGATCCAGGAGTACAGCGAGACCAAGGAGCCCCGTTCGGAGCTCTTCGACAAGTGGCTAAGCGAAGAGGACAGCCGCAAGAAGGAGGCCTACTTCGCGAGGCTCACCGGGCTTAAGAGCGAGTGCCTGGTCTGCGGCAAGGAACTCGCCCCGGGCGCCCAGCTCTCCTATTACTGCGAGAGCTCCGATGGTGCCGCCAGCGGCTTCGTGGAGGACGACTGCTTCACCGGTTTCCTGCTCCAGGCCGTCTTCAGGATCGAGCGCGAGCTTCCCGCCGACGACCCCACCCGGCTCATGATCGCCCAGACCGCGCGCGAGTCGGTCTTCGTGCTGAACCCGGGGAGGGAGGATGCCGAGGGGAGCCTCGACTTCCATCGCTTCGACTTAAGCGGGGTCTCTCTTTTGAAGAAGCAGTACCCGCTGGCCGTGGCTCCGGAGCGCGACGGCTTCTCCGGTCTGGTGCAGGGGAGCCTGGCCGGGTACCAGGGGCAGCTGCGCGACGCCTTCCTGATGGTGCATCCGGTCGCGGGCGAGAACCCCGAGTCGATCCTCGTGGAGGAGAACTACCGCGAAATGATGCGGTTAAGAAAGCGCATCGCCGGCCAGTTATAGCCAAACAAACCAAACAAACCTTTACCGCAAAGGCGCAAAGACGCGAAGGAAACAAAACCAAGCAATCTTTTGTTTAAAAACATCAGATTGGCTCTGGCCTGATTTTCTTCGCGCCCTTTGCGCCTTTGCGGTTCACATGCCTTTAACCAAACCAACCTTCACCGCAAAGACGCCAAGACCCGAAGGAAACAAAACCAAGGCCTAATCCTTTTGTGAAAGCATCACATTGGATTTGGCCTGGTTTATCTTTGCGTACTTTGCGCCTTTGCGGTTCGCATGCCTTTAACCAAACCAAACCTTCACCGCAAAGACGCCAAGACCCGAAGGAAACAAAACCAAGGCCTAATCCTTTTGTGAAAGCATCACATTGGATTTGGCCTGGTTTATCTTTGCGCACTTTGCGCCTTTGCGGTTCGCATGCCTCTTGTTTTTAAAGCTTGATTGGATTTGGTTAGGTTTGTCTTTGCGTCCTTTGCGCCTTTGCGGTTCCAATGCCTTTGGGTCAACTGGTCAGAGCCGAGGCGTGCACGAAGATGATGCCGTCCTTGTGCAACTGGGGCAACATCGCCTTCAGCGCCCGGATGGTCGCCGGGTGCGGATGGCAGATGGCGATCGCCGAACCCTTCTTGCGCGCGATCGCCGCCACCTGGGCCAGCTGCTTTCCAATCAGGGCCTCGTCCTGCACGTTGTCCAGGAACACCTGGCGCGCCCCGCACCTAAGCCCCAAGGCCCGCGCCCGGGCATAACCCACCGAGGCAGGCGAGGTCCTGGAATCCACGAAGAACATCCCCTTCTCCTGCAGCACCTTAAGCACCACCTCCATCTTCTCGGCGCTCTGGGTGAAGCGCGACCCCATGTGGTTGTTGGCCCCCACGGCGTAAGGTACCGAGCGGAAATACCCCTGCACCCGCTCCTTTATCTCCGGGTCCGCCATGGCGACCAGAAGGCCGATCTTCTCCAGCGGCTGCTGGGGATACCCCTCGGGCTCCATCGGCATGTGGACCATGACCTCGGCCCCCGCCCGGTGCGCAGCCTCGGCAACCCCTTTGGCGTGGGCGAGGCTCGGTATGACGGAGAAGGTGAGCGGCAGCCCGATGGAGAGCAGCTCCTGGACCTCCTTCTGGCTCGCCCCCATGTCGTCGATGATGAGCGCAACCGAACCGGGCCCCACGGCGCGCGGGGGAAGTGCGGCGCGCGGTTTCGGCGCGGGGAGTGCCGCGCTGGAGAGCCGCGCCTGCACGGGAGCCGGGCGCGGCGGGAGCTTCAGGCGCGCAGCCGGCTGCGAGGCGGGGGCCGGCGACGCGGGCGACCTGGTCGGCTGCGGCGCGCTCTTGCGGCTTTGCTCCAGGAGATAAAAGGCGCCCGCGATGAACAGCGCGACCAGCACCAGTGCGAGCAGGGGCCGCCCCCCGCCCCCGGAAGATTTGCGTCTGTTGACAGCCTTACCCTTGCGTGCCAATGGATCAACCTCCTAAAAATGTGACAGGAGTAAAATCGGGAAAGGTGAAGGGTGAAAGGTGAGCAGAAATCGCACCTTTCCTCCTTCACCTCGATGAATCGGTTGTAGTAAGCCAACGAGCAGCAACGTTACTCTAACCAGACCGCCAATATATAGACAAATCGGTGCCGGAGCAATCTAAAACCCGTCACAGCGGAAGGTGTTCCAGGTTTTGGGGGAGAACCCGGCGCACCCCTGCCAAAGTCGCCCTGCATCCGCTTTCGGCCCCCTCCTTTCACCTTTCACCGAGCGTTGGCCAGTCAGCCTGCCCAGGTCCCCCGCTTCCAGACATAACCAGTTCTCTTTTTGCTGATTGTATGCTAATTTCGCGCATCTCAATCATTAGGAGAACCGCGCCATGATCATTAACGGCCAGTACAACATCGGACACATCTGCACCCGCCAGCAGTGCGACCTCGGGCGCGGCGACAAGGTGGCGATGCGCTGGATCTCCCAGCACATGGAGCTGCACGACTACACCTTCCGCGACCTGGACCTTCAGTCCAACCGCTTCGCCAATGCGCTCCAGGGCCTGGGCTTCCAGCCGGGCGATGCCTGCTTCACGCTGCTCCCCAAGATGCCGGAACAGTTTTTCTCCTTCCTCGGCATCCTGAAACTGCAGGTGGTGGCCGGGACGCTCTTCTCCAATTTCGGCGAGGAGGCGCTCCTGGACCGTCTGGGGGACTCCCGGGCCCGGGGGATCATCACCAAGAAGAGCTTTCTGAAGAAGCTCACCCGGATCCGCGGCCAGCTGCCGAACCTCACCACGGTCATCCTGGTGGACATCGACCAGCACCAGGCGGACGGGGTGCTCTCCTACCCGCAGCTGGTGCGCGAGGCCTCGGACCAGTTCAGCGCGGCGCCCACGAGCGCCCAGACGCCGTCGGTGCTGCACTACACCTCGGGCTCCACCGGGAAACCCAAGGGTGTGCAGCACCTGCACCAAAGCGTGCTCTCCCAAAACCGCACCGCCCGCGAGGTCCTGCAGCTCACCAAGGACGAGATCTACTGGTGCACCGCGGACCAGGGGTGGGTGACCGGCACCTCCTACGGCATCATCGGCCCCTGGAGCCTCGGGGTGACCCAGGTGCATTTCGGCGGCGGCTACAACGCGGAGCATTGGTTCAACATCCTGGAGCAGGAAAAGGTGACGGTATGGTACTCGGCCCCGACAGCGCTCAGGATGCTGCTGCGGGAAGAACCCGAGCTGTTCACCGGGCGCGACCTGTCGCTGCTCAAGCACATCTTCAGCGTCGGCGAGCCGCTCAACCCGGAGGTCATCCACTGGGCGCGCCGCACTCTGGGCAAGGAGATCTACGACACCTGGTTCCAGACCGAGACCGGGGCGATCATGATCTCCAACCGCCCGGGCCTGGAGGTGCGCCCGGGCTCCATGGGGCAGCCGGCCCCAGGGATCGAGGCCGCCATCATCGCCGACGACGGATCGCCGGCCGACGACGGCGAGCAGGGTAACCTCTGCGTACGGCCAGGGTGGCCCTCCATGTTCTCCACCTACCTCAACAACGACGAGGTGTACCGCCAAAAGTTCCGTGGCGGCTACTACTACTCCGGTGACACCGCCTTCAAGGACGCCGATGGGTACTTCTGGTTCCTCGGCAGAAGCGACGACGTCATCAACACGGCCGGCCACCTGGTGAGCCCCTTCGAGGTGGAGAGCGCCCTGCTGGAGATCCCCGAGATCGCCGAGTCCGGGGTCATCGCGGCGCCGGACGAGCTTTTGTTCGAGAAGGTGGTCGCCTACATCTCGCTGCACGCCCAGGCGGAGTATACGCCGGAGCTGGAGCTCAGGATCAGGCTCTACATCTCCAACAAGGTCTCCACCATCGCCACACCGCAGGAGATCCACGTCATCGACAAGATTCCCAAGAACAAGAGCGGTAAAATCATGCGCCGGGTGTTGAAGGCGCGCTACCTCGGCACCGACGCAGGCGACACTTCAACCATGGAGGAGGATTAACATTGGATACCAAGACTAAGCTGCAGGGAATATTTCGCCAGGTCTTCGACGACGACTCGATTGTCATAGAGAGGGCAACGACGGCCGACGACATCGATGGCTGGGACTCGCTCTCCCACATGAACCTGATCGTGGCGGTCGAGATGGGGTTCAGCATCAGGTTCAACGTGAAGGACGTGCGGGCGCTGAAGGACGTGGGGGACCTGATCGACATCATCGACAAGAAGCTGGCGGGGTAAAACCTGCTGGAGTTCGGCCATAAAAAAGGCACGAAAAACGCAAAGAGATACTGGATCGCCCTGCGCGTACCCTGTATCTCCGGCGTTTTTTGTGCCTTTTTGTCGTTAAGCGCCCGCGCCTAGCGGAAGATATCCTTGACGCTGTGCAGCGGTTTGAGGGGCCCACCCAGATACTTCCTGTCGCTGGCCTGCTGCTGCGTATAGAGGTCCCTGCCGTTTCCCGCCTGGTTCAGCCCGTCCTTGAGGTCCTGTATCAGCGCCTTGAGTCGCTCAATCTCGGCGCCTCCCCCCGAGTCGCAGACATGCCGCAGCTGCACGTAGAGGTCGTTGAACTCCCGCTCGCTTCGGGCCAGACCGGTGATCCCGTGTTCCACGTCGTGATCCAGCAAGATCCGCTTGGTCTGTATCAGTTGCACCTCGATCCGCAGTTTCTCGATGATCGGCAGGTCGCTTTTCTTCAACTCGCACAGACATTTGCTCAAGATACTGTATTGCTTTAACATGGATCCCCCCTGCGGTGAAATGGCAAGTTCTCCTATAACAAGAACTGCGCCAACAGCAGTCGGGCTAAAAACAATATTGATATCGGAAACTTACGTCAACAAACAGGCGCGTAACGCAGCCGGCGGGGGGTGTTCGTTTTTTTACAGCGTTGCGCATCCCGGGGATATTTTCGTTATAGATCAGCCAGATAACCAGCAACTGTAACATTTTGGACATGTGAATTTTTTTACAGTCAACTAGCCTGTTCCTCTGATAGAGACCAGGGAAACGAGATAGTGTATTTTATTATTTACGTCTAACCGTCTACTTTAGGCCAGGTCTTCCTTCTCGAAAGCCTGCAGGGCGACCGCGGTGGTGACGCTCGCGTTCACGGCCGCGGCGATGTCGATTGCCTGGAGCAGCGCGTCCTGGGGGATGCCGCTCTCCAGCGCGCGGCGCATGCGCCCGCCGGTGCAATGGACGCAGCCGCGGGTGAGCGACACGGCGAGGCCGATCAGTTGCTTCTCGCGCTCGCTCAGGTGGTCCGGTGTATGTGCGTGGTCCAGCAGGGTCTTGGCGGCAAAATCATCAAACTTCATCGATTCTCCTCCCGGCGTTTCGGAGTGCAGATCCCGGCGTCCCTACGCCAGCTTCCGCCCGGCAACCGGTGACGGACGGTAAAAAGTCTGGACAGACGGACGCTCTACGGTATAAATTCATCTATCATGGCCCGGTCGAAAGGCTGCGGCCTCATCCCGGAAAAAGGAGGAAGCATTTTGGTCGAGTGGCAAGAAAACCTCTCCATCGGGGTATTGGAAATCGATATCCAACACAAGCTTCTTTTTGAAAAGGTCAACAGCTTCCTGCAGGCCTGCCAGTCCGAGGCGGAGGGTGACACGGTGGACCGCCTGTTCTGGTTTCTGGAAGCCTACGCCGTCACGCACTTCAACGATGAAGAGAAGCTGATGCAGCAGGTGGGATACCCCGACTTCATCGCGCACCGCAAGCAGCACCAAGAGTTCGCCGGCGAAGTGGGCAGGATCAAGGAGCGCCTCAAAAATGAGGGGCCGACCCAGAGTCTGGTGTCCAGTATGTCCAGGTTCATAAGCAGTTGGCTGATCCAGCACATTTCCAACATGGACCGCGCCATCGGGCATTTCGTACGCGAACCAGGCTAACAAGTTCCCGGAACCGCGCTGCGGCACCGCCCGAAATACTATATCCTGTGCCCGCCTGAGTCAACAGGATATCCCGCAAAGCTCATAATGAAAGTTAATCCCGCATCCAGCCTTCCCGAGCAGCACCCTCCTGAGGTCCCCAAAAGAACGTCGGGCCTTCCTTTTCGATCTAGATTTTCGCTGCGATCATTCTCCTGAGCATTTCCCCAGGGGATGGCGGATCAGCCGCAGACCTGTGCGAGTCCTTGAGGACGACCTTCGGACCAGATTGCTCTTCTGGGAGATAGCACTTGGCCTCCCCTTGTAAACGCCTCGGTTAATGATAGATTTTTCTAAAACAGAGCCAAAGGAAAATCGCCATGAGAACCAGAGTCCTCCTCGTCCTGATCTTCCTGCTTTTGGACGGTGCCTCGGCGCAAATGGTCCTGGCAGGCGACTCACCGGCCACGCCAGCCGCACAGCCCCAGGCCGCAGCTGCGGCGCAGACCACAACTGCCGCACAGACCACAACTACGGCCCAGGCAGCACAGGCCGCGCAGGCCGCACCAGTCGTACCGGCGCCACCGGAAAGGTCCCGGCGGACGCGGCGTTCGACCTGAACCAGGCAAGCGCAGTGCTGCCGGTCGCCGAATGGTACCTGGAGGCCCGCATCGCCCGGAGCGCGGGCGACCTGGCCGGCGCGGCGGAGGCGCTGCGCAAGGGGGTCGCGGCCGAGGACGCGCTGCGCTACACGGAGCCACCCAGCTGGTACCTGCCGCTTCGGGAGCCGCTCGGGGGGGTGTTGCTCAGACAGGGAAATTTCGCCGGGGCGGAGCGGGTCTTCCGGGAGGAGTTGGCCAGGAACCCGCGCTCAGGGCGGGCGCTCTACGGCCTATGGGAAAGCTTGCAGGGGCAAGGCAGGGAGTACGAGGCGCAGCTGGTGCGGCGCGAATAAGAGACCGCCTGGAGCGAGGCGGACCGGGAGCTGGACCGGGAGAGCCTGTAAGGAAGAGAGGTCACTTGAAGCTTAGCTGGATGGTCTGGGTCGCCTGCCTCAGCTCGAAGGCCGCATCGGCGAAGCGCGGAGGGCCCATGGTGCCGCGCGCCCCGTTGGAGGCGGCGGTCGGCTCCACGGGCCAGCCGAAGAAGCTGAGGTCGAGCTTGCCGTTGTTGTTTTCGTCCTGGTAAGCCGCAGCCGCATAGGTCCCGCGCGGCAGCCCGCTGAAGCTGAGCTCCGCCTCGCTCCCGATTACCGCCGCCGCCTTGTGCGCGATGGCCTTCTCGGGCTGGGTCGGGAAACCGGCGGCATCCTTCCAGAGCATGACCCGCACGGTCCCGACGCCACCCCGCAGACCGGAGAACTTCACGATGAGCGTTTCGGCGTGCGCCGGGCAGCTGTGCCAAAGGAGCGCTGAGATTAGGACGATACAGACTGTGACAGGATTCATGGGATGGGCCTTTCGGGGTTGGTCGTGCCAGGTCTTTTTGTAACATATCCGCGCCACCTTGGCGACCCTTTTTCCCGTGCAACCCGCAACGCCCCCCGCGACCAGCAGCCGCCCCCCGCATCACTCCAGCCGGATCCCCGAGGGCCGCCCGCTAGCGCTCCAGGGAGGCGTAGCGGCTCTGGTCCCCTCTCTTGAGCAGCAGGAGCAGGGGGAAGCCCTTCCTCGCGGCCACCAGTGCGGCGTTATAGTCGGCCAGGCTCTTGATCGGCTTGCGGTTCACCTCCAGCACCACGTCGCCCACCTGGACTCCGGCGTCGTCGGCGCTCCCCCCCTGCTCGACCTCGGTCACCACGACCCCCGATTTCTCGCTGATTCCCACCTGTTGGCGCAGCTGCTCGGTCAGGCTGTCCACCTTCATCCCCAGACTCTGCACCGGCGCCTCAGCCTGCGCCTGGGCCGCCGCTTTCTCCTCGGAGAGCTCGGCTACCTTCAGGGTGATATGGAGCTCCTTGGCGTCACGGATCACCACGACGGGGACGCTCTTGCCGACCGGGGTCTCCGCGACCAGGCGCGGCAGATCGTTGGCGCTTTTCAGGGTGCGGCCGCCGTAGGACACGATGATGTCGCCCTGCTTGATGCCCCCCTTGGCAGCCGGCCCGCCGGGATCCAGGTCACCCACCAGCGCGCCGCGCGGCTCCTTGAGCCCGAAGGACCGGGCGATCTCCGGGGTGACGCTCTGCATGCTCACCCCGATCCAGCCCCGCACCACCCTCCCCTTGTCCCTGAGCTGGGCGACCACCGACTTGGCCAGGGCGCTCGGGATGGCGAAGCCGATCCCCTGCCCCCCCGAGACGATCGCGGTGTTGATGCCAATCACCTCTCCCCTCAGGTTGACCAGCGGCCCTCCGCTGTTGCCCGGGTTGATCGGGGCGTCGGTCTGCAGGAAGTTGTCGTAAGGGCCGGACCCGAGCACCCTGCCGGTCGCGCTGATGATCCCCTGGGTGACCGTGTGCTCCAGTCCGAAGGGGTTCCCCACGGAGAGTACCCAGTCCCCGACCCGGACCCGCTCGGAGTCCCCCAGCGCGAGCACCGGGAGGTTCTCGAAGAGCGAGGAGATCTTCAGCAGCGCCAGGTCCGTCTTGGGGTCGCGTCCCACGACCTTGGCCTTCAGTTCCCGGCCGTCGGAGATCTTCACCTTGATCTCGTCGGAGCCCTCCACCATGTGGTTGTTGGTGATGATGAAGCCGTCCTTGCTGATGATGAACCCGGAGCCGAGGCTTTGCTGTTTCATCTCGCGGTCCGGCATGTTCTCGTGGAAGTGCTTGAACAGCTCGCCGAAGGGGTTTTCCCCATTATCCTCGTCGTTGCCGAAGAAGTGGCGGAAGGGGTTGCCGGGGACCTTCACGGTGGAGGTCGTGCTTATGTTCACCACTGCCGGCGTCACCTTTTCGGCCAGGTCGGCGAAGGACTTGGGAAAGCCGATGGTCTGGGAGCTGCCCTTCCGTTCGCAGCCGAAAGGGATTACGAAGAGCATGGTGAGTAGCACCAAGAGCGCGCCGGGCTGGACCGATCGCCAAACTTTCATATCCCTCTCCTTAGGCAGGAAGTTGTATTCCTTCATACAAAAATAGCTGGGGGGGCATTAATGTCAAGGAGGGAGGACCAAAGGCGAAACCTGAACCGCAAACGCGCAAAGACACAACGTTAAGGCAAGGAGAAAGTCAAAAGCTCAACCGCAAAGACGCAAAGACGCAAAGTTAAAGGCACGGCAAGAATGAAAGTCAAAGGCTGCAACCCAAAGAAGCAAGAACGCCAAGTCACAACGTTAAAACCAAAGCAAAAAACGGGAAGACCTGACTAGTATTTTTCCTCTTTCTGTCTTGCCTCCTTTGCGTCTTTGCGGTTAACGCTTCGAGTCAAAGGCTGAACCGCAAAGACGCAAAGACACAAAGTTAAAGGCACGGCAAGGATGAAAGTCAAAGGCTGCAACCCAAAGAAGCAAGAACGCCAAGTCACAACATTAAAAGCAAAGAAAAAAATGGAAAGACCTGATTAGTGTTTTTCCTCTTTCTGTCTTGCCTCCTTTGCGTCTTTGCGGTTAAAGCTTCAAGTCAAAGGGTGAACGCAAGGGCGCCAAGATATAACGTTGAAGGCAAAGCAAAAAGGGGAAAAACTGACTAGTCTAGTCCAGTGTTTTCCCCCTTTCAGTCTTGCCTTCTTTGCGTCTTTGCGTCTTTGCGGTAAAAGCTTTAGTTTGGCCTTTCGATTTTGTCTAGTTCTCCGGCTGCGGCTGGGCCGGATCGGGCTGCTGACCGGTGCCGGGCTGCGCATCGTCGGGCTGCGGCAGCGGCTGATCTGGCTGCGGCTGCCCCGGCAGCGGCTGGGCCGGAACCGGCGGGTTCAGCAGGTCGCCGCCGTGCTTGGGACAGTA
>TBL_comb47_HYPODRAFT_10003076_pt1 | contig 20087 bp, 13 predicted proteins | sample TroBogypolimnion_40_FD_10682 | JGI IMG/M metagenome (IMG submission 10682) | reverse complement strand
CTTGCATGTGTTAAGCCTCCCGCTAGCGTTCATCCTGAGCCAGGATCAAACTCTCCGTTGTATAGAAAATTTTAAATTATATCCCAGATCCTCAGGCTTTACTTATTTTCCTTCTCTTATCCCCACTTATAGCACCTCGCAGCACCCTAAATGAAAATCTCCCGGAAACCTAGTCTCTCTCTTCTTTTCCTTCTCTCAATATCTTTCAATGAACTTTGTTCTCTCTATTCTTACCCTATCATCCTTCAGCGCATTCCTGCGTTTCAGCCCGAAAGGGAGTGCAAATGTATAGCGTTTTTTTATCCTAAACAAACCTTTTATTGCGTTTCTTTAAAAAAAATCACTTCGCATCTATTATCCGACATTTTTTAAAAAAGAATCGGCATCTGCACTCAAGGAACTTTGCTTAAAAATTTTCCTGTAACAACGCTACATTTTGTTCTTAAACGTGGGTGCAAAGATATACACTTTTTAATTCCTGCAATGCGCAGTTTGCATTTTTTTAACCTTAATTAAAATAAATTATATTACATTGATTACTTGTATGTTAAACAAATAAAGCCGGAAATCATCCGGCCTTATTTTCGATTCTGGTCAGGATCAATACTTGTAAAGTCCGATGTCTTCGACGGAAGAGACCCTAATAAATTCGGCTCTGGCTTTCACCTCACCTTTTGCCATCTTGTTAAACACCTGTGCAGATCTAAGATGAACACTGTCTCGGTTGGCATCAATCACCAAAAGATAGCTCATGACAATGTATCCAGCCATCTCAACCATCCTGCGGGCATGCAGGTCGATGAACTCATCGTCACCGGATGCGACCACCTTTTCTACCGCTTCTTCGTAATCCTGTGTCAGGGAGATCAGGATTCTCCTGAATTTCTCGAGTTCGGGTTTCAGCTCAGCCTTCTCGTATACCCTGATCTGTTTAAGGTATCCTCCGGTAGTTACTCCCCTAATGGCAGCTACAACCTGAAGTTGCGTAGTACCCTCGTAAATAGAGGTAATTCTGGCATCACGGTAGATTCGCTCGACGGGATAATCCTTCATAAAACCGGAACCTCCATGGATCTGAACTGCGTCGTAGGCATTCTGGTTGCAATACTCCGAAGTGATCCCTTTTACAAGGGGAGTAAAAAGATCGGCCACCCGTTGCGACTCTTTCATTTCCGTGCGTTCAGCTGCTTCCAGTTTGCGCTCTTCCGAAATTTGTTCGTAGGTCTTGTAAAGGTCAACAAACCTGGAGGTCTCATACAACAAGGTACGTGACCCATCGAGTTTGGCTTTCATCACCGAAAGCATCTCGAAGACGGCAGGGAATTCAATGATAGATTTTCCAAACTGCTTGCGCTCCTTTGCATATTGGAGCGCTTCCCGGTAGGCAGCCTCAGAAATACCCACCGACTGGGCGGCAATTCCCAAACGGGCACCGTTCATCAGTGCCATGACGTATTTGATCAGACCCATCTTGCGGGAACCAATCAGTTCTGCAGGGGCATTTTTGAATACCAATTCACAAGTAGGTGAACCGATGATACCCATTTTGTGTTCGATGCGACGAACGATCACCCCACCGCTCTGTCTGTCATAAACAAACATGGAGAGTCCGCGGCCATCCCGGGTTCCCTCTTCCGAACGGGCCAGAACCAGGGCGATGTCACCATCACCATTGGTAATGAACCTCTTTACCCCGTTCAACATCCAGGTACCCTTTTTCTCGTCGTAATGGGCCTTCAACTGCACTGCCTGGAGGTCTGAACCTGCATCGGGCTCCGTCAGGTCCATCGCCATCGTTTCGCCGTGTACCACGCGCGTGAGGTATCTCATCTTCTGCTCCTCGGATGCAAACTCGTTCAAAGTTTCTGCACAGTCCTGCAATCCCCAGATATTGACAAATCCGGCATCGGATCTTGATACAATGTCTGCTGCCATGATGTAGGGAACGATGGAAAAATTTAATCCGCCGAACCTTCGCGGCAGCGTAATTCCCATCAAACCGGCCTTGACCAGCGCATCCAGATTTTCCTGGGTTCCGCGTGCATATTTGACATGACCGTCAACAACCTGCGGACCTTCGGCATCAATGCTCTCCGCATTTGGAGAGATGATCTCACCGCTAATCTCTCCCACAACTTCCAGTACCCGATCGTAACTGTCCATCGCATCTTCAAAATCCAAAGGAGCAAAATCATATTTCTCCTTGTCTACGAAATTTCTTTCTTTCAATGACACCAACTTGTGCATCATTGGGTGATTCAGATGAAATTTCAGATCCTTATTATCGTTGTAAAAATTTGCCATATTGAATGATGTTATTGGGGATACCCCGATTCAACCACGATTTACTTCGTATTTAATTTGTAATACTTGATCATCTTTGGAATGACCTCAGAGATATCACCTGTGATGACATAATCGGCGATAGAATTGATGGGCGCTTCCGGATCCGAATTGATGGAGATGATCTGGGCTGATTCCTCCATACCGGCACGGTGCTGAACCTGACCTGAGATGCCGCAGGCAATGTACAGTTTTGGTCGCACGGTAATCCCTGTCTGTCCAATCTGACGGTCGTGTTCGGCGTAACCGGCATCCACTGCAGCGCGCGACGCACCCACCTCTGCACCCAATACGGCCGCGAGATCATACAACAACTTGAAATTCTCCCTGGATCCCACGCCATAGCCGCCTGAGACAACGATGGAGGCACCCTTGATGTTGATTTTCTTCTTTTCGGTGTGTCTTTCGATGATCTGAACGGCAAAATCCAGATCCGTGACATATTTCGCCACCTCCAGATTTTTCACAACTCCCGGATAGTTGGCATTGATTTTCTCTTTTTTCATCACCCCTTCGCGGACGGTAGCCATTTGCGGACGGCAATCGGGATTGATGATGGTGGCAATGATGTTTCCACCGAAGGCGGGTCTGATCTGGTAAAGCAGATCCTTGTAAACCATTCCGGCCTTTTTGTCCTCGTGATCGCCGATCTCGAGGCTGGTGCAGTCGGCTGTAAGGCCGCTGTGCAAGGCCGAGGAAACGCGCGGCCCCAGATCACGGCCGATCGGCGTTGCACCCATCAAGGCGATCTGTGGTTTCTCCTCTGCAAACAGCTTATTTAAGATGGCAGCATGCGGCAAGGTGGTGTAGGGCTCCAGTCTGGCATCATCGGCAATATGTACGACATCAACGCCGTAGGGAATCACCTGCTTTTCCACCAATTTAAGTCCGCAACCAACTACCACGGCTTCCAATTGGCAGCCAAGCTGATTGGCCAGACTGCGGCCTTTTGTCAGAAGTTCGAGGCTCACTTCGGAAATTACCCCCTCTTCAACTTCACAGTATACAAATATGTTGTTCATTCATCAATTGTTTATAGTGTGGATATCTTTAGCCGATCACGTGGCTTTCAATCAGTTCTTTCATCAGATCATTGATCCCTTCATCGGCTGTGGTAAGTTTCTTTGCATCTTTCGCCTGCAACACCACATTGTCGATTTTCTTCACCTTGGTGGGTGATCCGGTCAGACCAAGCTGATCCGCATCCGCCTTGATGTCTCCAACCGTCATCTCTCGGATATAGAGGAACGGACGTGAATCGTACAGGTGGGTATAATCTTCCGTTGCCTCCTGCTTTTCGGTGATGGTTCTGGCATGTTTGTACTTCATCAGCATTTTCACGTTTCTGGAACGGCAATCCGGCGCACTTCCATTTACCGTAAGCAGCATGGGAAGCGGTGATTTAACCGTTTCCACCCCGTTATCCAGCCGGCGACGCATCACGATGGATGCCTTTTCTACAGAAAGCACCTCCTCCACATAGGTAACCTGAGGAAGGTTCAACTTCTCGGCTACCTGGGGGCCTACCTGGGCCGTGTCACCGTCTATCGCCTGCCTACCTGCAACGATCAGGTCAAAATGGCCCATCTCCTTGATGGCCTGCGCCAGTGCATAGGAGGTTGCAAGGGTATCGGATCCGGCAAATGCACGGTCTGTAAGCAGCACACCGCTGTCAGCACCACGGTACAAACCTTCACGTATAATCTCTGCAGCCCTGCCGGGACCCATTGTCAAGATGGTAATCGTTGTTCCCGGAACTGAATCCTTTACTCTCAAAGCCAGTTCAAGGGCGTTGAGATCTTCAGGATTGAAGATGGCAGGAAGTGCCGCCCTGTTCACGGTTCCGTCGGCCTTCATGGCATCTTTCCCAACATTTCTCGTGTCGGGAACTTGCTTGGCCAATACAATAATTTTTAAACCCTTCATGTGTATAAAAAATTTGTTTAAGTGGTTCTTTTTTGTCCCTGATGAATCTGTGTGATCCATGATGAAATCCGGTTTGGCATTAAATCCCGCAGTCCCGGGAGTAGCCTGAATAAACAGACCCTTTCTTTTCCAATCTTTCGGGGGGCAAATATAAAACTTCAGCCAATGGTTACCAAAACGTTGCAAATCTCAAAAAATTCAATACCCGCAAGAATTCAGCGGGTATTGGGTAAAAATTGGATGCAAACAGTCTCTGAAGTCAAATCATACAAGACATTAGAACTTACTAATGAGGTGTTCGAAAAAAAGAATAACCATTTGTCTTCAAAATAATTTAGAATGATTTTTTATTATTTATCGGGTCATGGAGGGTGGTGGTGAGCCTATCGCCCATTTCTTGTTTGGCTCTGCTCCCATTTCGAAAACCAGTGTACCACCTTTTTCAATCTCTTCGTGCAAGATCCAGCTCCTGTCAAAGCTCTTTCCGTTCAAAGTTGCAGATTGGATATACTTGTTCTCGGCCGAATTGTGGTTGGACTGAATGACAAATGTTTTGTTTCCCGGCAGATGTAAAACCACCCTTTCAAAGAGCGGAGATCCGATGTTGTAGACCGGAATTCCGGGAGTTACCGCGTAAATACCCATTGAACTAAGGGCAAACCAAGAGGAGAGTGATCCCATGTCCTCATTTCCACATATGCCTCCCGGACCTGATCTGTACAATTGTTCACAAACCTGGCGTACACGCTCCTGTGTTTTCCATGGTTCACCGGAATAGTTGTAGAGATAGGCTACATGGTGGGAGGGCTGATTTCCGTGCACATATTGCCCGATGGTTCCAACAACACCCACATATTTCGGAGGTGTGATGTTTGGATCCATCGAGAAGAACTGATCGAGCTTGTCGTTGAATTTTTTGTTGCTGCCAAACAGATCGATCAATCCCTTCACATCGTGCTGAACTGACCAGATGTACTGCCAGGCATTCGATTCCGTGTAATGTCTGGAAGGTCGTCTGCCCACCAAAAGCGGATCAAAATACCTGTAATAGGTATGTTTTCCGACCGTATCAATCACCTGCTCCCTGCCATTCAATGCCTCCAGGAAGGTCCCATCGGCCTTTTTGGGGCGCATGAAGCCCACACTGCCATCCCAAACATTCTTGTAGTTGAGCGCACGCTTCATGAAGATATCATAGTCTGCATCTTTTCCCAGGGCCTTGGCCATCTGGGCAATGCACCAGTCGTCGTAGGCCAGTTCCAAAGTATTTGGAACAGCCTCTGTTACCTTGTCGATTGGAGCATAACCCAATTTCAAATAAAATTCGAGTCCGGAACGTCCGGCGCTAAGCGGTACTGGAGGTTTCGGCAACTCCATCGCCTTCCTGCGGATGGCCTGGTAGGCAAATTCTGCATCAAAATTCCTGAAGCCCTTCATATAAGCATCCACGAGGATGGGGATCAGGTGATCGCCCACCATTCCTTCCCCATAGACATTCAGAAAATGCTGGGCAGGCATCCAGCCAAAGTCTTTGGCTTTGGCTACTATCGATTTCAGGAAGTCATTCACATGATCCGGAGCCACCAGGGTGAGAAAAGGATGTTGCGAGCGATAGGTGTCCCAGCAGGAAAAAGAGCCGTAAAAATCATATCCTACCGCCGTGTGCACCTTGCCATCCATCCCAAAATAACGGCCGTCGACATCCTGCGAAATGTATTGTGCCAAAAGTGAATGGTAAACAGCCGTATAGAAAATCTGATATTTTTTGTCCGTGGTTCCGGAAATCTCAATTCTGGAAAGCTCTTTGTTCCAGATTTTGTCGGCCGCGTCTCTAACCCTGTCGAAATCAAAGTCGGGCATCTCCTTTTTCAAATTTTTTCTTGCCCCCTCCAGGTCGATGTAGGAGATGGCAACCTTGACCACCACCTGCTCCTTTTCTGTAGTCTGGAAGGTGACAAAAGCCCCGATTTTATCTCCGATTTCGCTATTTTTATAAGGAAAGATGCTTCCACCCGACTCCGGGGTCTTGTAGGTGGCATCGAATGTTCCATAGTATTCGAACGGCTTGCTGAATTCTGCCACGAAGTAGATGTTTCCCCGTTCCGAACTCTTGCAACCTTCCACCACATGGTCATTGATGATGTCTACCCTGGATTTACCCGTCGAAGGGGTGGATCCGATTTGATGGCCAATGTCCAGGATCACCCTGGCATTCAGACTTGCAGGGAAAGTATATCGGTGCATCGCAGCCCTTTGTGTCGCAGTGAGTTCTACCTTGACGAAATTGTCCTTCAAATAAACGGAATAATAGCCTGGAGATGCAGACTCGTCCTTGTGGTCAAACCTCGAACGGTAACCCTCGTCCGGATTCTCTCCCGAACCGGGTACAATTTTCAGCTTGTTCGAGACGTAGGGTTGCAATAGTATGTCGCCACCGCTCACCATTCCGGTTCCGCTGAAATGGGTGTGGCTAAAGCCTATGATCGAATTATCCGAATAGGTATAGCCGGCACTGTAGGTCCAGCCATTGGTGTTGCAATCCGGACTTACATGAACCATGGCAAAAGGCAATGCGGCCCCGGGATAGGTATGACCAAAGAAATCGGTCCCTACAAAGGGATTAACGTATTTGGTATAATTCGGACTTTCCTGAGCCTTCACATCCCCGGAAGGAAGAAAAAACACCCCCAATGCCAAAACCGCTGTCAGACGGCAAAAGTTAGTTATATTTCTCATTGACTGTTGATTTGTTGGCGGAAAGTTAACAAATAAACTCTTCTCAAATTGGTGGTATTTTAACCATTTCTTCCCAAATAATTTCTAATATTGTTCTGCCCAATCATTGAAACGGCAAAAATATAAATCAACATCCATGCAAATGAGGCTATCTTTTTTGTCCACACCACAAAATGCCTTTATCCGGGGGATTCTGACCATGGCCATCGGGATCATCTTTCTCGTGGTTCCCAATTTGACCCTCAAATCTGTCATCATGACCATTGGAGCGATGATATTGGTGAGTGGAATTTTCAGTCTGCTCTTCTCAGGAAGAAAAAATAATGGGGGAATCAGTTTCAGCTCCTCTTTCCAGGGATTTTTTACCATTTTGTGGGGTTTACTCTTCCTGCTCTCACCCTTTGTTATCGTAAAAATCTTCGGATTCTTCTTCGGTGTACTCTTTTTGTTGATGGGATTGATGCAGTTTTTCGGTGCAGTAGGATCTCTGTCCAAATCCTTCTGGTCGTGGATCTACCTGATATTTGGGGTGCTGATGATTTCTGGAGGCATCTTCCTGCTCGTCCATCCGATCGAAAGTGCCGAAAAAATATTCAAATTTCTCGGTGCCATTCTCCTGCTCTACGGAATACTGCAAATGACCCTGGGCTGGCGGATCAGAAAAATGCCGAAGGGTAGGGATTCCGGGAACGTGGTGGACACCACCTACGAGGAGCTGTAAAAAAGCAAGGCGCAGGGTGTTTGGAGCAGGGACCGTTCCGGCACATAATGCTAAAAGGTTGCCCGTGATGGACAACCTTTGCTCTGTCAGATTAAAAACTTGTAAGAAATAGTAATAGTAGTAGTTGACGGATACAAATCATTAGCTGACTTTATTTTGAAATTCGTAAGAGTAGTTTTCTGTTTTTATGACTGGTTGACTGATTTTTGAATTTTTAAAATGGCCGAAGCAAAAAGCTCCATGTCCTCTCTGGTTCCCAGCATGGTATTCTGGAAAATCCAGACAGCCTCTTCGTAGCAAGCCTTTTCGGTGACCGGACAACATACCTTGGTGTAGTCGACTGATTCCGGAATGGCATAGCACATAAAGTTTCTCTTCTGAAAGAGTGGTTGCTTGTACAAGGGTTGCGGATAGCCCATGAAACAGGGAACTCCTTCGGCTGCCAGCATCTTCGAAAACTCAACTTTCGAAACACCGTTAAATTTGGCTTTGTCGTATTTGAAGATGTAGATGTGATAACTGTGGATGGTTTCACCCAGCCCTCTGGACAATGGCGTAATCCCATCTATCGCTTCCAGCAGGGTATTGAGATAGCTTCCGTTCTCGTGGCGTTTCAATGTCTGCGCCTCCAAGTTTTTCAATTGGTTTGAAAGCAATACTGCCTGAAGCTGGGTAATCCGGTAGTTGCATCCGGCATGGTGGTGTTCGTACCAGGCTCCCCCTTCGACACGCCCTACATTGCGCAGGGAATTCATCATCTGGTAAAGAGCATCATCATTCGTCACGACCATACCACCTTCGCCACTGGTCAGATTTTTGGAGGATTGAAAACTGAAGCAGCCTGCATCTCCGATGGAACCAAGTTTTTTGCCCTTGTAGGCAGCCCCATGACCGTGGCAGGCATCCTCAATGACCCGCAAGCCGTACTTTTTGGCAACTGCCAAAATCTCATCCATTTCGCATGCCTGTCCTGCAAAATGAACGGGAATGATCGCTTTCGTCCTTGAGGTAATGGCATCTTCAATTTTAGAAGCATCCAGGTTGTATGTTCTTGGATCAATATCCACGAATACGGGGACACAATTCGCTTCGATGACGATGGAAGCAGTGGCAATAAAAGTATAGGGAGGAACGATCACTTCATCACCCGGCTTCACCCCGCAGGCAATCAGGGCCAGCCGCAAGGCAACTGAGCCGTTGACGCAGGTAAGGGCATATTTCGTTCCACAAAATTCAGCAAACTCGGTTTCGAATTGTGCGACTTCTCCACCGCAATCAGGATTTCCCCATTTTCCGCTTCGAACGATTTCCGCCACACAATTGACATCCGTTTCATCGTAGAGAGGCCATGCATAGTCTCTTTCTACTGTTTTTGGTCCTCCGTTAATCGCTAATTCTTCTCTCATTTCCGTAGTTAGTTATAGGTGATCATAGCAAAGTTGAATCGTCTGAAGCGCGGATTCGGGCATGCAATCAACGGGTGGCATATTCCTGTTGATGCATTGTGCAAAGTAGGCAATCTCGTTGTAGAATCCATCTCCGGCCTGACCGGAAGGAATCTCTTCCAGTGTGGTATCTGTGGCAATCTGAATGACATCTCCCCGGAGGGTGGTGTACTGAATGCTCGCATGCTCAAAATTGGCCATGTAACCAGCCTGAAAAGGAAAATTGGAATGAAAGATGTTCCCTCCTTCAATTTTGACTTTAATGTTTTTGTCAAAATAGCTCCACAAGGCGCTGACGTAGTCGTGCTTGCTCAAAATGCCAGGAAGATAGTCGCAGGTGATGCTACCCGGGATACCCAGTACATAATTTACGAAATCAATGTCATGAATGAGCAGATCGAAAAGAGCACCACCTGTTGAACCAAAGGAGGCTCTCCGTTCCACCCACTCACCCCAGGCGGGTACACCTGAATATCTCGACAGGGACAAAAATTTTAGTGCTCCGAAATTCCCGCCGGCAATAAATTCTTTTAATCTTCGATAAGGTGGCATAAAACGGACTACGTGTCCGATCATCAGGATGCGCTCCTGCTCCTTGGCGAGGGCCACCAACTCCTCCGCCTTTTGCATATCCAAACAAAAGGGTTTCTCCAGAAAGACATGTTTTCCATGAAGCAACACCTTTTTTGTCATTTCATGATGGAGGTCCGTGTGAACACAGATCAGTACGGCGTCCAGTTCTTCGAATTCAAGACAATCGTCTAGATTGCTGTATCTTTTTATCCTGCTGAGTTTATCCTGGCTGATATTGCCTGTGGCAAAATTGCCGGTTGGTGAGAGTAACTTCTCCTCTACAGCTTTTGGATTCTTGTCTATGATAGCCACCAAATCAAGTTCGCTATTCCTGAGCACACTTTCGGTATGGGTCATCCCCATAAAACCAAAACCTAGAATAGCTACCTTTTTCATTTTGAAAATTCGTTTTTACAGTTCTGAATTCTTAACTCTTCACACTACAAACATAAATTAAAAATTAATTTTATTTTGATGCCTTATTATCACAGATTAATATAATTTTGTCAAAATACTTCTACTATTGATCCATTAACTAACAATTATGTACCAAAAATGAAAGCTACCTACCAGAAGATTCTGCTAAGCGAAGGATCATCTTTCGTGGCAACAAGGTTAATATTACCTCGGTTTCATTCGGAATATCATTTTCACCCGGAATATGAATTAAAATATGTGATTGAAAGCAAAGGGAAAAGGTTTGTCGGAGATACAATCGAGAATTTTCAGGAAGGAGATCTCATCTTGCTCGGGCCTAACATTCCCCACTACTGGAAGAACGATGCCATTCACGACCAATCGGATTCGATGCAATCCAAGGCGGTTGTGGTGATGTTCTCTGAAGATTTTCTGGGGAAGGATTTTTTTTCGATCCAGGAGATGATCCCCATTCAGGAATTGCTTAAAAAATCGCAAGCCGGTCTTGTTTTCCCCACCGCCACTGACAGCAAAATTCCCCAAATGTTGGATGAATTAACCAGGGAAAAGGGGCCCAAAAGAATCATCCTGATGCTGGAAATTCTCTCTGAACTTGCCAGATCGGAATCCAGGAAACTGCTCACTGAGGAATTTTCGTCCGGCACCCCCTTTCTGGATGCAAACAGCTCCTCCTTCATGCGGCTACAGAAGGTCCATCATTATGTGATCAAAAATTTCCACGTTCCTTTACAGATCGAAGACATCGCGCAGATTGCCAATATGACCCCACACGCTTTCTGCAAATATTTCAAAAAAAGCACCAAGAAGACCTTCATGACTTTCCTGAATGAACTGCGGGTATGCCATGCAAAAAAATTACTGATCGAAAACAGAATCCCAATTTCACAAATCTGCATGGAATCCGGCTTCAACAACATTTCCAACTTTAACCGCCAGTTTAAGACGGGCACCAACATGACGCCGAGTGATTTCAGGGCCATGTATATCAACTGAAGAAGGATAAAGGATAAAGGATAAAGGATAAAGGAAAAAGGGGAAATGCACGGAGCCGGTGATACAAAATCAATATCTACTATCAATTTCAACTATTTAAATTCAACTATCAGATGAAAAAACCATTGATCTTATTGTGTTTCTCGTTGGTGTTGGCCGGAGGAAGTTTCGTATCCGGCCAATCTGCTCAATCAGACCAGGCCCATAAGCTGGATGCCTACCTTGCCACGAAACCTGAATACGCAAAAACTAAAGTAGGAATGACCGCCTTCCGCGCCGCAAAAACACCTGTAGTAGGAGTAGCCGTACACCGGGCCGCCAATGAATTTGCTCCTGAAAACACCTTGTCTGCCATGCAGATAGCCCTTAACCTTGAGGTCGACTACATCGAGATGGATGTCAGGCAGACCCGTGATGGAAGATCCATACTCCTTCACGACGGCAGCCTGAACCGCACGACTTCTGGGAAAGGCCCCGTCAACCAGATGTATTTTGATGATGTTCGCGCACTTTCTGCAGGGAGCTGGTTCGATCCTTTCTTTGCACCAGAGAAAGTACCCACGCTGGAAGAGGCATGCCAGCTGTTGGCGGATCACAATGCGAAACCTGGCCACAAGACCTATTTCTACGTCGACTGCAAGGAGATCAATGCCAAGGTCCTCATAGATGATCTGATCAAATACCAACTGCTGGAAGGTTCTGTTTTTTACATCAATGAAGAGAAACAAATTGGGCAGATCAGGGCACTGGCTCCAAAAGCCAAAATTCTTCCCGGCCTGGATGTCAGCAAGGATCTGGATAAGATGATCGATGCCCTGCATCCCTATGCCCTGGATGCCAACTGGAAAGATCTTTCCGAAGAATTGATAGCCAAGGCGCATGCAAAGGGGGTGAAAATCTTTTCTGATGGATTTGGAGGCAACATGAATGCAGATGCCTACGTGAAGGCCATTCATGCGGGCATTGATGTGATCTCCACCAACAAGGTATCCGTGATTTGCGAAGCAGCTGCAAAAATCTCCCGGTAAAACGTTGACGAACAATTTAGACCCCAGACATTCAGAACTTTCCAAGGGTTGGTGCCGGAAATAAACCTCCGGGTTGACCGGTGATTTGATACGGCACATCGATCGGGGGAACCTCCCCCCGATCGAAATTGGACCTGATTTATCTGAATGACCAGTAATCTCTCATCGCTTCATTTTCCGTATCAGCATTTGGATGTAGTCCCATTCGAGAAGGATCTCCTGGAAAACTTCTTCTATCTTGTCGTAATCGTCACTGTCTGCATCCAACTCAATGGTTTCTGCCATCTCTGCCAGTCTGGGAAAGCACATGTTCAAGGCTACTCCTCTTAGGCTGTGGGCTGCATGAAGTACTGCAAACGAATTCTTTTCCATGATGGCTGTGGAAAGGGTCTCGACGTCGAGTGCAAATTGCAAAGGCAAAACCTGGAGCAACTCTTCCATGAGTACCTGGCTGTTGCCAATGTTTTCCTTGAACAAGGCTTCGTTGAAATGAAGGCTGCTTGCATTCTGCCCGATTCGTTCTTCCGGTTTGGCTGCGTGTGCATAAAATGCCGAGAGTTGCTGCACAAGAATTTTATTCAGTAAAGCCCTGTCAATAGGTTTGGTAAGAAAATCATCCATGCCTGCTTCAAGGCATTTTTCCTTTTCTCCCTTGATGGCTCCGGCAGTCAGGGCGACAATAGGTATCCGCTCCCCGCTTCCCAATTCGTTGTTTCTGATTTCAATGGCGGCTTCGGTTCCCGACTTCACAGGCATCTGTACATCCATGAAAATCAAATCCGGCTTGCTGGAAAGAGCCAGTTCTACTGCCTCCTTGCCATTTCTTGCCTCCAGAACTGTCACATTGGGAATAATTTGCCGGACAAGGGTGGTGATCAGCATCATATTCAATTCAACATCTTCAGCCACCAGGATGACAGGCGAATGGTCGCTGATATTTTCCTCCGGGAGGCCAGAGGGATCGGCAATTTTTTCCTTTGCCTCCATGGAGGGCGGGTTCTGCAGATTTTTCAGATAAAATAACAATTCCTGGGATTTTACCGGTTTGATGAGATTGAACCTAACACCCAGCCTTTTGCACTCCTCGTAGATGGCTATGTCATCTGAAGAGCTATGGAGCAGAATAACCGGTTGCTCCTCTGCTGAGAGATTCAATTGTTCCCGAATCATCCGGATGGTATCGAGCCCATTGATAAACGGCATGTGGTAATCGACAATGATCACATCAAACATCTTTGATTTCTCAATGATTTTGAGTGCCGACAGGCCGTTGTCACTTCCGACAAATTCGATTCCCCAGTTTTGAAACGTATGTTCCAGGATCATTCTGTTGTTGTCGTTGTCGTCAATCACCAATACCCTTTTAATCCCGGTTAGGCAGGTGTAATCAGGCTTTTCTCCCTCTTCATAGTTCAGTTCAAGCGTAAAAAAGAAATTCGAGCCTTTTCCGATCTCACTGATAAGTTCAATTTTTCCGCCCATTTTTTCAACCAGAATGCTGGAAATTGTGAGTCCGAGTCCGGTCCCGCCAAATCTCCTGGTAGTTGAAGAATCGGCTTGCATAAACGCCTTGAACAGTTTTTTCTGCTGGATTTCGCTGATTCCGATTCCGGTATCACGCACGGAAAATTTGAATTCTCCCGTTTTTTCATCTTTTCTGGAAAAAGTGAGGCTCAGTTCTACCTCTCCGTTTTCAGTGAATTTCACTGCATTTCCGATGAGGTTGACCAATATTTGTTTTAACCTGATAGGATCGACTACGGCAAATCTCGGAATATCCGGCTCTATATTGAGCAAAAGTTCAAGCCCTTTCTGAGAAGCGTGAAATTTGATGATATCAGAGGTATGTTCAGCGATTTCGATGATGTCCGTCTTGATAAGTTCAAGCTCCATTTTACCGGCCTCAATTTTTGAGAAGTCGAGAATATCATTGATAATTCCAAGCAAGGAATGGCCTGATGTATTTACATTTTCGGCATACTGTTTCTGGATTTTGTTCAGGGGTGTTTTAAGCAGCAAATCCGTAAATCCTATTACGCCATTCAATGGTGTGCGAATTTCGTGGCTCATATTGGCCAAAAATTCGGATTTGGCCCTACTGGCAATATCTGCCTCCTGTTTGGCTTTCAGGAGTGTTGCCTCTGTTGCCTTTTGTTCCGTTATGTCCCAGTTGGTGCCGATCATGCGCAATGGAGTGCCTGCTCCATCCCGCACAACAAAGGCAAGTGCCCTGACATTGTGCACAGAATGATCCGGCCAGATCACACGAAATTCCAGGTCGTAGTCTTTCTCTCCTCCGATGGCCAACTCCATTTCCCGGGTACTGAATTGCAGGTCATCCGGATGAACGCCTCTTTGCCAGGTTTCATAGGCCTCCTTTTGACTTTCTGTGGTATAACCATACAAATGGTACATCTGGTTGTCCCAAAAAAGTTGATTGGCAACCAGATCAAAATCCCAGATACCAACCCCTCCTGCTTTCGTCGCAATGGCTAGCCTGTCTGCTGCATGTTCAAGCGCCTCTTCCGCAAGTTTGCGTTCTGTGATGTCGTGTGTTACGCCCACAAGTCCATTGATATTTCCGTACATGTCGCGCAGCGGGACTTTCGAGCAAAGCAGCCAATGGGTTTTCCCGTTCTTGTCGATGAGGGTTCCTTCTACGTCGTAGATGGGCACGCCTTTTTGCAAAACTACCTGATCTTCCTCCCACGCCCTGTGTGCCTCTTTCTCGGGGTGCAACTCAAAATCGGTTTTGCCCAAAATCTCATTTTCAGATTGTTTGCCGGCAAATTCAACCTCTTTGGGATTAGCAATGATCTTTCTCCCATCGGTATCTTTTACATACACCGCATCCGGAATCAGGTCTATGATCGTCCGAAACAGCGAGCGTTCATTTTGCAGTGCCTCTTCTGCCTGTTTTCTTTGTGTAATGTCTCTTTCCACGAACAGGATGCTCTCCGGATTACCTGAGGCATCGTACAGAACAGTGGAATTTACATCGACGTAGAACCTGGTGCCATCCTGCTTCATGGCCAGGTATTCGGTAATTTTTGTATCGTTCTCCCCGGCAAGTAATTTTTGAATGTTGTCCGACAGCATCTGGTGATTGGATGGATCAATAAAATCGAAGACATTTTTGCCGATGTAGCTCACCTTCTGGTCTACCGCATAACCGTACATTGCGGTCAGTTTATCAGACATAAGCTGAATCTTCCCGTCCAGTGAAGCCATTCCGATGCCATCCGGTGAAGCCGAAATGATGGCTTCCCACTTTTTGCTGCTCCGGTACAAAGCTTCTTCGGATTCTTTTCTGTCTGTGATGTCACGACTGATTCCCAGCAGACCGACCAGTGTTCCATCGCTCGCCCAATAGGGAGTTTTCAGGGTATCAAGAAGAACCCTGCGACCATCCGGATAGGTAACCCACTCTTCATTGTGGGTGGGAACCTTAAGCCTTAACATCTCTTTGTCATAATGGACAAAGGAATCTGCCGTCACTTTGTCAAAGAGTTCAATGTCATTTTTACCTACGATCTCTTCTTTAGGTTTTCCGATAAATTTTGCGAAAGGAAGGTTGCAGCCCAGGTAATTGCCCTTCAGATCTTTGAAAAAGATGATATCCGGGATAGAATCCAGCAGGGAGGTGATAAGTCCGGCCTGTCTGATCCGCTCGGCTTCTGCCCGTTTTCTTTCCGTGATGTCCTCCTTGATGGCGATGAAATGGGTGATGATTTGGTTGTCATTGATAATGGGAGAAATCAGTGCTGATTCCCAATAGAGATCACCGTTTTTCTTCTTGTTTTGCAATTCTCCGCTCCACTCCTTACCGGACAAGATTGTATTCCAAAGGTTGGTGAAATACTCTTTCTGTGTACTGTCCGATTTTAGGATCCTGGGGTTTTTGCCAATCACCTCCTCTTTCCCGTAGCCGGTCAGATTGCAGAACTTGGGATTGACGTATTCTATGTCGCCTGCGATGTCCGTAATGACGATGGAAGCCGGATTTTGCTCCACGGCTTTTGAAAGTTTCAGAATCTCTTCTTCCGCCTGATTTCGCTCTTCTATCAATCTGATCAGGGAATCAAAGAGGTAACTACTGTCGGATGAGGTAACTTCCTGTTCTATTCTGCCGTTCTTATCCGTTGGATTCAAGGCAAAAATTGCCTCTCTGATGTTGTTAATGGTTGCTTTTTGGGCTTCCGCATCCTGTTTTTGCTTCAATAAACCATCCCGCAACTCCTGAGAACTGATTTCAATCGAATTCTGAAGGAGTTTGATGTCATCTTCAAAATAGGTATAGGTATTACTAATATCTTGAATCATTGCCTTCAGCTCATCCGGCAAGTTTTCGACTGAACCGAAATGCCTCCTGATCTGGCGCAAAAGTAGTTTGTTGAAGCTGTTTCCCATGGCGGACGTGGCTTAATTTTCCTTAAAGACGGTGATGGTCATTGTTTGATTGTGAAGCTCGCAGTGTTGTTCAAACGGTTTGATGGGGCAGATTTCGCCATAGGAATAAAAACCGGCCATGGTGGTTCCGGCGCCGATTACCTCCCTGATTATCTCCAGTTCCTCTTCCACACGTTGCTTCAGGACAAGCTTTCTTCCAACACAACTGATCAGGATGGCGAGGTCAGGATTGGAATTTTTAAGGCTTATTTTCGACATTTCGGCTGCATCGTTTGCGCCGTCAATCAACCTGTCAAAATTGGCTTTCATCAATCTGACGTATTCACCCTGTGGAATATCCCCTGCAAAAACCATGCTGCCATCTGCTTCATTGACCGATAAAACCGTACGCACCAAAGAGGTTTCAGCGATCTTGGACCGCAGGCTCAGCGGGAAAAGGAGTGCGGATGCAGGCAAGTTTGCCGCGTGATCACCCAGGTACTTTTTGTACAACTCCAGAGCGGGGTGTCCATCCAATTCATAAAGAATATTCGCCTTGGATTTTGTGACCTCCCGATCCACTCCGAAGGAATCCCACCCCCCCATCGATCCGTAGCCAACCTGGAGGCTTTCGCCATAGAATCCGATCGCCAATACAAGATTCTTCTCTCCGGCGCGATTGTGAACGATGACAGTTTCGGAAAAATCGGCCTGGTCCCCCGCCAGCCCACCCGTAACCGAGACCTGACTGTTCAGGTGGCTGTTCAGCCCTTTGGTAAGTTCGCTTCCGTTGATATTCAAACCATCGGACAGCACCATGATGTGTATCAGTTGGTGCTTCTCCAAATCATCCGCCAGCTTTTCTCCGATTGAAAAGCTCTCCTCCATGGATTCGATGTGGGATGACACAATTTGGAGCGTCGTTTTTTCAAACCATACAGCCGTACAAATAATATTTTCATTGAAAACCTCTTCCCCGAAAATCTCGCCGGAAGTTGAGCATCCTACAATTTCTGCCGAAGGATAGACAGTTTTGATTTCTTCCAAACGTTGCTGCACCTTGAGCAAATTCTTGTTGCCAAATAGAAATACGATTTGTGCCAGTTTACCTAGTTGATGATCGCTTTTCTTGACCCATCCGCCGGATTCGGAGTAAATACTTTGTTCTGATTTCATAGATTGGTTCGCGTTGTTATCACATTTAATAGATTTTGAATGTCTGGATTCTGTTGTTAAAATATTCATTCTTGGCCAAGGGAATAAATCCTTCAGCTAATTTTCAAGTAGTTAATATCAGGCAATAAGCGGCACTTCGTTGTACGTAAGAAACATCAAAAATGTTTTTCTCCTCTGTCCGATATACCGGTTGACCAAATGTGGAGAGTAACCTGGGAATCCTGCTGCCATTGTACCATTGAATGCAACCTGAGCAACGGGTCTATCCACAATCCTTCCCGAACTTATGTTTACTAATCAACGTTTAAAGTTAAACAAAATATATTATTTGAAGTGGCTGTCCTCTTTTTCTCCGGCGCCGTTGGAGGAAAATGAGGCGATGTAGTGCATAAAAAAATCCCCTCCGAATTTTCGAAGGGGATTTTTTTATGCCTGTCCTTTTGGCGGGCCAAACGGGGAGGGATTCATCGGTTCGAAACCGCCCTGAATCTGGATGGGTCCGTAGATCGATTCGTACTTCTGGAGGTTCTCCTGCAGGGCCTTCATCAACCTTTTGGCGTGATCAGGCGTTAAGATAATCCTTGATTTCACCTGGGCTTTCGGTACTCCAGGTACCACCCTGACAAAATCCACCACAAATTCCGAAGGAGAATGGGTGATAATGGCCAGATTGGAATAGGTTCCCTGTGCCACCTCCTCGCTCAGTTCGATGTTAAGCTGATTTTGATTTTCTTCCTGCATGGTGAACTTATGAAATTATTCCTCCTCTTCTACCGTTTCATATTTCTTGTGGTCGATCAGACGATCGTACTCATCTTTCGAACCAACCACTATATTTCTGAACATCGGGTTGCCTGTACCAGCCGGGATCAAATGTCCGCAGATGACGTTTTCCTTCAAACCTTCGAGGTAATCGACCTTGCCATTGATGGCGGCTTCGTTCAATACCTTCGTGGTTTCCTGGAAAGAGGCAGCCGACATCCATGACTTCGTCTGAAGGGATGCCCTGGTAATTCCCTGAAGTACCTGACTGGAAGTTGCAGGAACTGCATCCCTTGCTTCCACTACCTTTTTGTCGCGACGCTTCAGCATTGAATTTTCGTCCCTCAATCGACGTGCGGTAATGATCTGACCCTCTTTAAGGTTCTCGGAATCACCGTGATCTGTCACGATCTTCTTGCCGAATACCCAATCATTTTCTGTATTGAACTCCATCTTGTCGACAATCTGTTTCTCGAGGAAACGGGTATCGCCCTGGTCTACAATTTCGACCTTGCGCATCATCTGGCGAACAATCACTTCAAAGTGCTTGTCGTTGATCTTCACACCCTGCATCCTGTAAACATCCTGCACTTCGTTCACGATATATTCCTGAACTTTGGTAGGTCCCTTGATGGCCAGGATGTCTGAAGGTGTGGTGGCTCCGTCTGACAGTGGAATACCGGCACGTACATAGTCGTTTTCCTGAACCAGGATCTGGCGGGAAAGCGGTACGAGGTATTTTTTCTGTTCTCCGGTACGCGAAGTAATGGTGATCTCGCGGTTACCACGTTTGATCTTGCCCAGTGAAACCTCACCGTCAATCTCGGAAACGACTGCAGGATTGGATGGATTTCGTGCTTCAAAGAGTTCCGTGACCCTTGGAAGACCACCCGTGATATCGCCTGCCTTACCGGACGCCCTTGGAATTTTCACCAGTACATCACCTGCATTAACCATCTGCCCTTCATCCACGCTGATGTGACCACCGACGGGTAGGTTGTACAACCTGATGTCATCGCCATTTTCGTCGAGGATGCGCAGGGTGGGGTTTTTGGTTTTATCCCTTGTTTCAATGACTACTTTTTCGCGGTAACCCGTCTGTTCGTCGGATTCTTCCCGGTAGGTCGTACCGTCGATGAAATCCTGGAAGGAGACCCTACCGTTGAATTCCGTGATGATAACGCCGTTGTAAGGATCCCATTCACAAACGATGGAGTCTTTCTTGACTTCGGAACCGTTTTTGAGGAACAGCTTCGATCCGTAAGGCATGGAGTGTGTGGAGAGTGGGATTCCGGTATTCTTGTCCAGAATCTTCAACTCGGCCAAACGGCTCACGACGATATCGACCTTGTCGCCCTTTTCGTCGGTCCACTCAACCGTACGCAACTCCTCGATCTCGGCAATACCGTCGTAACGGGAAATTACCGTTGATTGGGTGGAAACGTTGCCCGCGATACCCCCTACGTGGAAGGTACGAAGGGTCAGCTGCGTTCCAGGTTCACCAATGGATTGTGCGGCTATTACGCCAACAGCTTCACCCATCTGGACCATTTTGCC
>TBL_comb47_HYPODRAFT_10003075_pt1 | contig 20089 bp, 18 predicted proteins | sample TroBogypolimnion_40_FD_10682 | JGI IMG/M metagenome (IMG submission 10682) | reverse complement strand
ACCCGGCGAAACCACTACATACCCGGCAGCTAAGGCCAGGTCGACTCTGTCGCTGCCTGCTCCAATTCCACCCGGACGGGTACCTCTTGGAGGCATCCCTCCCGGCATTTTACCCGGCCCCATACCTGGAGCTCCCTGAGGAGGCATTCCCATCCCACCTTGAGGACGCGCACCGTTACCACTTACATTTTTGACTGACATATAACCTCCTACTCCGATCACAAACACGATAGGCGTGTTGATCGTATTCACCTGAATGTCATCGATGCTTATTGGTGCGCTCACATTCAGGCTCTGATAGTCTTTATCAACAGGCTTTGCCACATAAGGAATGTGCATGTAGGATCGGTAGGTTACTTTCTTTTCACCCATAGAAGTTTTTACTATTTTAGTTTCCACTGTAAAGTTGTCCTTTGGAAATAGTAACGGATCTTTGGTTTGTCCGATTGCCACCATAAACATCAAATTACATACAGCGGTGAGTACCAATGTGATTGTTTTAAACATCATTTTATTCATATTCAAATTATTAATCATTCGAAATACGACACATTAAATATTCCTATCTTTAAAAAACCGACAAGCTACTCTTTGACTGTAATTTCGGTGCATGGTTTAAATAGCTTAATAGGTATAATTGCCATGACCAAGCGGTATTCAAATATTACTTGAATCGCAGCATGAATGAACAAAATCAATTTAAAGCCATGAAGGTAACTTAGTTCTTTAAATAATGGTACCGGCCTATCACACTGAAAATTTATTCTGATTTTGTCCTGAATTTTTATCAAAACTACCTTTGATCATGGAACCCCTGCTACCTTTCTTCTATCATTTGGCGTCTATCTATACTATATCTATACTAATTTATTCAATTTAGTATAGATAAACAACAAATATACATTATATAATAGAGAGCGGGTGTAAGGCTGTTAGAGATTAAACACAACGACAGGGTCTGTCAGTAAAAGTGCAATCCACCTCAACTAAACTATTATTATAAATAAAAGCATTAATATTCTCTGAAAGGCTATTCTGATTAACATTAATTTCCATATATTTGATAAATAACTATACTAAATAAACTGCACTGCTTGATGAAACAAATCTATAACTTCTGGCTTAAACCTGGGCAAACTATTGATTCTTTAAAATTGGAAGAATCCGCTAAAATGGGTGTTCAAATCAACATCATCTTGTTTTTAATCAGCCTATAAGCCAATCTGCAAATTCCAAAATTCCCGACGGATACTATCAGTAAGAATCAATCGCCCTTCAGATATCTTCTAATAGTATTGATGATTCTGTTACTGATTTTATTTCTTAAATATGTTTTCTCCTCTTTTTTATGGGTTTTCAGTAAATTGTTTCAGGGAAAATCAACCATCGTGCAAATTCGTTTGGTTATGGCCTATTCACTCTCTCCTTTGTTAGTATTATTGCCTTTTACCATTATTCAGTATATCAAAACTCAGCTCTTCCCAGGTTCTTCATTCGAAGGAACCTTTTCGGGCTTATTTAATTTTGTGTTTGCAATTGTTGCGTTTAGCTATTTAGTTATCGGTTTAAGTAAGATCAATAAATTCTCCTATGGATATGGTATATTAACTGCAGCCTTTGCATATTCTTTATTGGAGATTATAAACTTGCTTATACACCTGCAATAAATCTGACTTGATGAAGGAAACATTGATTCTTTTACGTTGCCTGATTGGTTTCTGCTATTTTGCACAGTTTAAATCTAAGCCAGGCATTCGGATACCGTTTTTGAGGATTCAACAAGTCTTTGTCAAAAAGTAGTTACTCCTAATTGTAGATAATTTTTACCTTTACACTTCAAAACCAAATAAATAAAGAAAATGAACAAACTAAACCACTTCGTCGGGAATTACACCCGATATTTTGTCCTGATTTCCATTTTCATGATAGCAATCTCCTTTTCAGGCGTTGCCGAAACACCTGAATATTACCAGATCCAAGTCTACCGTCTGAATGGGAAGGCTCAGGAAGGAAAAGTTGACAACTTCCTTAAAAATGCCTATTTGCCAGCCTTACACAGGGCCGGAGTTAAAAAAGTCGGTGTTTTTAAGCCCCTCGAAAAAGATACGTTAAACGGGAAGCGTGTCTATATATGGATGACCTTAAAATCGATGAAAAGATTGATGAATATTCAGCAAAAACTGGCAGAAGATGAGGAATACCAAACCAAGGGAAAGGATTTCCTGGGGGCACCATTTAATAATGTTCCGTTTTTGCGCAAAGAGTCCATCCTGTTAAAAGCATTTCCGGAGGCTCCAAAGCATATTATTCCAGTCTTTAAAACTTCACCTTCAGAACGGATTTATGAATTGAGAAGCTATGAAGCGCCGACTGAAAACCTGTTCAGGGCAAAAGTAAAAATGTTTAATGAAGGCGGTGAGATCCAACTGTTTAACAGCCTTAAATTTAATACTGTTTTCAGCGCTGAAGTTATTTCAGGAAGTACCATGCCCAACCTGATGTACCTTACTGCTTATTCGGATATGGCTGAACATGATGCACGTTGGAAAACTTTCGGTAGTCATCCTGAATGGAAGAAACTATCGTCTATGCCTGAATATTTAAACACCGTTTCGAAAGCCGTAATCTTACTGATGCACCCAACAGATTATTCTGACTTTTAAATGTTCCCGATTGAAAAGATTAGGACATAAAAAAGGAGGTTCCAGCGGACCTCCTTTTTTATATATTTCCTTTTTCCTCTTTCCTGATTCTTATTCCCACTCAATAGTTGCAGGTGGTTTAGAACTGATGTCGTAAACTACGCGGTTGATTCCCCGCACCTTGTTAATAATTTCATTTGACATTTTTGCCAGGAATTCATAAGGCAAATGTACCCAATCGGCAGTCATTCCATCTGTTGAAGCGACCGCGCGTAGAGCAACCACATTTTCATAGGTCCGCTCATCACCCATTACACCAACAGACTGAACAGGCAAAAGCATTGCCCCGGCCTGCCAGACTTTATCGTACAGTCCCCATTCCTTTAAACCATTAATAAAGATGGCATCAACTTCCTGCAGTATATGTACTTTTTCGGGAGTTACATCACTTAGAATACGGATACCTAATCCAGGACCCGGGAATGGATGACGACCCAGCAATTCGGGGTAAATACCCAAAGCCTTCCCTACCCTGCGTACTTCATCCTTAAACAACAATTTCAAGGGTTCAACTACTTTCAGATGCATTTTATCAGGTAATCCCCCCACATTGTGATGCGACTTAATGGTTGCAGACGGACCGTTCACAGAAACCGATTCAATCACATCCGGGTAAATAGTACCCTGAGCAAGCCATTTTACTTCTTTTATTTTGTGTGCTTCCACATCGAATACTTCGATAAAGTCACGGCCAATTGCTTTTCGCTTCAATTCAGGATCAGTAATACCGGCAAGATCGTCCCAGAATTTCTGTCGGGCATCTACTCCGATTACATTCAGCCCCATGTGCTGATATGAATCGAGTACCTGTTGAAACTCGTCCTTGCGCAGCAAGCCATTATCTACAAAGATGCAAGTCAGGTTTTTGCCTATGGCCCTGTGAAGGAGCACACCTGCAACTGATGAATCAACTCCTCCTGAAAGGCCAAGGACTACACGATCATCTCCCAGTTTGGCTTTCAATTCGTTTACAGTTGTTTCGATAAACGAATCAGGGGTCCAGTCCTGTTTGCAGCCACAAATGTCGACAACGAAATTTTGCAGAATCTGAGTTCCCTCAGTAGTATGGTAAACCTCAGGATGAAACTGAATGGCAAATGTTTGTTCACCTTCAATCTGAAAAGCAGCATTCTTCACATCTGCCGTGCTTGCAATGATCTTACAATTTTCAGGCAGACGTTCGATGGTATCACCGTGTGACATCCAAACCTGGCTATGTTCGATAACTTCTTTAAACAAGGGATTGGAGGCATCGACAAACCCAAGATTGGCTCTGCCGTATTCGCGTGAATCGGAAGGCATCACTTCGCCACCAAAATAATGCGCCAGGTATTGTGCACCATAGCAGACTCCAAGCAAAGGCATTTTTCCCTTAATTAAAGACAAATCGGGCTTCGGTGCATCGGCATCACGAACCGAGAAAGGGCTTCCGGATAGAATAACCCCTTTAACAGTTTCATCAATGGCGGGATAATGATTATACGGGTAGATTTCACAATATACGTTCAATTCTCTCACACGGCGGCCTATCAATTGTGTGTATTGTGAACCAAAATCGAGGATAAGGATTTTTTCCTGCATCGGGCTAATTTTTTGAGTTGGCGCAAAGATAGACAAAAATCATTCTTAAGGATGGAGTCGTCTTTATCAGGAAAAAGAAGTAAGGAAAACGTAAAGTAAGACAGGAAGGTAAGTGAACATGAAAAGGGGAAAATGCATTAGAAAATAGAAAAAAGGAAAGAGGAAAATGACGCAGTCGCATTAGGCAGCAAAAAGTCTGAATAATATTAAGCGATTACTGACTTCTTATAATCTTTTCAGTTCCGACAATTCGGCCATTCATGGAAATCCTAAGCATATAGAGGCCGTTACCAAGTTCGTTTTTGCCAGTAAATTCAAGTTGGATCTGACCGTTCTGAATATCAACATTGTTTGTTCTGAGCAAAGAACCGTCTGCACTAAAGATTTCAGCATAACCCATCCCATTCAGAGTTTGAGCTAACTGAACCGTCAACTTGTCAGTAAACGGATTTGGAAAGATATTACAGGTTTGTGATGCAGGTTGATTTTCATTTGCCGAAAAGTCATAAGGCCACATTTGATCCATGAAAGCCAGCCTTTTCGTAATCCAGTCCTTCATCCAGACTATCTCAGAAGTATAAGTCGGGCCAATGTAATAATTGGGCCAGATATATGTTCCAAGAATCGGCCATCGCACATAATTGCGAACCTCTGCTTCAGAAATTAAGCTGGTAAGACTGTCAACCACAAAATTAATCCGTTGACTGGAAAGTTCTTTTAACCGTAACGTTGCCCACCGTTTCTTCAGACTCTTGACATAGGACTGATCGCGCATTAACTTATTCCACCAAAAAGGATTTTGCCAATAATCGCCACCAAGATCTGCCTGATACTGAAATCCTGTTGGAATCCAGCCATTGTAATAGTTAGCATTTCCGTAGGTCAGGTTAAAATCCCAAATGGGTCCGGCTTTCATCAGCTTATTTTTATCCTTATACAGATAGGAACTCAGGCGATAACCATCTACATTTTTAGCCAACTCATTGAGAATCATAAAATCGATACACGATGAGTCATTTAGAAATTCATGGTAGCTTCCAGCACCGGAAAATGTCTCAGTATACAAGGCCTTTTCCATGCCATTCACCCAGGCCTGAAGATAAGTTCTTTGTGCATCTGTGATATCTTCCTGTTTAGGATAATCGTATTGGTAATAAGTATTGCCAACGGTATTGGAATAATAGGAAGACCATCCCTCGCCACCACTACCGGTGGTTTTATCTATTTTTATGATATATCCTCCTGTCAGGTTTTCACCTGTATTGTCAGCAGTAGTTAGTTTTGCAATATCAACCCGCCCTTTATCTCTTTTTATTTTTTCCATCAATACATACACTCCCTCATAACTTCCATCCAATACCAGTTCTACATAATGGCAACGAGGCGAATAACTCCCCAGTGCATCATAGAGGGTATAGGACAATACATCGCGAATCATCGATTTATCGGTATAGGGCGCATAAAGGATCCAATCATTTTCCTCGGGCATCCCCAAAAGTGAGACATTAAGATCAAGTCCATCAGTTGATCTGGTCTCAAATCCATAACTCTTTTTTGGAAACATTTGAGAGGAAGAACCGCGTATTTCAATTCCGATCTTACCATTGTAATCGTTCATTGGATCATTCAAAGAATTGCGCTTACCTGGTCCATTCCAGATAATTCCCATATCGGCAGTGATTTTAGGAGTATCCAGGATGGTTTGTCCATTTGTATTAATTACAACTAATGGAAGATTAGAAGTAGTATTCAAAGAAATCTGAGTGAATGCCTTTGGAGTAATGAGGGAAATGAAGAATACGATTAAAGTAATCTTCCGATAAAGGGACATTGATTTAAGATTAAGCTTTGTTTGGGGAAAAGCAAAGCTTCCAGAACACAGGAAGCTTTGCCTGTAAGTATTACAATTCGCGAATCCAGATATTCTTGTAACTAACAGGATTCCCATGATCCTGAAGAACAATAGGACCTGCTCCGTGAGGTTTTTCGAAATACTCAGGAATTCCGATATATTCGGTTGGTCCGCGTAAGGCGACATGATTCTGAACTAAAACACCATTATGAAGAACAGTTACATAAGGTGGAGTAAAATAAGTTCCATTAGTATTAAAACGGGGAGCCGTATAGATGACATCATAAACCTGCCATACACCAGGTCCTTTGCATACATTAACCAGAGGAGGATATTGTTTGTAGAAGCTTCCTGCCTGGCCATTGCGATAGGTTCTGTTATTGTAGTTGTCTAAAACCTGGAGTTCATATAAACCTTGGAGGAAAACACCACTGTTGCCACGACCCTGGCTTTCACCAACTACTTCTGCTGGGGAACGCCATTCGATATGAAGCTGAAAATCATTAAACTCACGCTTTGTTTTGATGTTCCCCGTACCTTTTGCAACAGTTGCACAACCATCGGCGACTTTCCAGCCAGCTTCTCCACCAGCTTCTGCAAGCCACTCCTGACTTAGGTTTTTTCCGTCGAAAAGAATAATTGCATCGGATGGAGCATCCATTGGAGTAGCTCCTGGAGTCACTACAGGAATTTCCGGATCCCAGATTTCAGTCATTTCTGGTTTCATCGGAAAATCAGTTCTTCCCTGAGCATAAATTGCAGTGCAGGCTAAAACAGCAACTGCAGAAATTAAAATACGTTTCATTGTCATTGGTTTTAAGTTGATTTATTAAATTCAGTAAAATTATTTAGGAAAAAGGAAAAGGAAAAAAGGAAAAGAATGGCGATGCGTATTTCCGCTTTCCTTATTCCTTATTTCTCATTCCGAATGACTATTGTTTTGTTTATAGATCCAGTTCTTTCATTATTTCATCAATCTTTTCATCGGCTTTTGCTTCAACGGCATCATAATCTGTACGATTGGTAAGATTTCCGGCAACCTCAAAATAGAATTTAATCTTTGGCTCTGTTCCCGAAGGTCGAACAGAAATTTTGGTTCCGTCTTCCGTAAAGAACTGTAGCACATTTGATGTCGTTTTTTGGTTAATGGCTGTTTTCTCGCCAGTAATAAGGTTAGAAGCAATTAATGTATCGTAATCCTTTACAATTTTCATTTTAGATCCACCCAAAACCTTTGGAGGATTTGCACGGAAGTTCACCATCATTTGTTCAATTTCCTCAGCACCGGTTTTTCCTTTACGAACCACATATTTCATTTTTTCGCGTGAAAAGCCATATTCCATATAGATGTCGAGCAACAATTCGTAAAGCGATTTGCCCTGATCTTTTGCCCAGGCAACAATCTCTGCCATCAATGCACAAGAAGATACGGCATCCTTATCGCGAACAAAATCTGCAGGCATAAATCCAAAACTTTCTTCACCTCCACCAATGTAGACTTTCTTGCCTTCCTGATCACGAATCACTTCTGCAATGTATTTAAAGCCTGTAAAAACATCATAGAAATCTACTTTATTTCGCTCGGCAATTTTAGCAATCAATTCCGTGGTTACGATGGTTTTCACAATAAATTCGTTACCCAGAAGCTTATGGCTTTTCTTTCGCTGGCTGATAATGTAATAGATAAATACAAGAGCAGTCTGATTTCCATTAAGTATGACAAACTTACCTTTGTCATTTTTAACAGCCACACCAATACGGTCAGCGTCAGGATCAGAAGCCAGAACAACATCCGCATCGACTTCCACAGCTTTAGCAATAGCCATTTCCAATGCAGCGGTTTCTTCCGGATTAGGTGAAACTACAGTTGGAAAATTACCATCCACAATATCCTGTTCAGGAACATGGATTATGTTTGTAAATCCAAAAGCATGCAATGCTGCCGGAATCAAACGCACTCCAGTTCCGTGAATTGGAGTATATACAATTTTTAGATCTTTCTGCCGCTGAACTACTTCAGGCGAAATAGAAACAGTTTTTACTTTTTCAAGGAATAGATTGTCCATCTCACTTCCCAGAATGGTGATCAGTGCTGGGTCACCATTGAATTTGATATCAGAAGCTTTTACTTTCGAAACCTCATCAATGATATTTACATCGTGCGGGGATACAATTTGAGAGCCATCGTCCCAGTAAGCCTTGTAGCCGTTATATTCTTTTGGATTGTGTGAAGCGGTCAGGATGATTCCACTCTGGCAACCCAACTCGCGAATTGCAAAGGATAATTCAGGAGTAGGTCTTAAATCGTCAAAAAGATAAACCTTTATACCGTTAGCAGCAAAGATACCCGCACTGGTTTCAGAAAACAACCGGCTATTATTACGGCAGTCATAACCAATGGCAACCTTTATTTGAGGAAGATTGGCAAATTCTTTTTTCAGGTAATTACTTAATCCCTGGGTGGCAGCGCCAACAGTATAAATATTCATCCGGTTGGTTCCGGCCCCCATTATACCGCGCAATCCGCCTGTACCAAATTCAAGGTCACGGTAAAAGGAATCAATCAATTCGGAAGAATCTTCATTATTAAGCATTCTTCGAACGTCAAGTTTTGTTGATTCGTCATATACTCCTGTTAGCCATTCTGTGGCTTTTGCTCTTACACTTTCTAAAACTTCAGGGTTTGTTGCCATACCATTAAATTTTGTGCTTAAAATAATCGTTTAAACTGTCCCTCCAATGAGGGATTTGCAAGCCAAAAATAAGCTTAATTTTCGACTTATTCATGATACTATAAGATGGACGTTGCACCGGAGACGGATAATCTTCGGTTGCAATTGGTTTAACTATACAGTTGATTCCGGCGATCTCGAATATCGCCTTTGTAAAATCGTACCAGCTGGCAACTCCTTCGTTGGAATAGTGATAGGTACCAGTAACAAATGGCTTTTTGCCTGAGTAAACCGATGAAATTATCGTTAAAATCGCTAATGCCAGATCAACTGCATTGGTAGGTGTACCAATCTGGTCAGCAATTACACCAATCTCAGGTTTCTCATTTCCAAGACGAACCATGGTCTTCACAAAATTGTTTCCGAAAGCTGAATACAACCAGGAAGTACGTATGATTATATTTTCGGGATTGAACTTCCGGCATAACACTTCGCCTTCCAGTTTTGTAATTCCATAGGCCGATTGCGGATCGACAGGATCGTCTTCTTTGTAGGGTCTGGGTCCGCATCCATCAAACACGTAATCAGTTGAAATATGAATGATTCTGCATCCAACTTTTGCAGATTGTTCAGCAAGAATACCTACTGCAGTCGCATTCAGCAAGGTTGCCAATGCGACATCCGTTTCAGCTTTATCGACGTTAGTATAAGCTGCACAATTAACAAGGTATGCGGGTTTAAATGCATTCAGGAATTCAGCTACTTTCTCTGAATTGGTAATATCAAGTTCTGCAAGGTCGGTGAATGAAAACTCCATTTCAGGAAACTGACCTGCAATTTTACTAATCTCTGATCCCAACTGACCATTGGCACCGGTAACAAGTACTTTAATCATTTAGCTCGAATTTGAAATTCATTTCTGCATCTGCAATACAAGGATGAACAAGGTCTTTACCCGAAATAACAGCTTCTTCGAGTGGTAATTTCCAATCAATGGCTAAAGCAGGATCATCAAACCGGATGCCCCTTTCGGCTGCGGGATTGTAAAATGCATCGCACTTATAGGAGAAAATAGCATAGTCGCTTAAGACCGAAAAGCCATGAGCAAAGCCTTTGGGAATGTAGAACTGATTTTTTTTTGAGGCGCTCACTTCAAGTCCATACCACTTTCCAAAAGTGGGGGATCCTTCACGCAAATCGACTGCAACATCATAAACGGTACCACGGACAACGCGAATCAGTTTAGTTTGTCCAAAAGGAGCAAGCTGGTAGTGCAAACCACGAATGACACCACGATGTGATTTCGATTCATTATCCTGAACAAATTCTGAAATCAATCCGTTTTGTGCAAATTTGGTTTGGCTAAAGCTTTCAAAAAAATATCCCCTTTCATCAGCAAAAACCCGGGGCTCAATAATCAGGAGTCCCGGTATTGGAGTTTCTATAATCTTCATTAATTTCTTTTTTCAGTTAAAACGATAAGACTTTTCGATTGGCCAGATTGATCAGATACTCGCCATATTGATTTTTCCTGAGGGGCTCAGCAAGTTTAAGTAACTGCTCTTTTGAAATATATCCTTTAAAAAAGGCAATTTCCTCAATACACGATACCTTTAATCCCTGACGTTCTTCGATGGTATGAATAAAATTAGAGGCCTGCATCAAACTTTCATGAGTACCTGTATCGAGCCATGCAAAACCACGGCCAAGCAACTTCATATTTAAACGACCTTCCTCAAGATATAAACGGTTCAGGTCGGTAATTTCAAGTTCACCTCTTTTAGAAGGTTTTAGAGCCAAGGCTTTTTGAACAACATCATTGCTGTAAAAATACAATCCTGTAACCGCATAGTTTGACTTGGGGAATTCTGGCTTTTCCTCGATAGATAATACTTTACCGGTTTCATTAAATTCAGCGACACCATACCTTTCGGGATCATTGACATAGTATCCGAATACGATTGCACCATCTTTAATGGCTGCTGCTTCCTCAAGAATTGAACTGAAATTATAGCCGTAGAAGATATTATCGCCTAAAACCATACAAACAGAATCGCTGCCGATAAATTCTGCCCCAATAGTGAAAGCCTGAGCCAATCCATCCGGTGAAGGTTGAATCGCATATTCAAGTTTTATTCCCAGTTGACTGCCATCTTCCAGCAGATCCTGATATAAATGAATATCCTTAGGAGTAGATATAATCAGAATTTCACGAATGCCTGCAAGCATAAGCACCGACAAAGGATAATAAATCATTGGTTTGTCGTAGATCGGGATGATTTGTTTCGAAATACTTTTTGTAATTGGGTACAAACGGGTACCTGATCCACCTGCAAGAATAATACCTTTCATTCGTATAGTTTTAATTCATAACCTCAACAAAACCAGAACAAAATTAACAATGGCTCCTTTGTGTTCCGAGTCCAAAAATAAGGATTATTACTTAACAGATAAAGAAATTCATTGATTTAAAGATTTTAAATTTGGTATTGGATTAATCCGTTTCAATCAAATGATCACTGCAATAGATGATTCCTTAAGGTAACATGTTAAGGCTAACGAAAATTCACTAAAAATCTTTGTTTTATAGTGGAATAGTCTTAATTTTGCGGCTCATTTATTTAATATATTGTCTAACTCATTAATTAATTGATTATTAAATGGTAGAAAACAACACAGAGAACCTTGATTTAAAGGTAGATCTCGAACAACAGGATGCTGTTGAAACACAAACTGTAATTGCAGATGAACAACTTCCGGTAGTTGAAGAAGCTGTTGAAGCGCAACTTCCAGTAGTCGAAGAAATTGTAGAAGAACAACTCCCCGCAGTTGAAGAAGCTGTTGAAGCACAACTTCCGGTAGTCGAAGAAATTGAAGAAACTGTTGAACCTGTAAAAGCTATAGTTGAAGAAGCTGTTGCTGCACCGGTTGAAGTAGTTGAAGAAGTTATTGCTCCTGCAGCAATAATCGTTGAAGATTTTGTTGAACCGGTTGTTATCCCGGTTGCAAAGAAAGCAAAAGCTCCAAAAGTTGTCGTAGCCGAATCAGCTGATTTCGACTGGGATGCCTTGGAAGAAGAAGACAAAGGATTCAGTGGAAGAACAAAAAAAGAACTAGAAACCCTCTATGAAAAAACTCTGACAACTGTTCAGGAAAAAGAAGTAGTTGAAGGAAGAGTTATTTCCATGAACAAACGCGAAGTTGTTATTGACATTGGCTACAAATCAGATGGTATTGTCAGTTTGAACGAATTCCGTTACAACCCTGAATTAAAACCAAAAGATTTGGTTGAAGTTTACATCGAAAGCCTTGAAGACTTAAAAGGCCAGATGATCCTTTCACACAAAAAAGCACGTGCACTGCGCTCATGGGATCGTGTAAACGAAGCTCTCGACAAAGATGAAGTAATCAAAGGATACATCAAATGCCGCACAAAGGGTGGTATGATTGTTGACGTATTCGGAATTGAAGCATTCCTTCCAGGTTCACAGATCGACGTGAAACCAATCCGCGATTACGACATGTATGTTGGCAAAACTATGGAATTCAAAGTGGTTAAAATCAATCACGAATTCCGCAACGTGGTAGTTTCTCACAAGGCATTGATCGAGGCTGAACTCGAATTGCAGAAGAAAGAAATTATCTCTAAACTCGAAAAAGGACAGGTACTTGAAGGTACGGTTAAAAATATTACTTCGTACGGTGTATTCATTGATCTTGGCGGCGTAGATGGTTTGATCCACATCACCGACTTGTCATGGGGACGCATCACTCATCCGAATGAAATCGTTGAACTGGATCAGAAACTGAATGTCGTAATTCTCGACTTCGATGATGACAAGAAACGTATTGCATTAGGTCTGAAACAATTAACTCCTCACCCATGGGATAGCCTTGGCGCTGACCTGAAAGTTGGTGATTCAGTTAAAGGTAAAGTAGTTGTAATGGCTGACTATGGTGCATTTGTAGAAATCGCTGCAGGTGTTGAAGGTTTGATTCACGTTTCTGAAATGTCCTGGTCACAGCACCTTCGCAGTGCACAGGACTTCCTGAAAGTAGGCGACGAAATCGAAGCTCAGATCTTAACCTTAGATCGTGACGAACGCAAAATGTCGTTAGGGATCAAACAACTGAAAGCTGATCCATGGCAGGAAATCGACTCTGTATTCGGAGTTGGAACAAAACATAAAGCTACAGTTCGCAACTTCACTAATTTCGGCGTATTCGTTGAAATCCAGGAAGGTGTTGACGGCCTTATCCATATTTCTGACTTAAGCTGGACCAAGAAAATCAAACACCCATCAGAATTTACTTCTATAGGCTCTGAAATTGATGTCGTAGTACTTGACATTGACAAGGACAACCGTCGCTTAAGCCTCGGCCACAAACAACTGGAAGAAAATCCATGGGATGTGTTTGAAACCATCTTCTCTGTTGATTCAATTCACGAAGGAACAATCGTAGAATTATTCGACAAGGGTGCAACAATCGCTCTTCCTTATGGTGTTGAAGGTTTTGCAACTCCACGTCACCTTGTAAAAGAAGACGGAAGTCAGGCTCAACTGGAAGAAAAACTCGAGTTTAAAGTCATTGAATTCTCAAAAGCAGCTAAACGGATCATTCTTTCTCATTCAAGAGTATTTGAAGATGAGAAAAAAGCCGAAGAAACAGCAAAAAGGAAAGCTACGACTAAAACTGCCACCAAAGCCGTAAAACAAGTGAAGGAAACCCAAACACCTATGGAAAAAACTACACTTGGTGACATTTCTGAACTTGCTGCTTTAAGAACACAAATGGAAGCTGACGAACAGAAAGAAAATTAGTCAGTAGTTATTACAAATCCATTAGAATTTTATAAATTGCAGATATGGATTTCGAAATAACTAAATTTACAGACTATACACTCGTTAAAGTTCTGAATGACAGACTGGATACCAGCAATGCTCCTGATCTGAAATCTGAACTGGTAGTGATTAATACGAAGGGCGAGAAAAATATCATTCTCGATTTGAGTAGTTGCGACTACTGTGATTCTTCAGGGTTAAGTGCCATTTTGGTTGCCAACCGTATTTGTGAAGATTCAATCGGAACGTTTATTCTAACCGGCCTTCAGCCCGACGTTGAACAGATTATCAGGATTTCAATGCTTCATACTGTTTTAATAATCACCAAAACAGTTGTTGATGCAGTGAACATTCTGAACGAAAAGAACAAACATTAATCTGACCATGTCAGCTTATGTAATGCCTTTTCAACTGACCATACTAGGGACAAGTTCAGCATTACCTACATCAAACAGATATCCAACCGCCCAGGTACTTAATGTATCCGGGCGGTTTTTTTTAATCGATTGCGGAGAGGGAACCCAAACCCAGATGCGCAAATACAAGATAGGATTCTCCAAGATCAATCATATTTTCATCTCCCATCTTCATGGTGACCATATCTTTGGCCTGATCGGACTCCTGTCAACGATGGTTCTGTATGGCCGCATTAACGATTTGCATATTTATGCCTATTCCGAATTGCAGAAATACCTCTCCGTCCAGCTACAGTTCCTTTATGCGGATGAAATCCCCTTTAATATCATTTATCACCCTTTGAATTTCAAGAAAGAGCAGAAGATTTTTGAAGATAAGTTTGTAACTGTTTATTCCTTCCCGTTAACACATCGGGTACCTACCTGCGGATTCAGGTTCGAAGAGAAACCGGCATTGCCAAACCTGATTCCTGAGAAGATTGTGGAATACCAGATCCCTATTCGGGACCGACAACACATTAAAGAAGGTGGAGATTTTATTACTTCTGACGGTAGATCCATCCCACATACAGAATTAACAGTAAACAAACACCCGGCACGGTCGTTTGCTTTTTGCAGTGACACCCGTTACGACGAATCCTATATTGAATCAGTCCGTAAGGTAGATTTACTTTATCACGAAGCCACCTTTGCCAACGACAATAGCGAACTGGCTCAGACTACATTCCACTCCACAGGGGCAGATGCCGCCAAAGTAGCCTTAAAAGCACAGGTCGGTAAGTTAATCATAGGACACTTCTCTGCACGATATAAAGATCACACCATTATTCTGAAAGAAACACAGGCCATTTTCCCTGAAACCATGGCAATTGTTGAAGGAGATGTTATCAACATTGAAAAAGCTAATAGTCAATAGGGAAAATTGTCATTTCGTACTTGTCAGTGCAATAAATTGACTTGTATGAATTGCAATTTGTGCTTATCCTTAGCTTTGAATATTGTCCCCCTTATTCAGTTCGTTGTTAGAAGTTTCAAACAAAGGGGGGGTACAATTTGTACCCCCCCTTTGTTTGTCAAGATGAAGAATTTTCAATAATTGATGACTATCTACCAGCTCCAAATAACCAAAGATATTTTCCCTTTTCCTCTTTTCTCATTTCTGGTATTTATGCCTCGAAAAACTCCTTATTGAAATTCACCAGATAAAGTCTTTCGGTTGGTCTGGTAAAAGCGGTGTAGAGCCAGCGTAGAAACTCCAGGTTAATCATTTCCTCGGTCACGTAGCCCTGATCAACAAAAACTGCTCTCCATTGTCCACCCTGTGCCTTATGACAAGTGACGGCATAGGCGAATTTGACCTGAAGGGCATTGAAATACGGGTTCTCCTTCACCTTTTCCCAACGTTTTTTCTTGCTTCGGATGTCCATATAATCTTCGGATACCGCATCATACAATTTGCGGTTCTGTTCGCTGGTTAGTGAAGCCGATTCGATTGTAATGGTATCCAGGATAATTTTGCAGTCAATTTCAATATCGGGGTAGTCGATCAGGCGAAGGCTGACATTGGCAAAGCGGAAACCATACAATTCCTCGTATTTATAAATGGCAATAATCTCAGCAATGTCGCCATTGGCAATAAAATCAATCCGTTCATTTGCCTCGAGCCAGAAATAATTGTTCTTCACTACCATCATCAGATCGCCTACTGAGATATCGGCCTCTTTATATAGAATAGTGCTCCGTATGCCCTCATTAAATTTATTGGCACGTTTATTCGAACGGGTGACTACAATGGTCTCAAACAGGCCAAAACTGCCGTAACAGGTCGAAATCTCCTCAATCAGATCGGCACCCCCGATTCTGCGGATATCATTAAAAGGGTTACACTCCAGGTGAAAATAACCTGAGGGCAGAAAACCGCTTGTAATCATGTTTCGGATCAAGGTAGCATTGTACAATATCCCCGAGTTTTGATCCTGCCTGACCACCTCGGTCAATTCATATTCAAACACCTTCCGTTCGTAAAAATCAAGTTCCTTTTTCAATAAGGCTGGACTGACATCAAGCCCTACAGGCGGAAGTTGTGCTGTATCACCTACCAGGATCAGACGGCAATTGGTGCCGGAATACACATATTCGATCAGGTCTTCGAGAAGACGTCCAGAGCCAAAAATAGAGGATTCAGCATTTGTATTTGGAACCATCGAAGCCTCATCGACAATGAAAAAGGTGTCTTTGAACAGATTTTTATTCAGTACAAAACGGCCCATTCCGTCACTTGACGATTGTTGCCGGTAGATATTTTTATGGATGGTATAGGCATTGTGTCCCGCATAACCCGAAAGGACCTTTGCTGCCCGACCCGTTGGAGCAAGCAATACCGATCTGAATTTGAACAGATTAAAGGTCTTTACCAGCGAACTCAACATGGTCGTTTTCCCGGTCCCGGCATACCCCTTCAGAATAAAGACTGCATCAGGATCAGATTCAGCAATAAAATCGGCGAGTTTCATTGAAAGCTCTTCCTGCCCGGGGGTAGGTGATTTGTCTAAATTCCTGATGATTTCCTTCTGGATGTGATTTTTTATCATAAACAGCTAAAATAAAACAAAACAAAAGATTTCAACTTATTTTTTATATAAATTTGCAAGTAACTGATATCATTAGAATCAGAACAGTTCTTAATTAATCAAATGACTAACTTCCGGGATAAATTTTGTACCCTCAAAGAAACAAACATTTAGTCCGGTTACCGGGAATAATCTTTCCTTATGCGTGAAATAAATACTATTGACGAATCGTTCGATTTAAAAAATACATCAGAATATCACCTGTCCATCCAGATTGGCCTTGATGGATTTTCTTTTTGCATTCTGAATATCAGGAAACATAAATACATTGTCTTTCAGCATATTCCACTCGTTGTGGGCAAGCTTCAGTTCCTTTCCAAAAAGGTTGAAACCATCTTCGAAGCCGAAGAAATGCTGAATGCCTCTTATCAAAGTGTTTCAATCTCCTGGTCAACCAACAATGTCACACTGATCCCAAAGGAATATTCTGATTCGTCAAATTTGCTAAATATTGCTGCTTTTACCAACGAAATAAGCCGCAATGAAGACGTTCGGGCTGAAGATCTTCCCGGGTTTAATTATCAGTTGGGTTACAGCTATCCCAAAGAGTTAATGACATTCCTGAACAGGAAATATACAGAATTCAAGTTCAGTCATAAATCAGTACCGCTACTTTTAGCCACAAACAATCAGCGTAACGAGAAAAAGAATTCGCTCCTGATCAATTTCGAAAATAAGTACATCCGAATGATTGCCATTCGTGGAACGCAAATTGAATTGTACAACAGCTTCTACTTCAAAAACGAGACCGACTTCCTATACTATACCCTAAACATTTGGCAAAGCCTTCAGTTTGACCCCGAACGCGACGAAATCCTGATCGGAGGTTTTGTGGCCGATGATTCAAGCTACGTCAGGTTATTAAAGAAATACATCAGCAACATCCATTTTCTGAAGCCTTCCATCGATTTCAGCTACGGTAATCTGTTTGATAAAATACAAAAACATCAGTTCATAAGCTTGTTAAACACTTATCTATGCGTATAGTTGGAGGGAAATACAGAGGACGGGTCTTTAGTCCGGGGAAAACGTTTAAAGCCAGGCCAACCACCGATATGGCCAAGGAAAGCCTCTTTAACGTACTGCAGAATACAATAGATTTTGAAGAAATCAAGGCGCTTGATTTGTTCTCGGGTACAGGAAGCATCAGTTACGAATTTGCCTCACGGGGTTGTACCGATGTGACTGCAGTGGAAATTAACCCTGCCCATCTTCAATTCATCAAAGAGGTAATCGAAAAGCTTGGCGAAAAGAACATCAGGCTGGTAAAGTCGAATGTATTTGTATTTGCAAAAAGGATTAACGAACAATTCGATTTGATTTTTGCCGATCCTCCTTACGACCATCCAAAATTTACAGAGGTTGCCGACCTTATTTTTAACAACAAGCTGTTAAAGCCTGGAGGCTTGTTTATTCTCGAACATTCGGGTCAGTTCGACTATTCACATCATCCCAACTTCAAGGATTTACGCCAATACGGAAGCGTACACTTTACCCTGTTCACAGCGGAAAGTGAGACCGAGTAAGGGAATGAAAGAGGAAAAACGAAACTCTTAACTACTGTTCGCTTAGCCATCGTAGATCGTCTTTATCGAGTTGGTATTGTTCGATTAAATTCCCGTTTACAATATCCTCGTCACTTAATTGGAGCATGATAACTTGCTCCTCAGACAATTGCACCGTATCCTGACCCACCGGACTCGTATTGATTAACTGATAAAGCGCTGAAAGATAATCCTCATTTGAATTTGTCAATAGTTTATCTATGATATTGTTTCTGATTATATCTGTTGAGCTCATCTCTTTAAAATATATTCAAATATGATCATTTCCTGCCTGAATTCAAAATTATCCATTTTGATTATTTACATCTCCATTGATTGTGGGAATTGCTCGTAAGATAGTTCGACTGTATTTTGCATAGCCTTTTTTTACAAATTCAGGTAAAGTTATGAATTCCGCCAAAATCCACCAGCTAATTTAGATAAAAACCGCACTTCAATCTCAGCGTTAATAATCGAATCCTATTAAATCTTTCGAAGCCATTCTTTGAGCCTTATATTCCCGACAGACAGGCTGTAAGGGTTAAGAATCAGTGCTGCCAACGTGCTACCCGGGGTATATCCGATTGCCACCTTGTGTATACCTTGTGTATACCTTAAGTATACCTTGTGTGTACCTTGTGTGTTCAGGAATAAATAAGGTACACATATGGTAATCTTATTCTAATCATATAGTATACTCAAAAGGCATACTGAATACCACCCGTGTATAATGCTGATTAGACCAGATTATTTCCATTATGTACGACTTATATCCATCATTAGAGCAATTAAACTTTTGATGAAACTATACGTTGATTATACTAGAATTTATTCAATGAGAAAGATAGTTATAGTATTTCTGCTGAGCATTTCAGTTTTGCAGCTTTTCGCTTGCGACATTTGTGGTTGCAGTTCAGGCAATTATTTCCTGGGTCCTATGCCAGAATTTAGTAAAGACTTCATCGGTCTTCGTTATTCATTTCGCAGTTTCAACACCGTACTTAGAGGTGACAACAGTCAATTCAGCAAGGACTTTTACCAGACAACAGAACTTTGGGGAGGCTTCAAAATTAAAGACAAATTTCAGGTTTTAGCTTTTATACCTTTCAATATCAATCATTCAAATACTGATGACGGAGTAAAAACAAACAATGGATTTGGTGACATAACTGTTTTAGGTAGTTATAACTTATTTAACAAATTATCTTTGAATAAAGATACGATGACTGTTAGTCAACAATTATGGGTTGGTGCAGGAGTTAAAATACCTACTGGACATTATTCGGTTGACGCAAGTGAACTTGTTTCATCTGCCAACAGTCAGGCGGGGACTGGTAGTTTAGATTTTTTGATATATGCTTCTTACTCTCTGGTTATCGACAATTGGGGTTTGTCAAGCAACATCAATTATAAAATCAATCAGGCTGCATCTGACTTCAGATTTGGGAATCGTTTTTCCACATCTGCATTTGTTTTTCGTTCATTCCATTTAAAGAAGAATTCCTTCAGTCCAAACATTGGGCTCCTGTACGAAAACTTAAACGCAAATGAACTCTTAAATGTAAAAATCGCGGGCACTGGGGGATACGACTTACTGGCAGCAGTTGGTTTAGAAACAAGGTTTGACAAAATCACTGTGGGCTTAAGCGCTCAACTTCCTCTAGCATCAAATATTTCTGACGGACAAACAAAAATAAATATGAGAGGAATGCTGCATTTGACTTACGCATTTTAGTTCAACTACTCCGAATTTCTGGTTCTGATTTAAACGACTGAGCAAAGTTGGGACACTTAATATCAAGCCAGCAGGAATCATGGCATTTAGTTTTCGTGAAAAGAATTAGTAAA
>TBL_comb47_HYPODRAFT_10003074_pt1 | contig 20091 bp, 16 predicted proteins | sample TroBogypolimnion_40_FD_10682 | JGI IMG/M metagenome (IMG submission 10682) | reverse complement strand
GGCTTCAGCCGGTATGCCGATGGTCACTGCGGGTGCGGCTGGCATGGCCGCGTTGTTAAGCACCGTATCGTCCGCCGCCAATATGGGCAGCGCGGGTGCCATCATCATCGCGGGCAGTGGACTGCCGCCGCGCTCCGCGCGCGGTCGTCCGGGTGACGACATCACCGGCAACAAAGCCGTCCGCGAACTCATCGCCAAATCAAAACCAAATTATTACTGACCAATTACTACTGACCTATGGAAAATTCTGAATTGAAAACCACTGCAACCCATCTCGGCTCGCACCTAGCCGCCGTGCGACGTCACTTTGATATCGTTCGATTGCTCATTCAGCGCGACCGGCTGCCGTGGTTCTGGTTCGCCTTCACGGTGGTCGTTTTGCTGCTGTCCGCCGCCGATCGGTATCACTTGATTTCTAAATTCAAGCAACGCGAACGGGTTGTCATCATTGATCCGGCCGGAACCTACTATTTGAGTCCCGTGCTCCAATTTACCGAGGCCAAAGAATTGCAGGTCCAGCAGGCTGAACTCGCGACGCTGGCCTTCCTCGAACGCAATCCCAAGGATTTTGATAATCCGGATCTGACCAAATTGCTGTTTCTCAAACCGGCTCTGGCCAAGGCACAGGACGAACGGCTTCGTGAGGCTGTCGAGTTTCGCGCTAAGCAACTGCATCAAAAAGCTGAGATTGCCCAGATTGATGTGCTGGCGACGCGCGATCAGGAAGTGCTGGTCGCCGTCACCGGCCAGGTTATTCGCAATGGAATTTTTCAGGACCGGGCGTTCGCTGAAGCGTTTCCGTTCACGCTCCGGCTCCGGTTGATTCGTAACCCCAACATGGCCTTGAATGGACGTTTCCCCACCGCCGTGGGCGACTTCAAATATGAAATCAACCGCTAAAATATTATTGCTGCTCATTCCCGCGACTGCGCTGGCGGAGTCACCGGCCATTCAACGTGTTCCGCTCGACGATCACACCGTGGTCGCGGTGCCGGTCGCCACCAACCGGGTCACGACGATCAGTTTTCCCAGTGCAATTGAAGCCATAGATGGCATCGGTTTTTCGGTGGATGGTCGAATGCCCGGTCAGTTTCAACTGGCACACCTCAAAGGCTCCGCGTTCTTTTCGGTGCGGGCCTTGAACAGTCTTGCGGCTGGCAATCTAAACATCCGGTGGAATCATCGCACCTATGTCTTCGAGTTGTCCGCGAGTGATGCGCCGGTGTTGGCGCTCGATATGGAATCACCGCCAACGCCCGTGATGCCCGGCACTGGTCCGGCGGCCAGTCCGCTGTCGCTGCTGGCGTTATTGGACAAAGCCAAAGCGTTTCCGCTGCTAAAATCACAACACCCGGAAAGCGTCGCCGATGTGAGCTTCACCACTTACGACGGCCAGCCGCCGGTCAGTGATTTCAATGACTACGAAATTCAGATCGAGCAGGCGTTTCGTTTTAACGCGGAGGACACGCTGGTATTTCGCGCGAACATCACCAATAAGACGGACCGACTGCTGAGCTATCAGCCCGCGAGTTTTATGCTCCGGGCCGGGAGCCGACTCTATCCCCAATCTCTCAGTGACGCGAGTGGCGCGGTGCCACCGCGTGGTCAGGAAATTATTTATTTCGCCGTCACCGGCACGCCTGCTGGCGGGCGTAACGAACTGTCGTTGAAAAATAACTTCACCGTGCTGGTGCAGCGGCTGGCATCGCCAGCGTTGGTAAACGTAACCACCAATCTTCCTCCCGTTAACTCAACGAAAGGCCAGCCATGAACGCGCGTAAATTGATCAACTTTTTCAAAACCCAAAGCGGCAAGCTGGTTGCCTTTGGTGCACTGCTGGCGATTGGGCTGATTATTTTCAGTGTCGAGCGCAAGCGTAATAGTGGAGACGGCGCGCCGGTGCCGCCGAATGGCACAAACGAAATGACCAAGCCGCAGGTGGTGCATTCGGTCACACGGTTAATGCAGATTTTTAATCCGCCACCCAATAAACCCGCGCCCACAAACAATCCGCCAGCGCCGGCAAATCCGAGACTATCGCTGCCGACGGCTCCCGAAATTCCGACACTGCCACCCATCAGTTTGTTTGCTGACAGTGCAGCGGGTCTGACTCCACCCAAAACCCTGAGTGCGAAGTTCGCTCCATTCGGTCGGTTGATTCCCTGCGAGACGATTATCACCGTGGATTCGGCTTCGATCCAAACCCCGATCGTTGGCCTCGTCACCGAGAATGTTTATTTCGGCGGCAATCTCATCATCCCCGCCGGAACGGAAATTCATGGCACGGCGCAAACTGATCACCAGCGCGAACGCATCGCCAGCGGCACTGCCTGGACACTGGTGTGGCAGAATGGTCAGGAACTTCAGCTCAAGGCCATCGCCTTGGATCGTGAATTTGAAAATCAAACCAACCACACCGGCTGGTCGATCACCGATGGTAGCGCCGGACTGCGCGGTGAACTCATCAAGTCGGACAATCTCGCGGACATCAAACTTTTCGCCGCAACGTTTCTCTCCGGCGCAGCCAGTTCCTTGACGGAGAAACAACAAACGGTTTTTGGTTCGGTCATTAGTCCGACGTTGAATAACGCGCCCTTCGCGGGCGCGCAGGCTGTGTTGCAAACCTACGCGCAACAAATTCTCAATTCGATCCAGAAGGACGGATTTTATGTGCGCGTGCCGAGCGGAAAACAATTTTATCTCTACGTTCTCCAGACGATTGATGTCGCCGATGCGTCGCCCGGCGGCACGACCCTCGCCCCGGAAAAAACAAATCAATAAACCTATGAAAATATTTTATCTCCTACCTCTGTTGTTGCTATCGGCGTGCGCGACCACACCTCAGCTGACCTTGCGGCCGCAACCTATTCCGCAAGCGGATAACATCCGCTATCCCGAAGTTATCCATGCCTATCATGTCGGTCGCTACACCGATCCGAATGATGATTTAATTTTGCACGAGCAGCATGACTTCTATCGCGTAGAGCAAACTGCCTGTTGGAATCTGACTCCCGGCTGTTCGGCTATATACCCAGTAAAGATGAAGGAGGTGTCTGTCAATCTGCCACTTGCAAATGATGCGATCGTGGCGGAAGTTAACGCTCAGAAAATCGCCACTGCCCAGATTCTGGGACAGGCCCGGCGCTTGGCGGGGGCACTGACGCGGGTGCAAATGAACTTGCTGGAAGCCAAAACGAATTGGCAGCAGGAAGCTGGGATGCGTGCAGTCCTCAGTGACGTAACTCATCGGCTGGCTACTCTCGAAGCGGCTCAGGGTCGGGCGGCTTCAACCCCTTCTATTTCTAAAAACCTTTCTACGAACGGCGAGTCATTCGACCCGCTGACTCCCTAGAACCCATTTGTCGGCAAGGTGCCGGCAATCCTAAAAACAACTAATAAACACCTCATTATGAGCACCACAAAAGCAAAACCAACCAATAACAACAATGATTCCACGGCGGCACAACCGGAGCCATCTCCTTACCGGATCAATCCGGAAGTGGAGGCCAAGATTGATGCCTTCATTCAGGATAGTCCGAAGTATTGGAACTATCTCCAGACCATGCCGCGCGAGCGGCTAGAGCGCACCGTAGTTTTAAGCGAAGTGCGGGCGATTGAACGCCAGGAACGCATCCGCGACAGCGTGATGCAGCGCATCAACGCCGATCCCCGGCTTAAGCAGGCGTATGAAACCTTGGTGAAGGATGTGCCGGAAGATCAGCGCGAAGAAGTCATGACGCAAATGCAGCGGCAGAAACAGCGGGTCGTGGCCCGGTCAAACGCGCAGCAACAGACTCACGCCCATGGGGTGACTGCGTAAACCAGGGAAACTGGTGGATCCCCGGCATTGCCGTGGTTTTCGGCCATTCACTCCTCCACGACTCAGAGGGTTAAATGGGGGCAATGACCGGGAGTTCATCCAACCCGTCCGGCGGTTTCGCCGGGCGAACAATGTTATGGCTACCCCAAAGACTGCCTTAAATTCGATTGGGCCGAATGTGGTAAAATACCGGCAGGCGCAAGGCTTGACGCAAGAGGATTTGGTCATTGATCTCCAGTTTGAAGGATGTTGGATCACGCGCGAAACGCTGGCCAACATCGAAACCCAACGGGTCCGAGTCAACGAGCTGGTGGTGCTGGCTCTGGCCAAGGTCTTTCGCATCCGCACGGAGGAATTATTTCCGGAACAGCTGCGGGATGGTAAAAAGATGAAGCGGCTGGATGAACAGTTTGCCCTCCGCCAGTTGCGCTGTGATCAGGAATAAACTGCAAAAACTGGCATGGCGATCCGCACCGACCATTCGTATCCTGAATCGCAGCTTGACCTTTTTTCATCGAGGCCGACTTATGAAAGCATTGACGCAATACGGCCGGCTGGCCGAGAAACACTGGCGGGAACATCGTCCCAAAATGGTGAGCGACCTCGAAACAGCGGGCCAGTTGCACGCGACCTTGCTGGACGCCGAGGAGAAGACGAAAGACGAGATGATCGAACTGACGCAACAATTCCGCAAACAGGGTTTGACCGCACAGCAGGCCCACGACCGCGCGTGGGAAATGGTGCGGGAGCGTTACATCTTGCTCCCTCCCGAGTCGTCCTAGCGGACCGCCACCATGGGGATGGGGACTTGGCCGTCCCCCGCCAGAATGGCGAACCAAAGAATCAAAACAACTATCGGATCACTGACGCCGACCGGCTCGGCGACGGTAGTCTGAAATTAAAGTTCCAGCAAAATATTCAAGCCATCGAAATTTTGCAGTCGCTCGATGCAGAAAATCGTCAGCCAACCAACGAAGAAAAATCCGCGTTGGCAAAATATGTCGGCTGGGGCGCGCTGCCCCAGGTGTTCGACGTGAACAACGCCCAATGGCGCAAAGAACAAATCCAACTATCGGAATTGTTATCGGATGCGGAACATCGTTCCGCGCGAGCGACGACCCTCAACGCTCATTACACCGCGCCGGTTGTTATCCTGGCCATGTATCAGGCCGCGCAGCGATTCGGTTTTTCCGGCGGCAACATCTTGGAACCCGCCTGCGGCATCGGTCACTTCATCGGCTTGATGCCGGAATCATTGGCGAAAAACTCCGCGATCACCGGTGTTGAAATTGATCCGCTGACAGCGCGCATCGCCAAGGCGCTCTATCCTGAGGCCGACATTCGCGAGCAGCCTTTTGAAAAAACAAAACTTCTGGACGGCACTTATGATCTCGCCATCTCCAATGTTCCGTTCGGTGATTACAGCGTCCACGATCCGCGTTGGAATAATTACAAATTTCCGATCCACGATTATTTCTTTGCCGCCGCCCTGGACAAAATCCGGCCGGGCGGCTTGCTGATGTTTGTTACCTCGCGGCACACGCTGGATAAACTGGATTCCACCTTGCGCGAAACGCTGGCCAAAAACACCGAGTTCCTCGGCGCGATTCGTTTGCCCAACACGGCGTTCAAGAAAAATGCCGGCACCGAAGTCACCACGGACATCGTGATGTTGCGCAAATTGAATGACGGTGAATTGCCAGCCGGTCCCGCATGGAAAGCGACGGTGAATTTTGCCAACGATCGGGGCGAACATTTTATTCTTAACGAATACTTCGCCGCGCATCCCGAAATGATGCTGGGCCAGATGCGCCTGACACGCGGGATGTATCGCGAGGATGAACCAGTCTTGGAACCCGATGGCCGTGAACTGGGTGAAGCATTGTCTGAGGCCGTGTCCCGGCTCCCGCAAAACCTTTTCAAAATGGAATTAGGAAATGGGGCCAAATTGGACGCCCCATCGCAGGTGGTCCCGGCACCCGACCACATCAAACCCAACGCCTACTGCATCCATCCGGATGGGCGTCTGTGTCTGAACGAAGATGGTGTGTTGCAGCCGATGGATGATCTGCCGGTCGAATTGCGTTCCCGCATTCGGCGGCTGATCGAACTCCGTGATGCCGTGCGGGATTGTATGCGGTCACAACTGGATGGTAGTGACGATTCCCACATTCTGGAGACCCGCGAAAAATTAAACGTGGCTTACGACCGGTTCGTTTCCCGTTTCGGTCCGGTCAATACGCCGGTCAATCAACGTGCGTTTCATGGCGATCCCGATTTGCCGCTGCTCCTCTCGTTGGAACATTACGACGAGGAAAACAAGCGCGCCGTCAAAGCCGCCATCTTCCGCGAACGCACCATTCACCATAAACCAGCGATTGAATCGGTTGAGACGCCAAAGGAAGCGTTGCTCGTCACCTTGAATGCCAAAGGTCGCGTGGATTTAGATCATATATGCGGCCTGCTGAATAAACCGGTGGCGGAAGTGTTGCCGGACTTGAAGGGCCTGATTTTCTTGAACCCACAAAATCATCAGTGGGAAACCGACGATCAATACCTCTCCGGCAACGTGCGCGAAAAATTAGTCGCCGCGAATCGGGCCAGTGTCAGTGATGCTCACTTTGGTGAGAATGTTGAGGCGTTGCAATCCGTGCAGCCCGCGGATTTGCCTGCCACGGAAATTGATGTGCGTTTGGGAGCTGCTTGGTTGCCACCGGGCGACGTGCAGGATTTTGTTCATGGTTTGCTGAATGTTCCGTCGGGCGTCAGCGTGGGGCACATCCACGCACTCGGCTCGTGGCAAGTCACAGCTGAATGGGAGGCGCGCACGGCCACCGCGAACACCACCGATTGGGGAACCGAGCGGTTCACCGCTTTGGAACTCATCGAAGAAACTTTGAATCTTAAGACGCCGACGGTGTATGACTATGTGGACAAGAAGCCCGTGGTCAATGCGCAACATACCGAGGCGGCGCGGGAGAAGCAGGAACGCATCAAGGAAAAGTTTAAGGAATGGATCTGGTCGGATGACGCCCGGCGCGAACGGCTCTGCCGCCTTTACAACGACACGTTTAATCATTCGCGCGTGCGAACGTTCAATGGCGAGCATCTGACCTTGCCCGGCGCTAGCGCCGCGATTCAATTGCAGCTTCATCAGAAGGCGGGTGTGTGGCGCGTTTTGCAAACCGAAAATACGTTGCTTGGCCATGTCGTCGGTGCGGGCAAGACGTTCACGATGGTCGCCGCCGCGATGGAGTTGAAACGCCTGCGGTTGGCGAACAAGCCATTGTTCTCGGTGCCCAATCATATGTTGGGCCAGTTCTCCAGCGAACTGCTGATGTTGTATCCGGGGGCAAATATTTTAGTTGCGGGTAAAGAAGATTTTGAGGCCCAAAACCGGAAGAAATTGTTCAGCCGGATCGCGACCGGCAACTGGGATGCCGTCATCGTCACGCACTCGGGCTTTGAACGCATCCCGCTTTCCCGCGAAACGCAGGAACGTTTCTTTCAGGAACAACTGGATGAACTGGAAAAAATCCGGCGGGAGAATAGTAGCCCGGATAATCGGCGGTTGGTGAAAGAATTGGAAAAGGCCAAGAAACGTTTGGAGGCCAAGCTCAAAGACCTCGCGGCGGAACACAAAAAAGATAACACGCTCACGTTTGAAGAACTCGGCATTGATCGGTTGTTTGTGGACGAAGCGCACTACTTCAAAAATTTGTTTTACGTTTCCAAGATGACGCGCATCGCCGGATTACCGCAGACGGCGAGCGAACGGGCCTTCGATATGTATTTGAAAGTGCGTCACGTCCAATCAGTCAACAATGGTGGCGGCGTGGTCTTCGCTACGGGCACACCAATTGCCAACAGCATGGCGGAGATGTTCACCATGCAGCGTTACCTCCAGCCGACGGCGTTGAAGCAGCATAATTTGAGTCACTTCGATTCGTGGGCAGCGACGTTCGGCGAACCGGTCACCGCGATGGAATTGTCGCCCGACGGCGCGGGCTACCGGATCAATACGCGTTTTGCACGTTTCATCAATGTGCCGGAGTTGATGCAGATTTTCCGGCAGCCGGCGGATGTGCAAACCGCGCAAATGCTCAATCTTAAACGACCGGAATTGGATGGCGGCAAACCCACGATCCGCAATGCACCGGGGTCACCCGAATTGAAAGAATTTGTAGACGGGCTGGCGCGGCGAGCGGAAGCATTGCGCCACGGGCGCATTGATCCGCGCGAGGACAATATGCTCAAGATCACCAGCGAAGGCCGCAAGGCCGCGTTGGATTTGCGCCTGATGAAACCCGGCCTACCGGATGATCCGCAGAGCAAGGTGAATCTGGCCGTGGAGAAAATCCATCAGATTTGGGAAGCCACGAAGGCGGATCGTTCGGCGCAGTTGGTGTTTTGCGATTTGTCCACGCCGCAAGATAAGGGCTTCTCGGTCTATCGCGACGCGGCGGATAAATTACAACGTCTGGGCATTCCCCAAAATGAAATCGCTTTCATCCAAGATTATGATGCCGACAACGCGAAGCTCGCTTTGTTCCGCGCGGTGCGCTCGGGCAAGGTGCGAATTTTATTTGGCAGCACCCAAAAAATGGGTTCGGGCACCAATGTTCAGGAACGGCTGATTGCCTTGCATCATCTAGATGCGCCGTGGCGACCGGCGGACGTGGAGCAACGTGAGGGCCGCATCCTGCGGCAGGGTAACAAAAACCTGGTCGTGCAAATTTATCGTTACGTCACCGAAGGATCATTTGACGCTTATATGTGGCAGACGTTGGAAACCAAGGCGAAATTTATTGCCCAGGTGATGAGCGGCGACATGACGGTGCGGCGGTTGGAGGACATGGATTCAGCGGCGCTGACGTATGCTGAGGTGAAAGCCATCGCGTCGGGCAATCCGTTGGTGATAGAAAAAGCCCAGGTGGATGCGGAGTTGATCCGGCTGACGCGGCTGCGTTCGGCCCATGCCGAAGAACAATATCGCATTCGCAGCCATCTGCGGCAATCGCATCAGGACGTAACGGTCTGGACGGAGCGGCTAGGAAATTTGCGCGAGGATTTGAAACTGCGGCAGGACACGAGTGGCGATAAATTTCGGATCGAGATTGAAAAGCAGCCGCTGGACAATCGCGGCATCGCCGGGGAATTACTTCTGCGGTTGGGTGGGAAAGTAAAAACGCGTTTTGGTGAGGATATTCGCATCGGGAAATTCGCCGGATTTGATTTGTTCATGCGTTCCGGTTTTAGTGATACCGCTGATATCATTTTGCGCGGTAAAAATAGTTACAGTGCCCGCGTCACCGACACGGCGCTCGGCACCATCCGTTCGCTGGAAGCGACGGTGCAGGGATTTGAGGAACGGGCCGTGCGGCTGGAAGCCGACATTAAAGATTCGCAAAAACGGGCGACCGAATTTGAAACTAAAGTGGGCGCACCGTTCGAGAAGGAGGAGCGGTATCACCAGCTCGCCACGCGCCAGTCGGAAATTGAGGAGCAACTCGATCTCACCAAGAATCAGGTGCCGGCGCAGGTGGAGGTGGTGACGGCCGATGAGGCTGAGGAAAATTCCGTGCAACAAAATGAATCGAAATCAAAACAGCAACACCGCCGCGCTGGGGTTCGTGTATGAATGGGACCCCGGCCAATGGCAGCGCGGTGATTAGTTTGTCCAAATGGCTGGAGCAAATTGGGGTGACCTCATGCACGGCGTGGCGCTGGCGGAAAAAAGGCTGGCTCAAGACCATCAACATTGCCGGGCGGCAGTATCTCACCCAGGAAGCAATGGATGAATTTCATAGGCGAGCGGTTGCGGGTGAATTCGCCCAATTTCAAAAAATTCCCCCGCCAAAAAATGGCGAATGAAAATGCTAGGGACCAAAGTCCAAACGTTGCGCCTGGCGTTGCGCATGTTCATTCGACAAATGCCCATAGACCTTGCCGATCAGAATTCCGCCATCCTGATGGCCGACCCATTTGGCAATCGTCATGAAATCAATTCCGGACATCACGCTCATCGAAATAAAAAAATGCCGGCAGTCATGAAAGCCAAACTTCGGCGTCCGGGTTTCGGCGCGCGCCAGTTTCAACGTCTCCCGAAAACTCTTGGCCGCCAAATCGCGTTTGCCCCGCTGCGGTGATGGAAACAGCCATTCGGTGTCGGGTGCCCGCTCCGCCGACATTTTTTTCAGGTGGGCCGCGAGTTTGGGATTAAAATCCACGACGCGGGCCTTATGGTTTTTGGCCAGGCCATCCGCCCCGATGGTCAGTTGTTTTTGCTTCCAGTCCACATCCGTCCACTTGAGCCGTAAGGCTTCCGCCATCCGGGCACCGCTGTAAGCCAGCAGCCAGAGATAGTCGGCAAACTGGCTGCCGTTTTTGGAGACTTCGCCAGCCGCATCAGAAACTTTCTTGATTTGCTCCGCATTGACCAATTCTCGTTTTCGTGGTGAAACTTTCAGGGGCCGGAGATTTTCGGTGGGCAGGGTTTTCAACCAGCCATCATCAATGCCGCGCCGCAACACATTGCGCAACACGGTCACCCCCAGATTGACTGTTCGCGGGTTGCGTCCTTCCGCCTGCCGCCTGGCGATGAAGCCATTGATCATCGCGCGGTTGATCTGGTCGAGGCGCGTGTCACCCAAATGCTTTTTCCAAGCGTTCAGGTGGCCGGCTTCCGTTTGCAATGTCTTGGGCCTTTTGGCGTCCTTCACCGTCTTGAAATAATCGAGATACTGATCGGCGTAGTCGCCGAACTTGGGTGTGCGCTTCAATACTGGCAGGGCGTTGTCCTCGCGGTGGGTGAGCAGCCGGCGCATTTGTGCCACTGCTTGTGCCACTGAATCGGCCCCCTCCAGCGGCACTCGGCGGACGGTTTTGCGACCGGTGTTGAAGTCGGCCACCGCGATACGGGCATAATAACGGGAGCCACGCAGCCACAATCCCCGAACTGGCCGCTTGCGTCCATCCAACACCTTTTGGTAAGGTTCGGCTGCATGAGTTCGCTTGGAAACAAACGATTTTTCGCGCTGGGCCGCCGGTTGGCCATTAAAGGGCGTTGCATTGGCTTGCATACCCTTAAAGTGGCACAACAAGTGGCACAACGTCAAATCAGAAGTCACCAAGTAGTTCTAAGTGCCTTTAAATAAACGGTTGCGCGCGTGGTGGAATGGCAGACACGCCAGACTTAGGATCTGGTTCCGCAAGGATTGGAGGTTCAAGTCCTCTCGCGCGCACCACTTTTTACTTGGGTTTTTGAAATATTATTTGATTTCCTGACAATTTCCTGACAGACTTGGGACGTGAAGAAGATCACGTTTCCATTTGAAGTCAAACGGGGTTCCGTTTCGGTCAAAATCTATCGCACGCCAACCAACGGTTGCGATTCCTACACGCTGGCCTATTACCAGGACGGGACTCGCAAGCGGCCCACTTTCCCCACTTTCCAAGCCGCCAATGATGAGGCGGAAGTTGTTGCTACCCGTTTGGGCAATGCGGACGCCGATGTTCTCACGCTGGCCAGCGCGGACCGTGCCGCTTACCTGCGTGCGCGTCAATTGCTGGACGGGATTGGCGCTCATATCGAAAACGTGGCGGCACAATACGTGCAGCTTAAACAACTGCTCGGCGACGTGCCTCCCCTGCAAGCGGCAGAGTATTATGTGAAGCGTCATCCGTCGCGCATTGCGCCGATCCCAGTCTTGGAGGTCGTTAATGAAATGCTCAAACTCAAACGTAGTGACGGTTTGAGCGAAGCATATCTCCGGCATTTGCGCTACGATCTAGAAAAGTTCGCAGGCGCGTTTCATGGCAACATCGGGACCGTGGCAGGTCCGGATATTGACAAATGGCTGCGCGGCCTGGGTGTGTCGCCGCGCACGCGCAATAACCTGCGGACCTCAATTCAAACGCTGTTTGCGTTTGCCAAGTCGCAAAAGTATCTGCCGAAGGATCACGATGAGATTGAAGGCGTGACGCGGGCGAAAGATGGCGCGGGCGAAATTGAAATTTTCACACCGAGGGAAATGGCGGAAATCCTGATGCAGGCGGATACCCGGATAATTCCGTTTCTTGCGCTGGGGTCGTTCGCGGGCATCCGGCACGCGGAAATCCAACGGCTGGACTGGAACGACATTCAATTCGATGCGGGCATCATCGAGATCCGAGCGGCGAAGGCAAAAACCGCGAGCCGCCGCACACTGCCGATTTTGGACAACCTGCGAGCTTGGCTCCTGCCGCACCGGAAAGAGGCAGGGCCGGTGTGCGTGTATCTGAACATGGCGAGCGAAATTGAATCGCTGGTGCGAGCCATCAACGGAGCGCGGCGGGCGGTTTGGGCCAAAACCAATGGCGTGGGCACCGAACAGTTGCAACAAGCGGAAAAGCAAGCCAGACAAGCCATGGCGAAAGCCAAAGCTGAACATGGGAGGCCAAAACACCGGGGCGCGGTGTCGCCGGGTGCGGAAACGGCCAAAATTGAGGGCTGGCCGGCCTTCGCGTGGAAACACAATGCGCTCCGGCATTCATTCATCAGCTACCGTGTAGCTGACATTCAAAACGTCGCACAAGTGGCGCTGGAAGCGGGTAACTCGCCGCAAATGATTTTCAAACATTACCGCGAACTGGTGCGGCCGGCGGCGGCAAAGGAGTGGTTTGCGATGACACCGAAAAGCTGAAGTTCGTGGTGGAGAAAAGAAAAAGCCAGGGCGGGGAAGTTTACCTGTCATTTCGCGCGGGCCACCATGCCAGACGTCGGTCAAAGACCGCCGTTTCATGGATCGACTGAGGTCCGTGCCGGACTGCCTATTGTCCTTTAGTGCAATCTGTCCGCGGCCCGGCTTAAATCATTTCGTCGCCGCTTTTGGCGCGGGTGGTTTTCGGCTTTTGCAGCTTGGCTGATTTGGCGGCTTCGGCGGCGCGGTAGGCGGCGCTGGCCTGCATCTGCTGACGAACCTCGGCCAATGTTGGCGGCGGCGAAATTCGCTGGCGCGCGTTACTTTCTATGAGCCATTGCGGCGCGGGAATGATGTGCTCCAGATCCATGCCTGAAATTGGGTTGCTGTCGCTGGTTTGTCAATCAACTCCAATGTCAAATGACAGCATGGCGTGGCTTCAAGCCGGCTCGCCCCAGATGCGGGAGACATGAAGGGCTTCCTCCGCTCGTCGCCGGTGAAAATCCTGGCTATGAATTAAATTCAGACGAACAAGCCGCCAATATCACTGCCTGGCTGCATCTTCAAAGTTTTCGCCCGCGTCTCTTTTTCGCTCATGTCGGCATATTGCCAGTTATTGCCAACCTTGCGCGCGAAGATGAAGTGACCAAATTCCTCCCCATGCTCCTCGGCAAATTTCGCCAAGCCGATTGCCTTTGGCAAAGCGTCCACATACGAGTCGTTGTGTGGTTCAAGAATATCCACCACGAAACCCTTGCCAGTTTTCCGAACAACGGCGAAGTCAGGGAAGAATGGCTTTGTCACGCCTCCCATTTCATAAGGCACGCAGAACGACCAATCGCGACGATCCAGGTTGCGCAACCAGCAGAAAAATTCTTTCTTTTGCATTTCCCCGGCGAGCAATTCCGCTTCCCAAGTATTAAAATCAGCAAAAAATTCCCCGTCATCATCACTGAACAGGTGCTTGGCCAATGCCGCACCTTCTTTCTTCTCAACAATCTGGTCGGGCAATTCCCAATCCTGCGGGGCGGCTTTGCCGCTGGACTGAATCAGTGCGTTGAAGCGCACCCTCACGGATGCCGACAGCTTTTTAATTTCGTTTTTATGTCTGTTCCACCATTCATTGAACTGCTCGCGCGCAAACTTTTCCAGCGTCGGCACGGTTTCCGACTGCCGCATGATGGCAATCAGTTCCAGCTTTGCTTGATTCGGATTGTCTAGGTCGTGGAATCGTTTCCAGTAGGTTCGGTGCAACCCTTCACCCGCCGCAAGCAAACGCCCCGCCGCGTCAAAAAGCTGTTCGATGTTTTCCACCGAGAGCGTTAATTTCGATGCGATAGCGCCAGCAATGGACATTGAGCCGGTGACCACTCGCAACGATTCCACTTCTATCTCGCCGCCTTCACGAAGCACGCTGCCCCACTCGGCAATCGTCTTGGCGTATTGGTCGCGCAACTCTTTCAGTTTCTTGAGCAAGATTTCCCGCATTGCCTCATCGGCATCCTGGTTCAATCCCTCGTGCATCAGCAAACCGGCCAGCCGCAGTGCCCGTTTCACTTCACTCATTTTTGGAATCCGACTGACGGCATACGTCGGCAGCGTGTTTAAATGCTCAAACACTTTGGCAAATGCCGGATTCCGCCCATAAGTCTCGGCGGCAAGTTCCGCACGCACGCCCAAACCGTCTGTCGGATTTCGAAGCAGTTCTAAAACCGCTTTGACCGCATCCCGATTATAGTGCGGCAGGAACAATTCCACCGTGTCCAACACTTCATTCGTGCCGATGCGCCGCGCCAACGGCGTCCGCACCATGCGCCCGACAAGTTGCGCGATACTGGTCGGGTCTTCCGCCCGCCGGAAACTCATCATCACCTCGGCACGCGGACAATCCCAGCCGGTAGACAGCGCCGTCTTGAACAAAACCACCTTTGCATCCGGGCTTTCCTGAATCCGCGACGCTTCCAGTTTGCGGATGATTTTGCCAGAGATGGAAAGCTCGGCGGAATCCTGGAAGCAATGGACAATCTCATTTACCGCGAGCGGTCCGGTCTGGCGTTCGATAACGCGCAGGACATCTTCCAGCGACGTGCGTGTCAGCAGGCCTTCCGTTCCATCCTCGACCTGCACCACCAGAATCGGACGAACGATGTCCTTTTCCTTTTCTTTTACGCAGTAATCTTCCCATTGCTTGGTGAATTGCTTCCACGTCCGCGCCGCCTGTTCGAGCAGCGTCAAATCTCCCGCGATGTTCGTTGTGGGATTGTGGACGATGATCAAATCCTTGAGCAGCCCACTCGCCCGCACTTCCTCCGGGTCAATGTTGATTGGCCGTTGCGTCCGGTTTGTGTTGCCCAACAGCGTGGTGAACCGCTGCGGTGTCGCGCTCATGCCTAACACCAACGGCACGGCCGGCATTCCATCCGCCGAAGAGCCGACGATGAATTTCTGCATGATGGTCGTGCGGTTCCGGTCGGTGGCCGTCGCGCCGCGATGCGCCTCGTCAATAATGAGGACAAAATCCTGCGGGGAGCGGGCGATGGTTCGGGCGACGGTCTGCCAGAACGTCGTGTTGCGGAAATCACCGCCGCCTTCTTTGGTCAGCAGCTTGTCTTTGCCGAGCAGTTGAGTATTGATGAAATAGACATAGCCTGGCTGCAATTCATCATCTTTGAAATTCTCGCTCTCAATCGTGACCATCTTGTAATACGGCAGATGGTCACAGGTGCCGAGCAGCTTGTTTTTGCTTTGCTGGTTCAACTCCGGCGAATCCGACAGCCAAAGAAAAACCGTGTTGGGACGCGCCGAAATGCCATCGCCGCCGCCGAACGTATAATCAATCACCTGCGCCAGCGTGATGGTTTTGCCAGAACCCGTCGGTGCAGCCAGAATGATGGCTTCGAGATCGCCGCTGGCGACGCTGTCACGCGCCTTGTCCAGCTTGGTCAGGATGTCCCGCGTGGCGTTTTCCTGAAATGGTTTTAGCTCCAGCTTCATGCCGCACCTCCTTCACTCAACATATCCAGCGTATTGATGCGGAAATTTTCCAAATAGTTTTTGTAAAGCTGCACGCACTGAAACTTGCGCCCCAGCGTGCGCCGCATCATCCCGAAATTTTCCTCCGAGTCCGTTACGATATAAATCCATTCAATGTCTTTCCGCTCCGCCAGCGACTCGCGAAACGCTCGAAATTCTTTTTCTTTGATAAGAACCGCGAACGGCGCTTGCTTGGGAAAGAACCATGATTGCGAGCCTTTGGATTCCTCACGCTTGCCGCGACAACCAGCCATCATCCAGAGAATCGGCAGGATGGCTTGGAACGCATCACCGCGAGCGACGCTTGATGAATCTAAAAAATCAAGATGTGCATATTCAAAATTCTCGTTAAATCCAGCATTTAGATTTCTTCCACTGAGATGTTCTCCGGGAATAGGCGTCCCATCATCTCTTTTCCCGTTTATCACATATTTGCATCGAGGCCATGTGACAGATTCGGCAATTCCACGAGCTTCGTATTCAGCATCGCCTTGGAAGAAGCCTGCTGCATTCAATTCCTTCGCTACACTTTCTTTCAATTCATTGTTCGCGACGAGAATGCATCTTCTATTACCACCGTCATCGCTATTTAGCAGCGCAGTCGAATGAAACGTGGTTCCAGACCCAGCGAAGAAATCCAAAATAAGCGCATCCTTTTTATCAGATGCGACGGAAATACAATCAGCAACATTATAAACAGACTTTGCAAAATCGAAGGGTTCAGTGCTCCCAAAAATTTTAACTATCATTCCAGACCCGTGTTCGTTTGCAGAATATTTGCTATCACTCCAAACTGTATTAGGGACAACGCCTGCGCGATTCGGTCTGCGTTTCTTGTAAATTAAGTGCTCGCCTTTTTTTTCCTCATATTTAAACACTGTCGGGTTAGCTGTAAAATTTTCTGGAGACCAAAGCCAAACCCGTTTTTCTTTTACCTTGTTTGGCCAAATTTCCACGGCTCCCGGTGGTAGCAGTTCATTTATGACCCAAGCTTTACCATCCTCATCGTATTCCATCTTGGGGACTCGCAATTTGCCATTTTGCAATAACCAAACAGGGTAGTGTTGGCGTGGGCGATCATCTTTTCTGCATCCTTGTCCGTGCTTCCTAAAATTTTCCCATTCAAATGCGCCTTCCTCGTCGCTGTGTTTGAATCTGGAAAGCTGCTCCTCCGTCCGTAACACCATGCATGGCGTAACCTCTAATGACGCTGCATAAAACAGTGCGTATTCATGACTGCGGGCAATCTTTCTAGCCGTGGTTGTGCCACCGGGCTTGTGGCGGACGCAAACCGTTCCCATGTGCAACTCTGGTGAAAAAATTGAGTCACCAAGACAGCGCAAATGGTGAACTTCGTTGTCGTCTATCGCTATAATCATCACACCTTTTGGCTTGAGTAGCCGTTTTGCTAGCGACAAACGCCTACGCATCATCGAAAGCCATTTTGAGTGACGAAAACTGTCGGTTTTATCAACGTAGTCGTTGTTGTATTTCCAATCGCGGGCGCCGGTGTTGTAAGGCGGGTCGATGTAAATCACGTCGACCTTACCCTCATAGTTGTATAGCAAAAGCTGTAGCGCGTGGAAGTTGTCGGCATTGATGAGCAGATGCCACGGCTTATCTGGCCCACCGCGTTCAACGCGATCCACCGGCACCAGCGCTGGATAAATCGCATCGCCAAAACTGCGCACCACCACCAAATCAGCAATGGGAAATTCTTTATTCGCCTCACCGGCGCCTGGATAACCCATCACCGCGCAGTCACACGTCGCGATATTTTTGTGGATGGTTTTGACGCGCCAAAGCTGGTTGCCGGCTTCGCGCTTGAGCGCCACCAGTTCGCCCGGCTTCACCGGCAAGCGCGGCAGCCTAACCGTTTCCGGCAGATGTTCCTCGAAAACGAGTCCGAACTTTTTCGTTTTCTTCAGCGCCTTCACCTCGGAGGCGATTCCAGTGCGGAGTCGTTCGTCGGGGATTTGTGCAATCAAGTCCTCAATTTTAGCCATGTAGACAAAGCCGTATTCGCTCGCGTGCGAATCAGCTCTGTGTGGTGACTGTCTTGGTGGGAACCCTTGGTGCCTAAAATAAAAAGAGGGACGCATTTACTTGCGTCCCATCTCGGGCACCTAGGGGGCCCACAAAAGAACGCTTTCAATGCGCCCCATGTGGGGCGCATCTCAAGCGCTGTCTTTTGTTGCGAAATTCCTAGGTTTCGAGACGGACAGCAGCCGAAGCTACGCGAAATGATTTTGTTTAAAGTTTTTCTGGTCGTTTTGTATTTCTAACGCTGCGAGTGTGCGCAGGAACGGTGAAAGAGGCAAGAAACAGTTGAGCGTTCGGAGGTCCGATGCCGGACTGGCAATCACCCCACCGGGGAAAAAACTGACACGCAAAAAAACCGGACCAGTCTGCCAGAGGATGGCGGAATGGCCCGGGGAATTTCGATTGGTTCAATGGTGGGCTGCTGCAGTTCGGTGACGCCGCGCTGAACCAGGATGCGGCGTCAAAATTTTCATGGCGGCGGCAGGTGCGGCGGATGGTCCTTGACCCAAGAGCGGCGGTGGTCGTGCATCCAAATATGAATGGCCTGCTCCCAGCCGATGTCGTGCCCGGCTTTCTCGGACTCAATCCACTTGAGTTTCACAATTTCCTCCCGCTCTTCGAGGAAGAATTCCCAAACCTCGGCATCGGCATCGGTCTCGGAAGGCGGGGCGATGGCCTGGGCGGCGGCTGGATTTCCCAGATTGCGCTTGAAATCATCGAGGGCCGGGATGGCAAATTCGAGGAACTTGGCCAATTCCTCTGGCTGGGCGGGCGGCAAAGGGGGCATGGCGGGGGCCGGCTGCGGGAGGTTTTTGAGAAGGGGGATGGCGAGTTCGCCGCCCTTGGCGAGATCATGCTGGGCCAGCCAGACGAGGTAGCGACTGCGGCCGACGCCCAAATCTTTGGCCCGGTCGTCAATCTGCGCCAAGATAGTCTTGGGCAGCGAAACGCTGATGGCGGTCTGGTCTTTGGATCTTTCCTTCACAACAAAGAGAATGTGGCCTTTTATTCGGTGTCAATCAAGCAACATTTTGTTGACGCGGTGTAGTGAGCGTATTACGCTACGTGGAATGTCCAGCGGAATTACACTTTTCAAGTGCTTTGGTCGCTTCATTTTCGGCGTGTGGAGCGGTCGGGGACAGTCCTCTCGCCTAAACCTCCACAGGTCAAAATGCGTCCCTTTAATGGCTGAGCCGGCCGAGTCCGGGTTCAGGTTGGGGATGTGGCCATCGCTCGTGATTGGGGTGGTGCCTGCTGTGGGCTTAACTCAGAAGGTGCGTAATGAATGCTTACAGGGATTTTCAAGGCAACCCCGTCAAATTACCGGATGCGGCGAAGCTCAAGCTGCGGGTGATGGCCTATCTGCGCGAAGGTGGCGAGCTCACGGAAGCGGAGCTGATGGGCCGCTGCGGTCTGGAAGTCGGGGCGGTCAAATTCATGGTTGAACACCAGTATGCGCTCGACATCACTCTGCGGTGCTGCCGGGAATTGGTGATCAAACTGCGGGCACCCGAGGATGGGGAGGAGGAATCGCTGATGCGGGGTCGCATCCGGCAGGCGATCTGGGATTCACTGCCGGGCGGTTATTGCATCGCGACTTTTGAGGCCCGGGCGGGTTTGAACGGCGCGATGCCGTGTGCGCCGGTGCTGCCGGCGAATGGTGCCGGCATTCAAATTCCGGCGGAGGCCATCCGGATTGGGCGGCTGTGCTACCTGCCGGGATTCACGCGGGTGTGGTTCCGGGGCAAGAAAGGTGCGGCCGATGTGGAATATGATTTGCAGGAACGCAACAAGGCCCGGTTGTGCATTCAATATCTCATGGAAAAGGAAGCCTTCAGCCCAGCCTCGGCCGTTCATTTTGAGAAGGAGATCAACCCGTATGTGCGCGAGCGCTCCAAGCTGGACCCGCAGTCGAATTCGGCGGAGATAAAAATCCATCACTACTTCAATCCGAGCCATGGCAAACTGGCCCCGTTAGGGCGCGAGTTGATTGTCTCGGCGGGCCATGGCACCGGACGTTATTACTTGAACGTGCTTTAGTCCGTAAGTTTTTTCTGCCGGTTCCCCTTCCGTTTCTCTTCGTTTCCATCCATTTCCCCAAGTGTATTCCGGCCTGTGTTCACAGGGTTGGAATGACCATTCCCCCGCAGTTCCCCGCGTAACCTGTCGCTTCTATTTCCGGGCCGTGCGCAAAGTGGCGACAGATTAAATCCGAGCCGCACGGGCGCTGAAACAAGCAACTAGACGAGCAGGTCCGGGCGAGACGCGGGTGCTACGAATAAAAGATTATGAAACACACGATATCAGTTGTGACGGCCAATCCGGGTGGTGTGGCGACGCAGGTCGGCGACGTATTTGAGTGCCAGCCGTTGCCGGCGACGAACACGGAACTGTTGAAGCTGCTGCGGTCACTCAAGCAGGCGGCGGATTTTTCGGACGGCGAGCCGCTGTGCCTGGTGGAACGCTTCGAGCCGCTGCGGTTTGAGGAGGCGGAACGACAGGGATTTCTCCTCG
>TBL_comb47_HYPODRAFT_10003073_pt1 | contig 20093 bp, 18 predicted proteins | sample TroBogypolimnion_40_FD_10682 | JGI IMG/M metagenome (IMG submission 10682) | reverse complement strand
GGTTTTGATTATCGCGGCGAACCGCAGCCGCTGGTGTGGCCGGCCACTGGCTCTTCCTTTGGCAGCATTGACCTGTGCGGATTTCCCAAGTCCGCTTACTGGATTCATCAGGCGCAGTGGATTTCGAATCGGCCTATCCTGCATCTGATCCCGCACTGGAACTGGGCGGGCAGCGAAGGCAAACCCATCAAGGTGATGGCGCTGGCCAACGTCGAGAAAGTGGAAATTATCCTGAACGGCCGATCACTTGGACAAATGCCGGTGGACAAATATCAGATGCTTACCACGGAAGTTTCCTTCGAAGCCGGCAAGCTCGAAGCCGTCGGCTACAATGGCGACAAGGAAGTCGCGCGCTTCGCCGTGGAAACAACGGGCGCTCCGGCGGGATTAAAACTCATTTCTGACCGCACGAGCCTCGCCGGTGATGGCTATGATGCGCAGTCGGTCACGGTGCAAGTCGTGGATGCGCAAGGTCGCGTCGTGCCGGGCGCAAACCAGGTGGTGAAGTTTGAGTTGGACGGTCCGGGCGCAATCATCGGCCTGAACAACGGCAATCCCAATTGTCACGAACCGGAGAAGGGCGATCAACACAGTGTCTTCCATGGCCTGGCCCAGGTGATTCTGCAAAGTGGATTTGGTGGTCAGGGAAAATTAACGCTGCGCGCCACCAGCGAGGGACTCACTCCGGCTGAAGTCACAATTGAAGTGACGCCCGCTCCCGCACGTCCTGCTGTGCCGGTGGCGTATCCGACTTTCGTGATCGGGAATTGGCGAATGTCACCGTTCGCGACCGAGCATCCCGATCCCAATCAAAAAATTGCCGACACCGATATGAATAGTTGGGCGAATGTTCGGCCCGGTCACGGTCTGCCCGCCTTCAAAGGTGGTCGCTTCGCGATCTGTCGGGCGCAATTCACACCGCGCAGCGGCGTGCAAAAATCTGGCGGCGCGATGAAACTCCGCGACGTGACCGGCAAAGCCGAGGTCTGGATTGATGAAAAACTTGCCGCTGAAAAATCAGCAGCGAGCAAAGCGGATCTCACTGTCCCATTCCCGCCGGGTGATGGCGTAAGAACCGTCAGTGTTCTCATCGAAGCATCAACGCCGGGTGCGCAGGCTGGGCTTGGGGGCACGGCGACGATTGAATAGGCGGATGCGATAAAATTTATGACGATGCGGATTTCTCATTTCGCGAGGCACCTGGCCGCGGCTTCGCTGCTGCTGGCCACGCCGCTCTTGGCAGCTAGTTATCACCTGACCTTCGACGATGAGTTCAACAGCTTCAACAGCACCCGTTGGCAGACTGCCGACTTCTGGGGCATTCGTAACAACGGAGGAGATTATCAAGGGCAATGGTTTTGCGACCCCACCTACGCACCCAGCGGCTATACCACTAACAACCCGTTCAGTGCCACCAGCGGCGTGCTGACCATTCAGGCTAAACCCACGCCTACAACTAACACCTACGCCGGCGCGCCGACTCCCAATGCTCAGCCACAGCCCTATGTGTCCGGCCAATTAACTTCCGCTCACAAGTTCACGCAGCGATACGGCTACTATGAGTTGCGGGCGAAGTTGCCGCCCGGAAAAGGGCTGTGGTCACGGTTCTGGTTGTTGGGCGATGACGGCGCTTGGCCGGGTGAGGCTGAATACGACATCTTTGAGGTGCTTGGTCGGGAGAATCCCAGTCCAGTTCACCAAACCACGCACTTTAGAAATGCCAACTCCACCCACGGGATTGACGGTGCCGATTACGCCGGAATCAATGCCACTGATGGCAATTTCCACACCTATGGTTTCCTCTGGGAGCCGAAGACAATCACGTGGTATGTCGATGGTGTCGCCACGCTTAAGCAGGACAATCGGGTCACTAGGCCGATGTATGTCCTCATTGATCTGGCCGTGGGAAATGATCCGCCGACGACCTGGCCGGGCAGTCCCGACGGCACCACGCCTTGGCCGGCAAATATGGAGGTGGATTACTTCCGCGTCTATTCCGCCGATCCATCCTTGCCCAGCGTGACGCCCGATGCGGGCTATGTTGCCTCGGCGCTGCCTGATGGAAACACCGTTGAAGTGACCTCGACCACCGCGCCATTGCCCGCCGGTTGGACTGCTGGCGACATCGTCTCGCCGGCGGCTTATTTGGGATCTTCGACTTGCAATACCAACACGGGCGAGTGGATGCTGAAAGGCACCAGTTATGCCAACGGCAATCAATATCAGTTCGCCAAGACATCGCTTGCTACCGACGGCGTTGTTAGCGCCACCTTGCGGGATGCAACGGGAGTCAACGCAAATAACGGCGTGATGATTCGCGAAAGCTCGGCCCAGGGCGCGCGGCAGATGTCACTTCTTTATAGCACTCCGCTCAACAGCCCCGCGTTCCTGACTCTACTTTCCCGCACCAACACCAGCGGGACGACGACTTCACTTAGTATTACGAATGTCAACGCGCCGGTGACACTGCGCCTGCTCCGCACCGCCACCAATACCTATACGGCCGCCTACTCCACAAACGGCGGTCTCGACTGGATTACCGTTGGCACGGCCGTGACCAACACGATGGGCGGCACAGTTCTGGCTGGTCTCATCGCGGGAGGGAATACCGGTGAACTAAAGTTAGGACGTGCCATTTTCAACAACGTGACCGTCGGCCAGTTTTCGCCCATGCTCACGCCCACGACCGGTAGCGTCGTTACCAGCCAGACGATTGCTTTCACCGCGTCCCTTATTAATCAGTTGGCGGGCAGCCCGACTTCGACCGGCTCCGTAACATGGTCGGTGCCCAGCGGCGGTGGCACGATTGACACCAATGGAGTTTACACCGCCCCCGCCCTGATGGGCACCGGTTCGGCGCTCATCAAAGCTGCGTTTGGCACCAATGTGGTCACGAGCACAATTACGGTCCTTCTGCCCAGCTCGTATTCAATTCCCAGTCTTGTCCACACGCCCCCCAGTGATGCGGGATTTACTTTCGGTGTCTGGACGGTTGTGGGTGGCGGAACGGGAATCTCGACCAGTGGCAGCCAAGATTGGTTTCGATTTATGTCTTCCGCAATGAGTGGCAACAGCACGAATACCTTGCAGGTCACTTCCTTGGGCGGTTCTCAGGCTGGTTTGTTGATCCGTGATTCGATTACCAGCGGTGATGCTTTTCCGAATGCAAATGCCCGTTATGCCGGCATCTGGCGAACCGCAACCGGCCTCGTGTGGGCGACACGCGAAACCGCTGGTGGCAATGCCGTCCTGCGAACCCAGTTAACCACTACCCAGATGCCGATTTGGCTGCGACTGACTCGCACCGGAGCGTCGTCCAATGTTTTCGCCGCGTATTACTCAACCAATGGCAATGTCTGGACCCAGCTGGGCAGCTCGCGAACTTTCACCATGAGCGACCCGACGTTGGTCGGTCTTGCGGTCGCCAGTGGCAATGCTACGAACGCTACCACCAATACCTTCTCCAGTCTCAATTTTAACCCCAGCACCAACGCTTATTTGGTTTCTCTCGTGGTAAATCCTGTGATCTACACGCCGACCTTCGCCTCAAATGTTTTTACTTACGCCGCGACCAATTATCTGCCCAGCAATCAAGTGACGGTGACGGTCACCAACGCAGATCTCGCGGCAACGAACACTTTGATTTACAACGGAGCATCGCAAGGAACGCTGGCATCCGGTTCGACGAGTTCGCCACTGAACCTGACGCAAGGTGCCGCGAATTTGGTTAAGGTTCTCGTCATGGCACAGGACGGGGTGACAACGAACCTCTACACCGTGAACGTGACCTTGCAGCCCAGCCAGACCCAACCGTATCTAACCAACAACGTGAGCGGAAACTCATTAACCCTGAGCTGGCCGTGGGATCATACGGGCTGGCGATTGCTCGTCCAGACCAACAACCTCCAGTATGGTGTTAGCAGCAACACCAACGACTGGGCAACCGTGGCAAATTCCTCAAATACTAATCAAGTGTTTGTTCCCATTGTCATCACGAACCGGGGTGGATTTTATCGCATGGTCTATCCGTAAATATGCAATGCAAACGGCTATAAACTCATTATCAGCTTTGCCGGTGTCGGTTTCGCCACAACTGCTGCGCTGCAGGCGCTGAGTCACGCCAACGAAAATCAAGTGCAACCATAAAAACAATTTGTTGTTGAAAACAAAATTCATTGCTGGTTTAACTGCGTTCGCGTTTATTTGCGTCATGCAAGCCGCTGAATTTCACGTTGCCACCAACGGCAGTGATGCCAATCCAGGCACTAAGAAAGCTCCTTTTCGCACCGTCCAGCACGCGGCAGACATGGCGCAACCGGGCGATGTCGTCACCGTCCATACCGGCGTTTATCGCGAACGCGTCAGCCCGCCGCGTGGCGGCACTTCCGATGCAAAGCGCATCGTGTATCAAGCCGCGCGCGGCGAATCGGTCGAAATCAAAGGTTCCGGGGTCATCATGGACTGGGTGCAGTTTCACGAAGATGTTTGGAAAGTGACCCTGCCGAATTCCTACTTTGGCAGTTTCAATCCCTACCGCGACCTAATCCGCGGCGACTGGTTCAACGCGAAAGGTCGTGAGCATCACACTGGCGCGGTCTATCTCAACGGCGACTGGCTGACCGAGGCGGCCAAGATGGAGGATGTGTTGAAGCCCACAGGTGAGACCCCGTTGTGGTTTGGCAAAGTTGAGGCCGATAACACGACGATCTGGGCGCAGTTCAAGGGTGTGAACCCGAACGCGCAACTCGTGGAGATCAACGTGCGTCGGACGGTGTTCTATCCCAACCAGCCGGGCTGTAACTTCATCACGGTGCGCGGTTTCACGCTGCGCGATGCCGCCACGCCGTGGTCTCCGCCGACGGCGGAACAGATCGGTTTGATCGGCACGCATTGGAGCAAGGGCTGGATCATCGAGAGCAACGTCATTAGTCATTCCATTTGCTCCGGCGTGGCGCTGGGAAAATATGGTGACAATTTTGACAACACCTCCGTCAACAGCGCTGATGGCTATGTAAAAACCATCGAGCGCGCCCATGCTTTCTCGATCCCTTGGACCCGGGAAAACATCGGCCACCACATCGTCCGCAACAACACCATTTCCCACTGTGAGCAAGCCGGTATCATCGGCAGCCTGGGCGCGGCCTTCAGCACCATCACCGGCAACACCATTCATGATATCCACGTGCGACAGCTGTTCACCGGCTACGAGCAGGCGGGTATCAAGTTCCATGGAGCTGTCGATACCGAGATTGGCGGCAATCACATATACCGCGCCTACCGAGGACTCTGGCTCGATTGGATGGCGCAAGGCACACGGGTTTCCGGGAATCTTTTTCACGACAACAGCGCCGAAGACATCTATGTGGAGGTGAATCACGGTCCGTTTCTGGTGGATAACAACCTCCTGCTGTCTTCCCGAAGTTTGTGGGACATGTCCGAAGGCGGAGCCTATGTGCATAACTTGATCACCGGAAAAATTGACAACTGGTATGATATGAAACGTCTTACCCCCCACATGCAGCCACACTCGACGGCCATCGCCGGGTTGACCGTCACGCAGGGCGGAGACAACCGGTTTTTCAACAATATCTTCGTCGGACAAGGTCTCCCTGGCGACGCGCCCCTGCGGACTGCCAATCCTCAGACGAGCATAACCGGTTTTGGCCTCTGGGTGTATGATGCCAGGGATTTTCTGCCGCAAACGGGCGGCAACGTCTATTACAACGGGGCGCAACCATACTCCAAAGAATCAAACCCTGTAACCCTGCCTTCCACCAATCCCAATGTGAAAATCGTGGAGGAAGGCGCGCAGACATTTATCCAGTTCAACTTTGGTCCGGAGCTAAAACGAGTTTCTGCCAAGTTTGTCACGACCGCGTTGCTGGACAAGGCGAAGATTGCCGGCCTGGCGTTCGAAAACGCCGACGGCTCGCCGTTGAAGATTGACGCGGATTATTTTGGCAGGCCACGGAACACGAGCAACCCCACGCCCGGACCGTTTGAAGATCCCAGCTTGCGTAATCTCAAACTGAATATCTGGTGATACTGCGCATCCACATACGCAACTTGATTTCTTCGAGATGAAAACGAAATGCCATCCATCGGCCAACGCGCATTTCCTGTTATGTCGTTTTCCCTGGCAACATCGGCGGTCCCGAAGCGCTGTTGCAAGCTGTCCTGAAATTTTTGTAAAAGAATCCAAGTCCGCCAATCGCTATGAAACTAAAACTCCTTCTAACCATTCTTTTGGTCAGCACTGCCTGTTTGTTTGCCCGCAATCCCATCGGACCAGCCCTGACTTTTCCGGCCGACCCCTCCGCCAAGCTCGGAGCCGATGGCCGTCTTTACGTTTACTGTTCGCTCGACATTGCGACTAATTACTACTGCTCCCAAGCCAATGTCGTTCTTTCCACGAGCGACATGCGGACGTGGCAATGGCATCCCAACAGCTTTGTCACCGCCGGGAAAAATGACATGCTCCCGGACAACGACGAGATTCTTTACGCCCCGGACTGCCAATATCGCGATGGCAACTACTATCTCTACTTCTGCCAGCCCGGGAAAATTCCGCCGGGAGTGGCCGTTTCTAAAAGTCCCACCGGACCGTTCACCAACGCCACTTTCCTGAACGTTGGCAAATACACGGAAATTGATCCTTCTGCGTTCGTGGATGATGACGGGCAGGCGTATTACGTTTGGGGACAGTTCACCATGAAGATGGCCAAGCTCCACAAGGACATGCGGACACTCGATCCCGAGTCCATTCGGGATAACATTCTGACCGAGAAGGAACATCATTTCCACGAAGGTGCTTACATGACCAAGCGCAATGGCCTTTATTATCTTGTCTTTGCCGACAACAGCCGTGACCACAGGCCCAGCTGCCTTGGCTACGCCACCAGCAGGTCACCATTCGGCCCCTATCAGTATCGCGGTGTTATTGTCGATAACAACCACTGCAACCCCGGCAACTGGAACAACCACGGTTCCATCGCTGAGTTTGGCGGAAAATGGTATGTGTTCTACCATCGATCAACCCAAGGTGCTGTCACGATGCGCAAGGCTTGTGTGGAGCCCATTGCCTTTCGTGAGGACGGCAGCATTCCTGAGGTGGAAATGACGACCCAGGGTGCTGAAGGCCCGATCGACCCCAGTCTGCGAATTGAGGCTGAACAGGCATGCGCTTTGTGGGGAAATGTGCGTGTGTCAACCGGCGACGAGGCCACCGAGATTCTATCAGGCATCCACGATCGTGACCGAGCAACATATAAATATCTCGATTTCAAAACCGCTTCAAAAAAGCTGCGCCTCCACGTCAAACCCGGAAAATCTGACTGCACCTTGAGTGTTCATCTGGATCAGGATTTGAACACCCGGATTGCCGAAGCCAAAATCATGGGAAGCCCGAAGGGGCGATGGACCGAGATTGAATGCGATGTGACCGCTGTCAGCGGCGTGCATGCTGTGACGATAAACTTTCAAGTCCAGGGCGAAGATGGGCCGCTAATTGATTGGTGGAAGTTTGAATGATCGAGTATTAAACCATAGGCGGATTTTGCCGTCGCAGCGCCTTATCCGAGTGAAACCGGCTTGCTCAATTGATGATTGCTGATCCACGAACGTCGAAGGAAACTCAAATGGAAATCACAAATTCATTGCTAGGGGCCAGATCATAGTCAGATCTGGTTTTTTTCCGGATACCAGGCTTGGGAATTGTGACTGGCTCTGCGACTGACGGCAGGTAGATATGAAATCAGATTTCTGCTTTCGTTGCGCTTTTAAAATCTTGCAAAACCGCCGCGTCGGGTGCCGGTCTGCGAGTCATTGCGCCGCGGTTACAGCCTCGGATTCCGAAGCGATGATCCCCTTAATTATTGCCATACGAGGTTTTGACTTGTTTTCTGCTAATCCAGCTCTCGACCTGGTCAGTGCTAACCCCCATCAGAGCGGCAACCCTATTTCTTGAATAGTCGAGTTTAGTGAGTGAAATGGCCGTCAACCGGTTTGAATTCTCCGTTCTCGGAACATCTGCGGGCGCAATCCAATATTCCACCAATTCGCTGCTAGCATTTAGAGCGTTATCAATCTCCTCAAGAGCCGCGCCGTCCACGGCTAATTTAATCGAAATCAGTCTGCGTGATTCAATCGAAAGTGGAAGATCGGGCCGATTAATCCAGTCATCAACCTGCGTTACGTTGACATGCATCATCGTGGCGATCTGTGCTAAAGTAAGGCCGCGCTTGAAAAGAGCGTTGCACATCAATTCATTGGTCTCCGGCTGCTTCGAATTGCAGAGCAGTGCGCGGCACTCGTCATAAATATTCATGATGGATTGAACACTCAGACCGTTTGTCACGCTGGTTTTGGTTCGTGTTTGCATAAGCTTTAAAATTTCCTTTGTTTGTGATTTTAGTGGGGCTGGCTCCAACTGGCGCATAGATGAGATTCAAGAAGTTAACAAAGTGAACCAAAAAGAGAAGCACATGTCAAACTGTATTTGACTGGCTGTTTGGGCGGGCTTACTATTTTCAAATGAAGAATGCGCCTCATAAACAAAAAATGGCTGGCGAAGTCAGGCCAGCTCAGGTTGTCGGCTCGGTCTTTAGGCTGAGGCGCAATTTGGCTGGATTCATTAAAAAACATGTCATGCCCGGCACCGGTTTGACAATCGAGGATGCCGACCTGCTGATTGATCTTTTAGGTGCCAGAACCATGGGTTGGGCCGATCCCAGTGCTGACGCTGACGGTTACGTCGCAGTCGAAGAAATAAAACGCTCTTTAGTTCACAGCGCCGCTGCTATTTCCCGGCGCATTTCTGATTTGGAAGGATCTGGTTATGTGGAAATTCGCAAGGCTATAGCCGGAAAACGGACCTGTGAAAAGGTCGACAAGCGCAAGGTTGCCATCAGGATAACTGACCGTGGAATTGCCAAGATCCGGCCCGTCTATGAGAAGCACTGTCGAGTTTGCGAAGACATGCTTCGCGGGATTTCTTTGGAAGATCGGCGGACATTGTTGCGAATCAATGAGGCTCTGATCGACACGGTTCGGTGAAGTTGGTCCGCGGTTTGGGCCAGTCGTTCCAACATTGTTTATCTAGGGACGCTGACATCTGAAAAATCTTATGAGCGTTTATCTGACCAAAAGCGATTTCAAGGTGGCGCGCACGTGCCCGACCAAGCTGTATTACAAAAAGCTCAAATACCCGTCGCGCAAGGACGATGATCCTTACCTCCAGTTTCTGGCCGATGGCGGCTATATGGTCGAGACCATGGCCAAGCTGCTGTTCAAGGACGGGCGCGAACTGGGTGGTTGGGACAAACTGGACCGGGCGTTTGAGCAAACACGGGCAGCAATTCTTTCAGGCGATGTGACCCTCTTCGAAGCCACGGTGATTCACGGCCGGATGATGGCCCGGCTCGATATCCTCCAGCGGCAGGGCAACTCCCTAAATATCATCGAAGTGAAATCCAAGTCCGACAACACGGATGATGAGGCGGAGTCGACATTTCGTGGGAAGAAGGGTGGGATCGATTCCCAATGGCGGCCTTATCTGGAGGATGCCACATTTCAGGCGTTGGTGCTGGGGCGCGCATTTCCCGGATTCAAGATCGTGCCAATGCTCTGCATCGTGGACAAAAGCAAGCGGGCAACCGACAACCTCACCTTTGACAAATTCCCGCTCCACCGGGAACCGGGACCACAAGGCCGGTTCCGACCGGTTGTGGAATTCACCGGCGATGTTGAGCGTCTCCGCACAGAACACCTGCTGACCATCCAGAATATCTCCAAAGAGGTGGATGAGCTTCACAATGAGGTGGCGGTGGCTGCCGATGAGTTGGTTCAGACATTGCAAACCCAGCCCATGGTCAAGGTGCGGCCCGAAATCGGCAAGAAATGCAAGAAATGCGAATATCGTCTGCCGATGGACATCGAGAAAAACGGATTCCGCGATTGCTGGGGTCACCTCGCTGCCGCCGACCCACACTTGCTTGATCTTTATCGCATTGATCTGGTCGGCGGAAAAAGCAACGACATGGTCGGGGTGCTGACCGCTCAGGGCAAATCGCACCTCGCCGACGTGCCGAAAGAATTGCTCACTGGTAAAACAGCCGAGCGTCAGGAAATTCAGTTGGAATACACTGCGAAGGGACAGGAATTCATCGATCCCAAGCTGACGAAGCTCCTCGCCTCACACAAATATCCCCTCCATTTCATGGACTTTGAAGGGTCGCGCCTGGCGCTGCCATACCACGTTGGCATGCGCCCTTACGAACAGGCGTCGTTTCAGTGGAGCTGTCACACTATCCATGAACCGGGCGGGCCAATTGAACATACCGAATGGCTCAACGCCGAGGAAGCGTTCCCCAATTTTGAGTTCGCCCGGACGTTGCAGGCGCAGATCGGGGATGCCGGCACGGTTTACATCTGGTCGCCTTATGAAAAAGTCATCCTGAATGAAATTCTGGGGCAGATGAGCAGATATTCCGAGCGGGATCCTGATCTCGCCGCCTGGATCGACCGGATGATCGACAAGAACTCCAACCGGGTGGTGGACCTGTGTGATTTGGCCAAGTCGTTTTATTTTCACCCGGCAATGAAGGGCAGCCTTTCCATCAAATACGTGTTGCCGGCAGTCTGGCAGACGAACGCAAGCCTCCGGAACCACCCGCTTTTCTCCCGCTACCTCAAACACGACGAGGCTGGGAATATTCTAAATCCATATGACACGCTGCCGCCCCTGCCGATCGGCAAAGACGGCGGATCAGAGACGGATGAGGTGGTGACTGAGGGGACGGGTGCGATGCGCGTTTATCAGGAGATGATCTTCGGCCTTTCCCGCAATGAACCGGGCGCACGCGAAAAATATCGCAAGTTATTGCTGCAATACTGCGAACTCGATACCGCAGCCATGGTCATGATTTGGATGCATTGGGTAAAAACATCAGGCAAGGGAAGGAACACGTCCGAGCAGTTCGTTGCGTGATTATCGAGTTGCGGCCATGAATCAGAATTCATGAGTTTTTCAGTTAACCCAACAAGGTCCGAACGGTTAATTAGTGGCCACGAGTCAGAAACGGAGCCCCAATTAATGGCCGTCAGTCCTTATTTGCGGCAAGGAATTGCCTTCTCTGGAGGTGATTCTTCGTTATGAACGCGGCAAACGACGCGCCGGCGGACTTCTGGATTTATCTTAACTCCAGAAATTAAAACAGGTTGTAAAAACGCCGCATTTAGCGCGGCCAATTTATGGGATTAACTGCGGCCAATTAATGCTGCCAGTCACAGCATGTGACCGCCATCATAAATTGGCCGCTTTGGCCACTTTATGCCTGTTAAAATTGGGGCGGCCACTTTATGGTGGCAGTCAGTTTGAATTCAAAAGTGCCCCGCCCGCAAGACCATGAAAATGGTTTCCCCGCTCTCGTGCCGACCGGTGCCCACTTTTCATTCACGCAACAGACGAGCTGTGCGCCACGCCCCTGGTCAGATGGTATTGAACTTCGGCAATCGCTGGCGATAACTGGTCGGGGACTGACCGGTGATGCGCTTAAACACGCGGTTGAAATGCGTGAGCGACTGAAACCCGATGTCGTAGGCGATTTCGCTGATGCGGTGGTTGGGATTCGAAAGCATGCTTTTCGCCTTTTCCACGCGCACCTGTGAAAGATAGGCGGTGAAATTCAATCCGGTCGCCCGCTTGAACAGTTTGCAGAAATAAAACGTGCTGGTGTTCACCGCCCGCGCCACTTCGGTCAGGGAAATATCATCAGCCTGATGCTCAAGGATGAACTGCCGGGCACGGGTGACGGCCGGCGGCTCGGCGTTTTGCGGCTGGACGAGAATCTGATGGCACACAAACGAAAGGTGCTGCCCGAAGATCGTGAGCAGGCTGATCATGGAGTCGTATTGCTTGGGCGTCAGCACGCGGGTTTGGAAATAGGATTCTTCGAGTTTTTTCAAATCCACTTTCAGACCCCAATCCAGCAGCAGCCGGGTGGTCCGCGCAAATTGCCCCGGCGTTGGCGGCTTGAGGAACACCTGGCCGGTTTGCAGGAAGCCAATCAACCGCTCGCCCGCCTGCACCGGCACCGCGGTGTCGCACAGGCCGGCGAAACACGTCACGGATTTGGGCCCGGCCGCGGGGGACTCGACAATTTTTTGCTGCACTTCCAAACAGGCGGCACAGGTGCGGCTGTGCTTGCCCAGCGCGGCGCAAAAGGGGTTTTCATATTTCGTCGCGCAATGAACCATCTGCCAGACTTCGGCGGCCCGCAACTTCAGCGGCAGGCCGGTGGCCTGGCTGAACGCCCGCTCGTAATCCTGATAGATTTGCGAGCGGGACAACTGGTCGATCAATTGCTTGCTGGCTGGCTGCGACACGGCCCAACCCTACGCGGCGCGGAGCCGCCGGACAAGCGACAAAAAAAGCAAAGGGTTGGCCAAACCAGGTGGAGCCATGCCTCCCTGACCGGCCTTACTCTGTTTCCAACGGTCTCCATAGGTTTGCCGCCCGCGTTTATGAAAACGAAACAAGAACAGGGGAAAAAAGAACTCCGCGGGGCCGGTCTGTCGGCGCTGCGGACCGCCATCGCCAGCCATCCTTTTTTTCGCGGGCTGAACACCGACCAGTTGAACATTCTGGCCTGCTGTGCGATGCAGACGGAATTCGCCAGCGATGCCCCCGTCTTTCGCCAAGGCGATGTCGCCAACCGGTTTTACCTCATCGAGGAAGGCCGCGTGGCGCTGGAATTTGAGCAGCCCGGGCATGGCACGATCCTCATCCAGACGCTGGGCGCGGGCGACACGCTCGGCTGGTCCTGGCTGTTTCCGCCGCATGTCTGGCGTTTCAGCGCGCGCGCCAGCGAGCCGACGCGGGCGATTTTTTTCTACGGCACCTGGCTGCGCGAACAGTTCGAACAGCATCCCGAACTCGGCAACGAGTTGATGCGGCGCACCGCCCAAGTGGTCGTTGAACGCCTGCTGGCCACGCAACTGCAGTTGGTGGAGATTTCCCGGGTGGCGATGAAGGCGCAACTTCAGGCGCTGCAATTGGCGCTGCCGCCGGAGTCGGCCGCATCGGTAAAAAAATCTCCGATCCCACCTTCCGCCTCCAAGCCGACAAGGCACGGCGCGCGGGCTTGAACGCCTTTACCCCCGCTAGAATCCGACGTCCGATCCTTTGGGTTTCAAGCTGAAGAGGAAATCGGCGAGGTCATTGAGTTCATTCGTGTTGACGATCTTGCCCCACTGCGGCATGAAATGCGGCGGTTCCGGTCCCTCGGGGTTTTTCCGCGGAATGACCCGTTCCCCGCGGCTGATGAACGTCGTCAGTTCCGCCTTGTTGTAACCGTCCGCCACGAAAATCAGGCTGGGAACCAGTTCCGCCGTTTTTGCATTGGGGTTCGGCACGCCGCCTTTGCCGTCCGGGCCGTGGCATTGCGCGCAACCGTATTTTTGAAAAACCTCGTGCCCGCGTTCAACCGGCGTCATCCTGGCCAGATCTGCCGCAGAGGGGGAATTGCCGCTGATGGCGGCGCGCGCAGTCCTGGCGTCATCGGCGGAAACGGGACCGCTCTGGTTGCCCCATGAAGTGCGGATGTAACTCAGCACGGCGGCCAGATCGGCGTCCGAGAGTCCCGCGCCCATGGGTGCCATGGCCAGATTCCAGTCCTGTCCGGCAACCTTGATTGGACCGTTCAGGCCGAGCAACGGAACGCGCGCCAGTGAAACGACATCCTTGGCAACCCATTCCGAGCCGGCCAACGGCGGAGCCTGGTTGGCCTTGCCGAGACCATCGTTCCCATGGCAGGTGCCGCAGACATTTTCATAAACCGTCCGACCATGGGCGATCAGTGCGGCCGCGCCGGATTTGGGTTGATACAGCGCCAACTCGCCGGCGGAGGAATAAGGCGCGTAAACCTGTTGATCAAACCAACCGCTGTGCCGGTCAAAATAAGTCGCGCCCAGATACAAAAGCACCAGCATCAGCACGACGATCCAGATGGGCACGGTGGAGCGTGCGGCGGTCGGCTCAACGTCGGGTTTCAACTCCTCGCTCATGACTGGGCGCGGCAGGAATTACTTGTCGTATTTGTCGTGGACTTCCTTGATCTTGGCTTCCGCGGCGGTCTTCTCTTCGGGCGTGGCCTTCGCGAGCTTTTCATCCAGCATCGCTTTTTTGCGGACGCTGGAATCAAACACGAGGAACTCGTAGATCTTCTTGCCGTCGGCGCTGTCAATGCCGGAGCCGGGCTTGCGCATCATCCGCTTGACGTAGCGCGACCATTCATCGGGCATCACAAAATCGCTGTTGATGGGCCGGCTCAGCTTGTGGCATTGCGTGCATTTGCTGCTGAACACTTCGTAGTTATCCTGAATGCCCTGCGGGTATTTGGAGACATCAATCGTGGCCGGACCCTTTTCAAACTTTTCAATCCGCGCCTTGGTTTCCGCATCGAGCTGGTCTTCGGCGCGCGCCACGACAGCACTCAACAAGGTCAGCGTCGCCACCCCCAAAAGAAACACACCAAATTTATTTTTCATTCGCATAATTGAGATTGTGATATTAGTCCGTTTAGAAGCCATAAGAAAGCTGCGCAATAAACTGGCTGGCGGGCAGCCCATTGGCATTCAGACCACGGTTCTTAAACCATTCGTAATCGCCCTCCAACCAGAGGGTGTTCGTGATGTAATAGAGAAGACCCGTGGTGACGCGGTCCGTGGTCGAGCCCATCGCGTTATTGGCGGTGTCATAGCGTTCGACCAGCTCCAGATCGTTCACGATGGGCGCGTCAAAATTCAAACCCGCCAGTTTGTAGCTCGTCTGAACCCACCAACCGGTCGGTTGGATGTTGCCGGCATTGTCCGTTTGCTGCCAGGTGTTGATATACTCGCCCTTCACTTCAAAGTAGGGACTGATGTGAACGGCGGCATCCACGACCAGTGCCGACCAAAGATAGTTTCCCGACCAGGTGCCCGTCTGGCCCGACACCCCCAGTTCGAGATCGTAATTGGCTTTCCACGGATAGAACCAGCCGATGCGTCCGCCGCCGCTGGGATTGCCGTTGAGATTTGGCGAACCCACCGTATCGCCGCCCACATTGCCGCCCAGATCGAGCGACCCGGCATTGGCAGATCCATCGGTTGACGAAGGCCCGTTCACCACATAGCCCGCATACGTGAGCTGTTGTCCGGATTCTCCGAGCGGGATGCCACCGCGCAACTCGGTTCCAACCCCGGCCCCCGGCAGGAAATCCACTGGCAACGGGCTGTCCGGGATCTTGTTCAGCCAGCCGGCCGAGCGTTCGGAATAGGTGCCCAGCGGCAAAAGCAGGTAGCCGGACACGGACGTCAAATAGTCATTCACCAGGTAATCCAGTTGTGCGAAACTCAAATTGACCGTGGTCGAGCTGCCATTGGCATGACCGCTGGTCGAGTCGATGTTGTTTTGCAACATCACATCAAAACCAGCTTCGAACAGAATATTGTCGTTCGCCCGGAACAGAAAAATGGGCGCAAAATCTGCCATCGAAAAAGTGGCGTTCTGCCCTTTGGCCTGCCCGAATTGAACCTCGGCATCGCCCACCATCGTGAAATTATGCAACGCGCTGCGCACGGGCGTCGCCTGCGCCTGCGCCACCGCATTGGCTTTCTCAACGGCATTCGTCGCCAGCGCCTGGGTTTCGCCCAGTTTCTGCTGCAATTGCTGAATCTGCTGCTGGTCCTGCTGATGTGTCTTTAGCAAATCCTGCATCTGCTGGTTCATCTGCTCGACGGTGTTTTTCAGGGAGTTGAAAGCGTCCTCACTTACTTCACCCGACGCGCGCTGCGCCAGGGCAAGGGCCAGAAAACAGCCAATGGTCGTGGTGCCCACCTGGCGGAATTGGTTTCTCATGATAATGATTCCTTCGGTTGCAAAATGGGTTTAGTTGCCGCCGGCATCTTCCTGAAGATATTTCAAAATTGCCTGGGACTGCTTGGCCGGAAGATTGGCGCGGACCCGCATCTCGAGCATGATCGTCTTCCATTGCGTCGCCGTGAACTCGGTGGGATACCGTTCCGCATGGCAGCGGTTGCAATTGATCGCGTATAATTCGGCGCCGGTGAGTTTCTTTGGCGCCGGCTTCGCTGGCGGCGGTGCGGCCTGCGCCAGAGTCAGCCCCAGGCTGACCGTAAACACGGCCATCAGCGCCGCAACACCCCCCAAAACCGCTGGTCGTTTGGTTGCTGTCTTCATAATTGGTGATTTAAGTAAATCTTAACACGTTTCCTGTCTATCCGGCTTTTGCCCAATCTCACACATTTGTTGCCGGCGGTTTGCTTGCGGAGCACCTTGCGCCCTTCCGCAACCTTTGTCATCTGTTATCGGATATTTTTTTGATGGAAAGAAAAATTCCAGGCCGGGTTCCATTTTCAACGGGCATGCCTCCCGGTTGCGCCGGTGGTGAATTCGGTTCCGGCACCAGCGCACGGCCGTTGGTCTTGCGCCAATGGCATTCTCCCGCGAAATTTTTCCGCGTCAGCCGGGGTTTATCCACCCGCGAACACCGGTCGGAAGTTCGCCTCGGTCAGAATGCGCGCGACCTCGGCGCGTTTGTCGCCCTGAATCTCGATCTGCCCGTCCTTCACCGTGCCACCGGTGCCACAGGCGCGTTGCATCGCCTTGGCCAGTTGTTCCTTTTCCGGCAGGCCGATGCCGACAAAATTTTTCACCACCGTCACCGTCTTGCCGCCACGCCCGGCCGTCTGCCGGACGATATCCACCCGGCCGCGATTTTTGCGCGCCGCTTTTGCCCCGGCGGGCGCGGGCGCGGCAACCGATGGCTTTTCCCCTGCCACGGGAAAACCTTCGCTCGACAACCCGGCAAAGGGATTATGACTCAAGCTCTCTCCGCCGTCAGTGGGAATGCGCTGGGAACCGCTCATGTCGCAATGGTTTTGTTACAGCTCGCCGATGAACCAATCCTCCACCCGCTTGCGCGCCCACGGGGTTTTCCGCAGGAACGTGAGGCTGGATTTCACCGTGGGATTGAATTGAAAGCAGCGGACGGGAATGCGCCGGCCCATCTCGCCCCAGCCATGCCGCTGGACGAGCACGTTGAGGATGTTTTCCAGCGTGATGCCATGCAGCGGATCGCGGGGCGGGTTTGCAGGGGAGGGCATAAGTTCGAAGGTGAAAGGTTGGCCTAGTAGCTACTGCCTGTGACCCAGCCGGAATTCTCCGACCACACCGCCCATCGGTTTTCGTCATTATCCCCATCGGCCCCCGCCATGTCAGCCTCGACGCGGTTTTGCCCGGCAATCTGGTTGTCCGAGAGAATCTGCCGGTAGGTCTGGTATTGTTCGAGGTTGCCCACGTAAAGCTGGTTGTGCGCCGGGTCGGGGAAAACGTAATAGGTTTTTCCGCTGCGCTTGGCCACGGTCAGCTTGTCGGCCGGCAGGGTTTTGATCTGCTGTTCCTGCTGGGGCGTGTGGGGAACGACCGTTTTGAAGCCGGCGGCGGTCAACAACTGCTCCGTATGCCGGGTCGTGGCGCAGCCGGCGGCCAGCAGCAGCCAAGCGGCGGCACTGAAACATTGGAATGCGGTGAAACTGGTTCTCATGATTTTTGTTGGGGGCAATTGTCGGCACTCCGCTCGCGCGAGTCAATTGTTTGCTCCTGGGTCAAAACCGCGTTGGCGGCCTTAAATTGATTTTTAACTGCAGTCTTTCGCCATGAACCTGCCGTTGCTCGGGAAAGAACTGCCGTATTCCAGAAAAGAACTGCCGTGTTCGGGCAGGGAACCACAGTATAATTGAAATGAACTGCAGTATTTTACGAAATGACTGCGGTATTTTGCCAAAGCACCATAGTTTGTGGCCGGCCGATTACGAAAAAAAAGGCTGGTTTTTCTTCTCTGGCGACAAATTAACTACAAAACGACCGTTTAGGGTGCTGGCCGCACGGAAAATCAGGCTGGTTTTGGGCGGCGGGTCGGGATGGCTTGATGGTTGCTAAGGTCTGGGAAAGCGGCTTTGATTTCCCAACCGCCGCTTTTTGGGTGATTTTCACAAATGGTCAATTGGATCAAACAACTCGAATCCTGGTCCAAGCCGGCTTTGGCCGTGATTTGCATTGAGATAGTGACGGCGGTCGGCTTGGTGGATTATGCCACCGGTTACGAGACTTTCGTTTTCGTCTTTTATCTGTCCGCCGTGTTTTTGGCGACATGGTTTGTCGGCGCCTATTTTGGGGCGCTGGTTTCGGCGTTGAGCGTGGTGGCCTGGGTTTCGAGCAACATCGCCGCAGGGGAGCACTACTCCAGCTACTTCGTGCCGGTCTGGAATGCGCTGATCATGTTCGCCTTTTATCTCGTGGTGGTGTGGCTGCTGGCCGAGTTGCGGACTTTTCAAAAGCTGTTGGAAGCACGGGTGCGCCGCCGCACGGCCGCCATGGCGCGAGAAATCCAGGAACGGAAGCGGTTGGAGAAGGAATTGCTGGCCACCACCGAGAATGCCCAGCGCCGGATTGGTTATGACCTGCACGACGGCTTGTGCCAGCATCTGACCGGCACGGCCATGGCCAGCCAGCTCCTCGCCCAAAAGCTGGCCAGCCAGTCGTTGCCGGCCGCGGCGGAGGCCAATCGCGTGGTTGATTTGATTGAACAATCCATCGAGCTGACCCGCTCCCTGGCGCGCGGTCTGGATCCCATTGAAGTGCAGACCGGGCACCTGGCCGATAGTTTCCGTGAACTGGCGGCCCGGGAAAGCGACCGGTTCAAAGTGGCCTGCTGTTTTGCCTGTCCCCCGGCCGTGCCGTTGCACGACGTGACTGTCGCCACCCAATTATACCGGATTGCCCAGGAGGCGGTCACCAATGCCGCCCGGCATGGCAAAGCCAGACATATCGACATCCAGCTTGGCCAGTTGGACGGCAAAATCATCCTGACCGTCACCGACGACGGTATCGGCCTGCCCGAAGATGCAGGTGGGGTCGGGGGGATGGGCTTGCGCATCATGGCCTATCGCGCCGACATGATTGGTGCAACCTTTCACATCGCACGGCTGTCTTCCTTGTCGGGCACCCGCGTCACTTGCACGCTGGCTTCCAGCAAAAAACCTTAAGCCATGTCACAAAAAACCAGAATCCTGCTCGTGGATGATCATCCGCTGGTGCGCGAGGGGCTCGCGAATTTGATCAACCAGCAGCCCGATCTTGAGATTTGCGGCGAGGCGGGCAACGAACCGCGGGCGCTGGAACTGATCGGCACTGTCCTGCCCCATGTCGCAATTGTGGACATCACGCTCGAAACCGGGTCCGGCCTCGAGCTGATCAAGAACATCAAGGCCCTTTACCCCGCCGTGAAGACGCTTGTCCTCTCCATGCACGACGAGGGTCTCTATGCCGAACGCGCCCTCCGGGCCGGCGCGCGGGGCTACCTCATGAAGCGCGAAGCCGCCAAAAAAATCATCGATGGCATCCGCGCCGTGCTGGCCGGACAACTTTATGTCAGCGAAAAAATCATTTCCCAGATGACCGAAAAATTTGTCGAGGGGGGCAACGCCGCCGCGCTTTCATCGGTCGAACACTTAAGCAACCGCGAGTTGGAAGTATTTCAATTGCTTGGACTTGGTCACAATACGCGGCAGATTTCCGAACACCTGCACGTCGGCTTCAAAACCGTTCAGGCCTACAGCGCCCGCATCAAGGAAAAGCTCAAGCTGGCCAATGCCACCGAGCTGTTGCGCGAAGCCATGCGCTGGCACGAAAGCCAGCAGCCCAAATAATTCTTCCCGCCGGCGTAGGATTCCACCCTGCAAAAAGTATAGGCCGCGTATTGCCAATTCTGGACAGCCTGCACACAAACTTGGCAGTCGGGGTGCTAGGTAACGATTAACATGCGGATGCGCCCGGCAATGACGTGGACAAAGCTGAAATCATCACAACCCGTCGGTCGCGAAGTCCACGCTGCATAAAACAGAAAGATAACAAAATGAAGACAATGAAAAACATCCGTAAAGCTGGTTTCACCCTGGTGGAAATCATGATCGTCGTGGCCATCATCGGCCTGCTGGCGGCGATCGCGATTCCGAACTTCGTGAAAGCGCGT
>TBL_comb47_HYPODRAFT_10003072_pt1 | contig 20094 bp, 16 predicted proteins | sample TroBogypolimnion_40_FD_10682 | JGI IMG/M metagenome (IMG submission 10682) | reverse complement strand
CAGGGTGGTTTTGCGGCGAAGTTCCATGTTATTCCTCCTTTAGTACATATCCCATCCCAATGACTGTATGAATCAGCTTATGGTCGAATCCCTCTTCCAGCTTATTCCTGAGATAATTGATATAAACTTCCACCACGTTGGTATTTAGATCGATGTTTTTATCCCACACATTTTCAAGAATGGAAGTCCGGGACAAGACCCTTCCCGGATTTGCCAAAAAATATTCCAGAAGTCTGTATTCCTTTGAGGTAAGTGGTATTTTCCGGTCCGACCGGGTAACAGTTTTAGTTTCACTGTCCATGACGATGTCTGCAAACACATATTTCTCGGAGAAATTTCCCAGGTTTCTTCTTCTGAACAAGGCATTTATCCTGGCAAGAAGCTCCTTGAATTTAAATGGTTTAACCAGGTAATCATCGGCTCCGGAATTCAATCCGTTCACAATATCGTCTGTAGACCCAAGTGCCGTCAGCATGACAATCGGGATGGAATAACCCATGGTCGACCTGAAACGCTTGCAAAACTCGATGCCGTTCAGATGAGGCAATATCACGTCCAGAATGATCAGATCAAATTCATGCTGGCAGGCAATGCTGAGGCCCATCGCACCATCGAAGGCAACTTCCACTTTGTGCCCCTCCTCTTCCAGACCCCTCCTGATGAAAGATGAAACGTTCACTTCATCCTCTATGACCAGAAAATTTGCCATAACAGCCTATTTTTTATCTATTTTAAGCCTACTAATTTAGGAAATTCATCCACCATTCATCGTTTTGCTTCCTGTTATTTTGATGGGATCCAAGCAGGGTATCCGGCTGCTATTTGTAAAATTTCCTGTATGCCCAATGAAAAATCAGCGGGAAAACCCACAGGGAACAGAACATGGCTACAACAATTCCTCCAATGACCACACGTGCCAGCGGTCTTGAACTTTCGGATCCGATGCCGTGAGAGAGTGCAGCCGGCATCAGACCGATGGCAGCCATCAGGGCAGTCATCATCACGGGTCTGATTCTCTCCTGTACACCCGTCCGGATGGCTGTGTACAACGTGTTGGTGCCCGATCTCATTTTGTGAAGATTCTCCTTGAATACCGTGATCAGGATGATGCCATCCTGGATGCAGATTCCGGCCAGGGCAATAAATCCGATTCCCGCAGCTATGCTGAAATCAGTTCCCGTGAGGTGAAGTGCCATGATACCTCCTACCAGGGCAAAAGGGACATTCAGAAAGACCAGCGTAGCATCCTTTAAGTTTGAGAACATGCTCAGCAAGAGGAGGAAAATAAACAACAAACTAATCGGGACCAACTCCTCCAGCCGCTTTTGCGCCCGCTCCTTATTCTCAAAATCACCCTGCCAGGCCATCGTATAACCCCTTTTCAATGAAATCTTGCTGTTTACCTTCTTTTGGGCCTCAGCAACCGTGCTGCCCATGTCCCGCCCGCGTACGGAGAACTTGAGGGCGGCATATCTTTCATTCCCATCCCTGTAGATTAAACTCGCACCGGTTTTACGCGTGATCTGCGCAATGGATTTGATGGGTACCTTGGCCCCATTTTGGGTTGGCACCAGCAAGTTTCCAATATCTTCCTGCGTTTTGCGATACTCCTCGGGCAACCGGACCCGAATGTCATACGTCTCAATTCCCTCATACAGCGTGGAGGCTACCTGTCCGCCAATGGCCATGGCCAGCACCGCATTGGCATTTGCAGTCGTCACCCCGTACAGGGCCATTTTCTGCTGGTCAAGGTTGACATCTATCTCAGGTTGACCGATGTTGTGAATGACACCAAGGTCTTCAATTCCCCTGATATCCTTCATCACATTGTAGACTTCATTCAGTTTCTGCTCGGTGTAGGTGAGCGAGTCACCATAGATCTTCACGCAGATGGATCCTTTGACCCCCGAAACGGCCTCTTCCACATTGTCCATGATGGGCTGGGAGAAGTTCAGGTTGATTCCCGGAATGACAGAGAGTTTCTTATCCATATCAGCAATGAGATCCTCCCTCGATATTTTGGGTTTCCACTCCTTTTCAGGATGAAGTACCACATCGAATTCATTGTTGTAGAAACCTGCCACATCCGTCCCGTCGTCGGGACGGCCCGTTTGTGAAACAACGCATTGAACCTGGGGAAACGACATCAGGATCGCACGTGTCTGAAGCGATACCTCCACTCCCTTTTGAAGAGAGGCGCTATAGGGGAGCTGCACCCTCAACCAAATGGCCCCTTCATTTAACTGTGGAAGAAACTCTGAACCAAGGAAGTTATAACTGTAAAATCCGGCCAGAACAAAAAATACCGAAGAAATCATCACCACTCTCTTTCGCTTGTAAAAAGCATCAAAGCCGGCAAGCATGAATTTGTTCAATCCCTGAACGAAAAGATTGTGTTTTTCACTTACATCCTTTTTCAGCAGGAAGGAGATCATGACCGGCACCAGTGTAAGCGTGGTGATCAGGGCGCCCATCAAGGCAAAACCCAGGGTGAAGGCCAAGGGAGAAAACATCTTTCCTTCCACCTTTTGAAACGCGAATATCGGAACCAAACAGGTGATGATGATGACCTTTGAGAAGAAGATGGCTTTCCCCATTTTTGTTCCAATGGATTTGTACAAACCCATCTTGGACAGTTTGTTAAACCTCTCCATCCCAAGTTCTTGAGCCTTGGCACTCAGGGCCACGAAGAGCCCCTCCACCATCACCACGGCACCATCGATGATGATGCCAAAATCCACTGCCCCCATGGAGAGGAGGTTTGCCGTCATCCCCATTATTTTGAGGCAGATAAAGGCAAATAAAAGTGCCAGCGGAATGATCACGGAAACGATGATTGTGGTGCGCCAATCAAACAGGAAGATGGAAACCAGCACAATAACCAGCAATATACCTTCGATCAGGTTGTGCAACACGGTATCCGTGGCATAGGATATCAGGTTGGTCCGGTCGTAGTAGGGCACAATTTTGGTGTCTGCTGGCAGAACTTCACTGTTGAGCCTGTTGATCTCCTTTTTCAATTCACCAACCACTTCCGAAGGATTTTCCCCTTTTCGCATCACCACGATGCACTCTACCACATCGTTTTGATCGGTCACTATCCGGTTGCCCGAGGCATCCGCTTTTGCATCACTCCTGGCGACCCACCCCAGTCTGGGCAGATTTGAAATGGCGACCGTAGCCACATCCTTCACCAGAAGGGGCACCCCATTGTTGTTCTGGATGATGATGTTGTTGATTTCATTGATGTCGTTGATAAGCCCTATTCCCCGTACGGCATAGGCCTCATCATTTTCAAATATCATGTCGCCGCCAATGTTGATGTTCGTATTTTGAATGGCAGTAAAAACATCCAGGGGAGTCAGTCCAATGGAGGCAAGCTTGTCCGGATTGACCTTGATTTCGTATGTTTTTGATTTTCCGCCAAAACTGGTCAGATCGGCCACTCCCTGAACCGCACGGAGCCTGCGATCAATGACCCAATCCTGGATGCTTTTGAGTTCACCTACATCCCGGAAGGTGCTTTTTAAGGTGTACCGATAAATTTCTCCGGTAGGACCTGTCGGTGGCTGTATGGCAGGTATCACCCCTGCCGGGAGACTGGCATTGCTGATCAGACTCATCACCTGCAGCCTTGCCTCAGGATCCTTGACGTCATCATCAAAGATCAGCTTCACATAGGACAAACCAAAAATGCTGGTGGATCTCATGCTAATTTTTTTCTGCACAGGATTTAACGCAATCTCAATGGGAATGGTGATGTGCTTCTCCACCTCCTCCGCACTTCTTCCCGGCCATTGGGTGATTACGGAAATCTCTGCATTCGTCACATCGGGAAATGCTTCGATGGGCATGTTTTTAAAAACGACAACCCCTGAAACTACCAATGCTACAGCGGCAAAGAGGATAAAATACCTGTTTCTGAGAGAGAAGGCAATGATAGCCCCTAAAAATTTAGTCATACATTCGAATTTTGAGATGGCCTAATTATTCAATTCACTGTAGATCTGAAGGGCATTGGAAGCGATGACCCTGTCGCCCTCCTGCACGCCGGTGCTGACATAAGTCTTTTCTCCATAACTATTTAGGATGTCCACAGGTGTGATTTCCGTCTGACCTTGCCCCTTTTCAACCAGTACGTAGTACTTGCTGCGGTCATAAATCAGGGCCTTGCTATTCAGACAAAGCGCCTGGCGGTTTTCGGGATTTGAAACCAGCAAACTGGCAAACATCTGGGGCTTGAGCCGATAGTCCGGATTCTTCAGGACCACCCGCACCCTGTTTACCTTGCTCGCCGGATCAAGAACATTCAGGATTTTATCAATCTTGCCTGTAAAAACTTGATCGGGGGCAGACAAAATCCGGACCTCCACCTGATCACCAACGTGAACCTGTTCGAGATTGGCTTCATAAACATTTCCCTGAATCCAGACATCATTGAGATCTGAAATTGTAAACAGGCAGGTTCCGTTGTCGGTCCGAACAAGCGTGTTGTTTGTCACATTTTTTTGTACCACGAACCCGTTGATGGGGGACTTGATCACATAGTCACCATTGGCGTTGTTCCCGTTTATTTTGAGAACCCTTCTCGCCATCTCAAGTTGGGAAACGGCCTGGTCATAAGCTGCCTGCGCATTGGTGAGATCCAGAATGGAGGCAAGACCGCTTTTAAAAAGTTCAGTCGAAGCATCCAACTGTTTCTTGGTGGTGGTCAAATTGGTCTCTGCAACCACCAGATTGTAACTATAACCGGCCATTTCACCGCTTTTTACGATGGCCAAAATTTGGCCCTTTTTTACATAGTCACCCAGCTGAACTCGGATGTCCTGAATATTGCCGCTCACGAGGGAGAAGATATTTACCTGCTTGTCCTGGTTAAAGTCCACCATTCCTGTAAGTTTGATGATATTTACAAGCGGACAGCTCTGCACCGTATCAATGACCAGCGTTTTTAAAAGAGAGTCCGGAATCACATACTTTGCCTTTTCTTCCGGCTTTTTATTCTCGCCGCAATTATAAAGATTGGTCATCATGATGATAATGATCCCAATTCTGAAACTGTTTCGGATACTATTCCAGAAGTGTAGAAGATTGTTTGCCATTTTACTTTTGTTTACTTGTTATAAAAGTTGGTCGCAGTCAGGAAGTTCAAATTTTCAAGCGCATTCACCTTGTTGAATGAAATCGTATTCAGTTGAACAATATTTTGTTTGTAGGAATCGTAAAAATTCAGAAAGGTAAAGAGGTTAACATTTCTGGCGAGGTAATTTTTCAACATCTCCCTGGCGAGGTAATCGAAATTATTGGCAAATGCAGGGTCAATTCCGGAGAAGAGTTTGTCAGCATCCACTGCTCTTTCCAAACCACGTGCAATTTGTTCATCCAACATTTTCTGCGTAGCCTGCAATTGCGTCTTGTTGTAGTCGACAAGCATCTGCGCATTTTTGATGTTTCCCTGGTTTCGGTTAAAAATGGGGATGCTGAACCCAATGGAAAGGGCGTTGAAGTTGGTTACATAGCTGCCCCGCCTGTCATAGGATCCGCCAATGGTGATGTCAGGAACAGCCTGTGATTTCTGATAGGTGTGATTTTGCTCACTTAACAGCAGATTGTCGCGTGCAATCATTAAGTCAGTCCTGTTCACATAGGCAGAATCCATCAGTGCCTTCAGGGTGTATTCCAATGGATTCTCTTTGACCACCGAGGGTTCAACGACGGGTTGAATGTATTTGTTGACGGAGGTTTGCAGGAGCAGCCTGGTCTGGCTCTCGAGATCATTGAGATTATCCGCCAGATTATGATATTCATTCTGCAGGGAGTACAATTGGGCCTGCACCAATGCCCGATCCGCAGCAGAAATATATCCCTTGTCCTTCACCTTTTCATAGGCAGCAGCAATCGCTCGCAGGGCACCGATCTCCTCCTCATAGACGCTGCCAGTTTTCTCCAGGTAATAGATGTTGTAGAAATTACTGCGCAAGGCCAGCTTCAAAGTCCTTAACAGGTCAAATAAATTATCCTCCGCAAGTTTGCAATTTGTCTCAGCGATTTTTGTCTGCTTTTTGATCTTGTGAGACAAGACAATCAATTGTGATACCTGATAGGCCTGCTCTCCATTCTGGAAATCCTGCTCAAACCACTTTTTGGTATCCGGATTATAGGCCCCCTGCACGAAACTTAATGCAGGATTGGGATAAAGCCTGGCCTGAATGATCAATGCTTTTGCTGCATCAACATTGTATTTTTGAGCCAGTAAACTGAGATTCTCTTTTAAAAAAATCGCTTCTGCCTGTTGGATGGAGATTTTGATCGTATCTTTTGGCGCCTCCTGGCAGAACAGATTGCCCCCCGCCATCAACAAGATAAATAGAAATAAAAACTTGTCCTGCATGACCATTCTTCTTTGATTCTGGCCAAAGGAATAACTTCCTTCTTAGAACAAAATCAGAACGAAATTAGAATGGGATAAGAATGGCCAACAACTGACAAGTTTGATAGTAGTTTATTGACAATCAGGATATAGCCAGAGTTGTCAGAAGATAATATTCAAAATTTTTCTGTTCGTAGATGAATTGGCAGAAGTTCAGGAGCAAAAAAAACTGTAATCTACCTTGGGGATGCTAATTCGGGGGTATATATTCTTCTTGTATCAACGCCGGAAAGTCGTTTCACCTATCCGGAAAAATCGGTTACTTCCATCTTTCAACCCTTTACCTGCAGAAATTAAAGCACCCGCCCAAGCATTGTATCCATTCGATCAAATGACTATCACAACACAATTGGTAACGCAGATCCCAAGGGCCTTGCTTGCAAAACCCCGAATAAAGGAGAATTGCCTGGTAAAACAAACCCGAAGGGAGCACCAGGCCATTCCCTGTGTTTTTAAAAACCAATCAGTCGGTCAATATCTCTGAGGACTATTTCTTGAATTTCTCGGTAAGCATTATTCCATTCGTGCAGAAATTCTCGGCAGGCAACTCATAAAATCCAATGGTAATTGCCTCTTTGGGTATGGATGCAATGCGGTGGATATCTTCAGTGATCGCTTTGGCCATTTCGGCCTTCTTTTCAGCCGATTGCGGCAAAATTGTTATTTGAACTATTGGCATAATATTTTTGCTTTGGTTACCTTTTCAAAATTGGTCATCCAAGTTACCAATATAAATCAAATATGGATAGAATCAAACAACAATTTTTCCGGTTTTTGCGGCACATTAAACAAAACTTACCCTACTTTTAACCCCTTAAACCAATCATCATGCCAGTAATAGAATTGAGCCAATGCACCGGATGCCTGAAGTGCGTCAAAGACTGTCCTGCCAATGCAATTACCATTGCAACGGGAGCCATTAAGGACACCTGCATTCACTGCGGGCACTGCATTGCCATTTGTCCGGAGCAGACGGTGTTTCCGGATCAGGGCGAAATTGTTCCCCTGCATTCGCATTCAGTGACCGCAGAGGATTTCGTCTGGTTTACAGCCGGCATACGCAGTTGCAGAAGCTACCTGCCTCGCGAGATTCCTGACTCACTACTGGTTCAATTGGTCGACAGCCTGAAACACGCTCCTTCTGCCAGCAACGCCAGACCCCTGAAAATCACCATAGTCCATACCCCTGAAAAAATTCAGTTGCTGAATGATCTGACAATAGATTCGCTGATCAGGCTGTTTACAATCATCACCTCCCCGATTGTCGGAACGCTGATCAGACTCTTTGCTCCCAAGATGAATATTGACAAACTCAGGAGCTACAAGAAATCATTCTTGAGAAAGAGAATGGAAAACGACTCACTGATTTGCCACCATGCACCCGCGGTCCTCCTTTTCCACGGTCCGCAATCGAAGACGGGAATGCTGGAGGCAGATGCAAACATCTGGGCTACCTATTCCTCCCTTTGTGCCAGTTCGTTTGGTTTGGCCAGCTGTTTCATTGGTTTTATCGTCAAATCCCTGGGCAAAACAGGCAAACACAACCACTATTTTGGCATTCCTGAAAAAAACAGGATCTATGCTGCATTGGTGGTTGGATACCCGAAAGTAAAATACAAACAGGAATGTTCCAGGGAGAGCCCGGAATTCAATTTTGTGTAGTTGTGGGCGCAAATTACCCGGTCAATCTTTCCAATCCAAGAGTCTTCGCTCTCCCTCCAGCTTTCGGATGTCCGTCACATCCTGGGTCACTTCAATCGTGCCCTTGTAAACGCCCCGCTCATCCCGCAGGGCAAAATATCGTATCAGCACAAATCGCCCCCTGAACTGAATGCGAAAATCGGCATGGTCTTTTCTTCCCTGCCTGAAAGCATCAACAATTTCATTGACAATGTGTACACTTTCAGGAGGATGACAATTTTGGACCTTTCTGCCGATGATGGCTCTGGAGCGGGGAAATATCCGATCTTTCACCTCTGAGAAGAAGCACACTTCATCGTTCTCATCCACGAAAGTGATATCCACCGGAAGGCTGCTGAACAGCAGAATCAACTGTTCGGGCGATAGAAATCCGGAACCCAGACTGACCCTGTTTCCCGTGCTCAAAGCGGAAAAACCGAACTGCAGTGCAGCAGAAGGGGGCTCTATGTAACACCAACCGATTTCAGTGCCCTGCCGCATCATGTCCTCCCAATTATGGGAAGGAATGGCCCTGTATGCTACCGGAAAAACAATTTGCTCCTCACGAAAAATTATGGGTAGCACGGCAAAAAACAGTTTTCCCAACTCTTTCGTGAGCAATTCCTTATCAGGGGGTTCAGGAACCAAGATTTGCTCCAGTTTCTTGATACTTCTGCGGAAATCATCGTGGAAAGACCACATCAATTGCAGACACCTGTGTGCCGGAAAGACCTTTTCGAGGTACGGGAAGAGGATGTTCTCCTTCTTGATGTAATGCAAATCATACAGTTTAAGTCTGCCAATCTGGCGCCTGAGGGATGGGATCAAATCGGGGATAGTCGCATCATCCCGGCCGAAGAGCAACTTGACGATCGCCTTTAGCTCTGACATGATCTTCTCCATTTCACGGTTCTCGCGCATCAAACTGGTCAGGAAGTGGTTCCCGGCAGGTTTTTCCCATTCGCAATGACTCAGAGACCGGTAGAAAGCATTGATGATTTTCCCTACCCCGGACTTGACTTTTTCGACTGAAACTCCCTGGGCCAGCAAGGAGTCAAATAACTGCATGGTTTCTACGGGTGTGACCGTTTCTATCGTAGCCTGATGCTTCACTACGAGTGCCCTGCCCTCACCTCCTTGCAGGATTCCATTCGCAAAATTCAGAAGTTCATCCAGGCGATGCTGGTTGTTGTTTAGTAATGCCGTCATAGGATGAAAGTTACAAATTTAAAATTACATCGAACTTAAAACCGACTCACACAAGGGCCAGCTGAAGGAATAGCGACAGAATTCACATCGGCAATGATGAACAGGGATCCCTTCCCCTCCTTTCTTTACCAGTCCCATGCTTTTTATAAGCTCAAAGCCTTCGGATAGAGAATGTTATTCTCCAGATGCACGTGAATGTGCAGATCCTCTTCGAACTGTTTCAAGAGTTTCAGGGTAACGCTGTAGGTGCTGCAGGCATCTTCCGGCTGGCGATACCCATTTGTCAACACGGCGATACGATCAATTGCCCCACCTGCAAACTCGTGTTCACCGCTCATTCGGGCTATTTCAGAAGCAATGGTCGCTCTTGCCTCCGAAGCATCGCCTTTCAGTGCCAGCTTGATTGCAGGGAAGAGCACCTCCTCTTCTTTCTCAAGATGCTGCAAAAGCTCCATGTTTACCCGGGAGAAAAGGGCGGCTACCTCCCCGAGTTCAGGATGATGATCCCCGTGTACATTAGCTATCTTTTGGGTATAGAAAACCAGATCTGGCAATGTTTTCAGTACGTACTTGTGATGCGTATTGACGATGTAATCCGCCAAAAATCCCAGATTCCAATTGTTAAAATCCTGTGAAGGAGCAATGATTTGTTGCTGAAGCTCGTTCAATGCCAATTCAAAACCTTCCGGATTCAGTGACTTCTCCGCACACGCCTGCTGCAGGGTCTTCTTACCCCCGCAACAAAAATCGATGCCTGCCTCGCTGAAGAGGGAGGCAGCCCTGAAATCTTTGGCGACTATCTCTCCAAGAGACAATGCACCATATTTTGTTGTTTCCATGCTTTGCATTTTAATGGTTCGGCACAAAGATAACATTAATAAAAGACTTTTTAGTCTTTTATTAATGTTTCTTACTCCGATATGTTCCTGCAGCAGGCGCCACAGGATGATCTCCAACTCTGATCTGGAACGGACCCCTGCGTCAGACATCAAGGGAAACTTTCCAAACCTCTGTACAAGTGTCTCTTGTTAAATTATTTTCTAAACCAGCGGATGGTTGGATCTCTGCTCGCCGATCAACACGCTACCGCTTGTTCTCGAAAAGAATGGGATAAAATTTTTTGATTAGTGATTTTGATTCCCTGGAAAGTTGATCGATAGAGACCGGATGGTCCTGCGGTCTGGTCTGCTTCTGATTGATCTCTCCCATGATGCTCCAGTTTCTGGTACTGCCAGATTCAGGCTCCCTTTCCGGTTTGTCGTACCGGGTAAAATCGATGACCATCTCCTCCCCGGTTTTCAAATCATTCAATAAGGACAACCTGAATCCTTTATTCATGAACCATTTGATCTCCTTATCCGAATCGGACCCACCAATCCCGGAGCCCCCTGATACAAACCGGTAATTGAAACTGTTTGATTTGTATTTCTCTCTCCAGATCATCCCAAACTCCCCCTGAGTGATCAACCTGACCTCAGGCCATCTCTGGCGAATTTCGGTTAGCCATTGCGTTAGGCCGGCTACATCAATGGGCAAGGAAACTTCCCAGCAATTGGTCACCCACGCAAATCCGTTCAGGTCGAATCCCTTGTCGAAATGAATGGCCGTCGTATGCATCATCTCCCTGCATCCTTTCTCCAGGCCATATTTCCCAAGTGTCTCGATCGGTCCCACACCCATCCTGCTGTTGAATCCTCCGGAAGAGCCCTGCCTCCTCGCCGAAAGGAAATCCATGGTCCAGCCATCCAGGTTCACGCAATCCACAAAATCCTTTTTCCCCTGGGCCGGCTTGCAAAAATGTTCTGTAGAGGGATAATAGGGATAGGAAATGGAACCATCCCCATCCTGGTTGTCGATGGCATACTGGCTCCATATGTTTCCCTGACAAACGTGAATGCCCTCCTGCCGGGAAAGGAACTCCTGATTTTTTGCCGACAGGAAACCGGCCACAATGCTCAGTGGCCGATAGCCATTGCCGACCATATCCGAAACTACGGCCAATCCATCGTGCAAATCCTTGTTGACCTGTTCGATCGAATTGTAGGCATTGGCAAAATAGGCCCCGGGAATAAATGTGATCTCGTCACCATAAGTCTGATGATAACCCACCACGATATCCCTAATCTTGCGATAATCTGAAGTAGTATCGTGCAACGCCAGCCAGCTGAATGCCCAGGTGATTCGCGCGCCGGGAAATCCCTTTTCAATGGCTTCCCTGAATTTGATCACCCGGAGGGGCGTATGCAGCGCTCTTTCATCGTGACCCACGTTTCTGTCTCTTGCCACCTCAATCTGATTGACCCGAATGACCGCGTTGAAAGTCAGAAAACGGTTTCCATTCAATTTCAATGGTTTCGGTTTCTCAAAACCCTTCACAACCTCGGCAGAAGTGAAGATGCTCAGCAGGAAGATCCCCAAAAGGATCAGGCAATAACGGCGATTTATTCTCATGGTTTTCTGGTGTGTTTCATGGTATCGATTCCAAATTTAGCGAAAACCCTCCGCATCGCCTACCCTTTGTCAGATTTCCCCCACATCTTCCTCTGCTGATCCGGAATCTTCCAAAAAAATCTGCTTTTTGTGGAAAAACCGTGAAATTTTAGCAAATCTCAGGAATCTATTCCAATAGAAAATATCTATCTTTATGTACTTGAAATTAAAATGCTTAGCCATGGATGAAATCATTGGTAAATTAAAGACTCCAGAAGAATGCAGGCAGTTCATCGTAAAGTATTCGGATCTCGTCCGACAGGCCCGTCAAAGGGCCATTGAACTTCGGGCTTCTGCCCATCAGGCCCAGGATGTGGTAGATTACGAATTGTTGCAGGCACTCTATGCCTATGAAGACATCCTCTCCGAAAAAAACAGCCGGAAAACCCGTGCCAACCGGACCTGGCAGATGGTCAAGCATTATGGGATAAAGGTCGCCGCAGAACGGGCAGTGAATCGTAAAGTAGATGCAATGGGCTATAAAGTCCTGGTTGGAATGGGGCTCCAGGGCTTGACCTTCGAGTCTGTCATCGTGAAATTCCCTGATTCCTTTAGCCCTGAAGCCGTGAAACAGGCACATAAAAGGCTGGAAGAGCTAAAAAAAGAGCTTGAACCAACGCTTTGGCCTTTTGTATAAAAGTGGCCAGCTTACCGGGAATTGATACCTCCCATTCACCAAAATACAAATCCAAACTTTAGATCCGGCCTCCATTCGGACATTCCGAATCACAATGCCCTAATCCGGGCAAAAAAATGAATGGCAACCATGAGACTTACTTTGGCCCTACTTTTATTCGCCTATTTTACCCTTTCGGAGTCACAACTTCAGGCACAAGCCCCATTCAGGAAGGGGGTGAACCTAACCAACTGGTTTCAAAATTCCGGTACCAGGCAGATTCCCTTCACCAAATACACCAGAAAAGATTTTGAAAACATCAGAAGCCTTGGCTGCGATGTGATCCGATTGCCTATCAACCTCTTCTACATGACAAACGGAAAGCCCGATTATGTCATCGATCCCCTCTTTTATGATTTTCTGGATCAGGCAGTCAACTGGGCCGAAGCATTGAATATTTACCTGATTCTCGACAACCATACCAGCGATGACCTTGCCAGCAAAAATCCCGATCTCGAGAACGCACTGGCCAAAGTCTGGACGCAAATGGCGAATCACTATAAAAATCGGTCCAATTATCTGCTCTATGAAATCATGAATGAACCCAACGGTATAACGACCGCGGTCTGGGGAAAGATTCAGCAAACAGCCATCGATGCCATTCGAAAAACAGATGGCAAGCATACAATTGTGGTGGGTCCTTCCAGTTACAACACCTACAATGAACTGAGCCAACTGCCGGCTTATACGGATACCAACCTCCTCTATACCTTTCATTTCTACGATCCATTCCTGTTTACCCACCAGGGAGCAACCTGGGTCTCTCCCTCGATGGCCTCACTGGCCAATGTTCCATTTCCATACGGAGCCGGACAGATGCCTACCTTGCCCGCCGACCTGATTGGCTCCTGGGTCAATAGTTCTTACAACAACTACCAGAACGATGGGACTGTCGCCAAAATCAAACAGCTGATCGACGTGGCTGTTACCTTCAAAAACGCCCGAAAGGTGCCCGTTTTCTGTGGCGAATTCGGTGTTTACATGCAAAACAGCAATGATTCTTTCCGGGTCTCCTGGTACGATGTAGTGCGAAACTATCTGGAAGAGAAGGGCATTCCCTGGACCATCTGGGATTACCAGGGAGGATTTGGGCTCTTCCAGAAAGGCACGGATGCCTTGTTTGATTACAACCTGAACATCCCTCTGGTGAATGCTCTCGGATTAAACGCCCCTGCACAGAAAACCCTAGTGATCAAACCTGATTCGGTGGGATTTCCAATCTATACCGATTATGTCGGGGAAAAAATCATTGAAGCAGACATCGCGGGAGACGGAACCATTGATCCCTACTCCACCACAGAACCCAACAACGGAAAATATTGCATCTACTGGACCGGCTCTGCCCAGTATAGTTACATCGGGTTTGATTTCGTCCCCAACAAGGACTTGTCTCTCCTGGCCGCCAACAACTATGCCATCAGCTTCCTGGTAAGGGGGAATTCGCCCGGCACCAAATTTGACATCCGTTTCGTGGATACCAAAACGGCCGATCCTCTGGACCATCCCTGGCGAATGGGTTTTACCATCGATGAGACAATGGCAGCCTGGGATGGAAAATGGCACAAGATCTATGTGCCGCTCAAGAATTTCAAGGATCAGGGTGCCTGGGACAACGGATGGTTCAACTCCACCGGATCCTATGACTGGAAAATTACGGATGATTTCCTGATCGTTTCGGAGGAGGGCGATCTGAAAGGAAAGGCATTGTGGTTTGACAACATTTACCTTACCAACAGGGATACCCTGAAGATAACCAATTCCACCATCACCGGCTTATCCGTTATCCCACAGAAGGAGAACCTGATTTTCATCCGGGTCTACCCCAATCCAACCAATGGGATCGTAACCATTTATTACGAAATCAAATCGGCAGAGGAGGTAGCCATAGACATCTTCAACATGAACGGGCAAATGGTGAAATCGTTGCAGCACGGACGGCAATTACCCGGAATGTACACCCTGACATGGAATCCCTGCGAGAAGATCGGCGCCTCCCGGGCAAGGGGTGTTTATTTGTGCCGCGTCTCCCTCTCCGGGAAAATTGTCTCCAGAAAGATTGCTTTTATTTGAGGGGTCTTGAATTGAACGGGCCATTTTTCAAGGGAGATTTCCACCTCTCTCTGTCTCTATGGCTGGCGCATCTCATTCCCGGGGGAAACAGAAATCCCAAATCTTTTTCACCTCTTGAACTTCCCTCGTTCCGAATATTGTAATGCAATTCCATTTATCTTTACACATCATTTTGAAATGTATCACGGAAAACTTCAACCCATGTTAGCTGACCAGATCAAAGAAAATATAAATAATCCGGAGCTGCTGGAACCTCTTTATCAGGCAGATAAGAATGAGTTTGAGCAACTCTTCTTCCGGATTTATCCCGAAATCTCCACCCTTCCATCGGCTGGCTTCTGGAAAGCGCGTCTGGAATTCGAGCAGCCACGCAACAGCAAATTTGTAGTCGACAGAAAAGATATGCTATTCGTTCTGATTGCCTGTTTGATCACCGGATTACTCATAAAAATTCCTCAGATTTTCAATTTCAGCGCGAGAGAATATCTCTTTTACGAAAAGAATGCCGCACTGATTGTTATTCTTGGATTGTCCCTCTACTCCTATCTAACCAGTGAGGGATCCGGCAAAAAAATGGCCATCATGGCAGGAGGAGTATTCCTGATCTCCGCCATTTACATCAACCTGCTGCCTGCTGTCAGGGATAGTCAATCCATCAATCTGGCCTGCTTGCATCTCCCTTTGCTATTTTGGTGTGTATACGGTTTGTTCTATACCAATTTCGAAACAAGGGATCTGACAAAACGCATCGATTACCTCCGGTACAACGGTGATTTGGCCATTTTGACCGGTCTTATCCTGATTGCAGGGGTGATCCTTATGGGTGTGACGATCGGATTGTTCAGAACCATCAACCTTAAAATAGACCTCTTCTACCGGGATTACATTGCCATTTGGGGCGCAGTTTCTGCGCCTGTTGTCGCCACCTACGTCATCCGAAACCATCCATCCGTCACCAATAAAATGGCACCCATCATCGCCGCCATTTTCAGTCCGCTGGTGCTGATCACCTTGACCATCTACCTGATCAGCATTCCATTCGGAAGCAAGAATCCTTACCAGGACAGAGATTTTTTGTTGATATTCAACGCCATGCTGTTGGGTGTGATGGCACTTATCACCTTTTCTGTCTCGGAAACGTCGGGCCAAAAGAAACAGCGCTTCCACGAAATGGTCATTTTTTTGATCGTCGCATTGACCCTTGTGATCGACACGATTGCCTTGTCGGCCATCCTCTACCGGGTCGGCGAGTTCGGATTTACTCCAAACAGAATGGCAGTTTTGGGCTCCAACCTGCTGATATTCTTCAACCTCATGTTAATTGTGCGTGATCTTTATCGGGTAAATTTTAATCAAAAAGAGCTCCGGGTAGTAGCGTTGACCATCTCGGGCTATTTGCCGGTTTATGCCATTTGGACCCTTCTGGTGGTCTTTGGATTCCCACTGCTATTCGGTCTGAATTAAAGACGATCCGCTTCGGAACTGGTCCTCCCGTGTTTGCCCCGGAAAGTTTCCTCTTCCACCGGCAGAGTGGTGAAATATGCGACCGCCTTACAATTTTATCCGGAGAATAAAGTGCTTTTTTGGTCAATTTTGATTTAATTTGGCATTTATACGCCATTTTAAACCATTCCGGTGAGAAAAACCAAACTGATTTTATCCATTTTTCTGTTCTTCTTCTTTATGTCTACCAGGGTAAACGCCCAGTTCCTGATGGATATGGTTGACACGACAAAGAGCGTTGGTCGAGGGTTATTGGGTGTTTATAAAAAATATGATCACATCATAATTGGAGGATACGTTCAGCCACAATTTCAAATTGCTTCCGATAAAGGGATCAAAAGCTATGAAGGCGGCGATTTTCCGCCGGAGGTAAGCAGCAGATTCGAATTAAGACGTAGCCGGATACGGATTGATTATGTCAATTTTGGGGAAACCGGTCAACCCGGGATACAATTTGCCTTTCAGTTTGATGCCAACGAAAAGGGATTTACGATCAGGGATGTTTGGGGTCGCATCTTTGAAAACAAGTTCAAATTGTTCTCCTTTACGACCGGTATGTTTGCCCGGCCCTTCAGTTATGAATTGAATTACAGTAGCAGCGACCGGGAATCCCCTGAAAGAGGGAGAATGTCCCAGATATTGATGAAGAGCGAACGTGACCTGGGTGCGATGGCGAGTTTTGATGCCAGAAGGAGCCTTGGGTTCTGGAGTAACATTAAAGTGGACCTGGGCGTTTTCAATGGCCAGGGCATTGCGGCAACAGGTGAATTTGACAACATCAAGGATGTGATTGCCAGAATTTCCCTGAAACCGGTTCACCTCTCCGACAAACTCCAATTTTCTGCAGGAGCCTCTACCCTCCAGGGTGGGTTGGAGCAAAATACCAAATACAAATTTTTAACTGGTACCGTAAACGGAATTAAAACTACCGTGGAAGATTCCACTGTTTCCAACCTGCACGGCAAGTCACCAAGGGTCTATTATGGCGCAGATGCCCAGCTGAAAATAAAAAACCGGATCGGCTTCTCGGAGTTCAGGGCAGAATTTGTGGTGGGACAGCAAACTGGCACTGCCGCGAGCAGCGAAACACCTACCGCACTCGTTACCGGGAACGATGGATACTACGTGAGAAATTTCAACGGGGCCTATTTCTATTATGTTCAGAGCCTCTTTTCCCTCAAACACCAGTTGGTCCTCAAATACGACTGGTATGATCCAAATTCGAAGGTAAGTGGAAATGAGATCGGTGCTCCCGGATCCAATTTGTCTGCGGCCAACATCAGGTACAACACCCTTGGGATTGGCTACGTCTATTACATGACGGAAAATGTCAAGTTGGTAGTCTATTATGCCAGGGTGATGAATGAACATACCCGTTTGAGCGGATATACTTCGGATGTCAGCGACGATGTGATGACTTGCAGACTGCAATTCAGATTCTAAAACCATTTGATCTGGTGATTCCATACCAGTGATTTTCATTCGAGATAACTTGTAGAATAAACCAGAGAATGACCAACATTCCAACTCAAAACAGATTCCCAAAATTGATATGCTACCGCGAAAGGTTGAATATGACTTTCGCACGCAAGGTGAGGCCATTCTGTGAAGGCAGTTCCCTGAGTGCAACGGGATTGGTGACCAGGTTTTGCGTGGCATAGAATACGGGTCCTCCCGATACTGAGAAGGACATTCTGGAATCTTTGGTGGTCATGTTCAGCGAGGGTCCAACCATCAGTTTTGCACCCCCTTCTGCCTCCTCAGGATCCCAGAAACCTTCAAGGTCCTCTCCCACGGTTTCAAAACCTCCATACAGATTCCCATAGATCCGGTGGTGAAAGCCAATACTGGAGATAAGGTCAACCGCATCCCTGTTTGCTGAAAAGGATTTCTGAATAAGCATGTTTCCTCCGGCTTTCCAGTTGTTGAGGTCATAGGTTGCTGTGATCCTGCTCAAAATGGACACAACTCCACCAAAATCCCGACTCACACCCAATCCAACGCCCAATCTCAATCCCTGCGTTTTTGTTCCGCCAATAAAATCGTTTATTACCTCAGCTTGCTGGGCACTCGTCACATTGTGTTGATGGTCGAAGCCGAATGCTGCCTGACCACAGAGTGTCAACTTATTGCCCAGATAACCTTTTATTCCCAATTGCTGTCCGACTCCTTCAAACCCAAAGGCGCCGGAAACCCTTTCTCCATAGCTGGTAGAATAATCCATACTCCAGGGTATATCTGAGGAGGTAAGCGTAGTCCTTGAGAACAGGAATGGTTCGGGAGTTCTGACGGCAAAAGATAGTGCGTCTTTATCGCTCAGCTGTGCCATAGATGAAAATCCTAAAATAATGGCTAATAGTAGTAAAAGTGATCGCTTTATCATAGTAGAAATTAAATTAACACAAGTATAACAGTAATATTTGATTTTTATTCGTCCAGGGTTCTCGATGGAAGACTTGTCCAACCAAGTGTGTCTGCTTCCTAATTCAGCAATTGCGAAAGATCATCAATCACCAAGGCCCCGGTTTCCAGCAGTCTTTCGCGCGACTGATGTCCGTTGGAGACCAGAATGCAGGAGCAACCAAGCCCTGAGGCTACCTCGAAGTCGTGTCCCGTATCTCCAATCAGCAGAAGTTCGTTCGGATCGAGATCAAGCCTTTTCAACATCTGCCTCCCAGTTTCCAGTTTTGAGTTGGCATAATGGTCGCCAAGTCCCGAAATCTGTTCGAAGAAATGGTCGATCCGGTAGAAATCCAGACACTTATGGAGGGTCTCCTGCAGCATGGCAGACAAGACAAATTGCCGGATTCCGGAGTTCCTGAAATGATTCAGAACCTGAATGCCATTTTGCTGGAGCGAACATTCCCATACCTTCTGATTGTAACCTTCAATAAACTCCATTGCCGGAATTTCGAAAGGCTCCTTGTCAAAATCAAATCCTACCGACCGGTAATAATCACTTACGGGGAAGGTGAATACATGCTTATAACGCGCTACGGTCAAAACCGGAAGTCCCCGTTTCAAAAGTATTTTATTCATCGATTCGACTGCTAGCTGCGTATCATTCAGCAGGGTGCCATTCCAGTCCCAGATGATGCCTTTGGTTGATCCGTGCAATTTTAAATTCATATGATTCTACTGATTTAAGCCAATTAATTTTTCGCGCTTCATCCGGTAGCAGGCCACTTTACCTGAACCAGCCAAAAGCACCCGACCCGCCCTTCCAGGCAGCCAATCATATTCGGGGTGCATTCTGCCAGAATCTCCGACCATCTGATTTTGCAAAAGATAGGAAATCCCCGGCACAAGGGATAGGAACCGGAAGAGCAGCAGTCCAAACACCTTGATGGCATTGAAGGATGGATTAAAAAAGAGCCATAATCCAGGAAATGGTTCAAATTGGATTCGCCAACCGGAGAGGTGCATACCAGATTCGGGGACCGACGCTTCCGTCACTGCATTCAATATTGTTATGGAATAATGGAAAAATACGGCGATGACGACAATCGCAACAATCAGTGTCACCACCACTCTCACCACGAATTTTTGAATTTGCATGAAAATAGCATTTGATTCAAGGACATTGAGGTTCAAATATAGAAGAAACTACAATTGCATTTTTTTTCGTGTCGCGGAATTTTGAAAACCATCTGTGCCGCATTAAATAACAACTTGTTGTGGCTTCAACCTACAATGCGAGACCTGAATTTTATCCTATTTTGCTTCTTTTCATCCTTGAAGGGGTACGAACCTACTTTGCCCCTAATTTTTAAGACCTTGAACGACAACGAAAGCTCCTCGAACAAATTTATTCTTTCTCGAACGACCACGAAGGAACCTCGAACGAAATTTTTGGGCTTCGAATCAACAACTACACGCTTTGCAAGAACTTTTTGGGCTATGAATTCTTGTTAACGGTCATTGAACAAACTTTTTGGACTTCGAATTTGTAACAAAGGACTTTGAACGAGATTTTTGGACTTTGAATTACCATTAAGGTATTTTGCATGGAAAATTCAGGATTCATTTACAACAA
>TBL_comb47_HYPODRAFT_10003070_pt1 | contig 20096 bp, 20 predicted proteins | sample TroBogypolimnion_40_FD_10682 | JGI IMG/M metagenome (IMG submission 10682) | reverse complement strand
ATATGAAGCATTATAATAGTAAACATCAGCTGTTGCTAAATCGAACCACCACCCATGTATTTTAAGTTTATTATTTATTAATCTCTTTATAACTAGAGGATAGGTTTTTAAATTATCTAACTGCTGTAATACATTAATTCTAGATAAGCAATTACAAGGGGTAAGACTGCTTTCATTATTAAATTGACTGTTTTTGAATCTATTGTAAGAAGATATAGCATTTGTCATTAACCATTTGTTTAACGAAGGAGGTAAAGAAACAGCTTTATTATCTTTTTCAAGAAGAGATTGCATCGCACCACAATCAGAATGTCCACAAATAATTATATCAGAAACATTCAAAGTGGTTAATGAAAATTCTATAGCGCTACCAACAGAAGCGTCATCAAGATATTCTTCTTTATATTTTGGAATCAGATTACCTATGTTTCTTAAGACAAATAAATCTCCTGGATCACTTGATGCGAAAACGTTAGGAACTACTCTGCTATCACAACATGCAACTAATAAAGCATCTGGTGCATGTTGTGTTGCTAACCTTGAAAATTTATCACGGTAGTCTGTTAACGAAAATTTTCTGAAATTTATAATTCCTTGTAACAGTTTTCTCATTTTTTATTTTAGAAGAGATGAAAAGCAATAAATTATTTATTCTTGATCCTTATTCTGTAAAGGTTCAAGTCCAAAAATCTCCCGATCAGAATCTCTATTAAAAAATCCATCCATGGATTTTTTAATTGGAAGCATCTTATTTACATACAAACAAAAAACATGTGTCATAACATCCCTATCATAAAAAAGAAGAGGCATATTATGACACAATCTAGCAACGTGCCACTGTACTTGCTAAAGATTTTAGCTATCGTAACCCCCCAAAAAAAATAACTAATTTAGAATAGTTTTTCGTACGAATGATTATCAAATGCGCTAAGTACATTTTGGTAACCAGCTCCCTGCCCTGCATCAAAAATCTTTATGCTGATCTATTACAATCCTGCAAAACAATACTTAACTCTAATACAGATATATTGTTGTCGTTTTCAAGCTGGATATTTATTTTATCTTTATCAACCTTAGTGTATTTAGTAATCACTTGCAGCAATTCTTGTTTTAATTGCGACAAATTTATATTATGCATATTATCTATAGCATGTTCATGAGAAATGATTATTTGTAATCTTTCTTTTGCTATATTTGCGGTATTTCTATTTTTGCCACGTAAAAAATCAATTAATGGTTTTAATCTATTCATAAAAACTTTTTCCTAAACTAATAATTTTTTGCACAATCCCTTTTCTTTCTGAATTAATAAATTTGTGCGGAACGTTTTCTCCCAGGAACCTAGCAACGCAATCACGATATGCAATACCAGCCTCGCTATTTTGATCTAAAATTACTGGAGTTCCAATATTAGATGCCTTAAGCACAGAAGCTGATTCAGGAACAACCCCTAAGAGAGGAATTGATAATATCTCTGTTATATCGGTAACATTTAACATTTCTCCACTTTTCACTCGTGACGGTGAATAACGGTTTACAATTAAATGCTGTTTAACCGGAGATAAATTATCTTCTGCTCGTTTTGTTTTGCTTGCAAGTATTCCTAAAATACGATCAGAATCCCTAACTGACGAGATTTCTGGATTAGTAACTACTATCGCATGATCGGCAAAATACATCGCCATCAAAGCTCCTTTTTCTATACCCGCTGGAGAATCACAAACTACGTAGTCAAAACTGGTAGATAGCTCCTCAATGATTTTTTGTACTCCTGGTATTGTTAACGCATCTTTATCTTTAGTTTGAGAAGCAGGCAGAATAAAGAGGTTATCAACTCGTTTATCTCTAATTAATGCTTGATTAAGATTGGCCTCTTTGTTAATCACATTGATAATATCAAAAACCACTCGTCGCTCACAACCCATGACCAAATCTAGGTTACGCAATCCCACATCAAAATCTATAACTGCAGTTCTATAACCACGCAAAGCCAATCCTGTCGCAAAAGCAGCGCTGCTCGTAGTTTTACCTACACCACCTTTACCAGATGTTATTACAATAATTTTCACGATATGACGCCCTTTAGTTTAAGTTTATAATAAGTTTTATATATTTTTATGACATTCAATAATAAACATTTTATTTGGAAAAATCATAATTTTTTAAATAATCATACTCCCGATGCCGTTGTATTAAGACTCCTAGCTTGTAACTCTTCATTTATTAACTGTATTTGAACTGGCGTGGCACTGGGTATATGCATATTAATGCCAGCATTGTAAAATCCGGCGATAGAAACAAGCTCGGCATCAAAATTAACACAAAAAATTGAAGCATTTTTATCACCATTAGCACCGGCTAATGCTCGTCCAGAAAGCTTACCATAAATATGAATATTTCCATCTGAAATTACTTCAGCTCCACGATTTACAGCAATTGTACATATTAGATCTCTATTCTTAGCATATATTTTCTGACCAGAGTGGATAGTAGTAGTTATTATTTCAGCAGGTAGATGTTTAAGCTGTTCATTTCTTTCTATTCGATCTTTTGTTCTATTAGGAACTGTCAGTAAATATAATCCGCAGTTCATTGCCGAGATTTTTTGTTGCTCCGATCCACCAATAACCCCAATTAAACAAAGGGTTTTTGCAAGCAATACTTGTTTTATTGGCATGAAGTCTATCTTGCTATCAGCCGGTACTTTTTGCAGATCTAAAGCCATGATGGTGTTTTGAGAAAATTCCTGAGCACATAATAACTTCGTCAATTGTTCTATAAAAAGCTCTGTATCGGTGGTTAGCATTTGTAGCATAAAAACAGGGAAAAAACTGCTTTTTATTATAAACGCATTTGGGTGAATTGGATTAAGATCTTGCATTTATATTGTCCGAAATAATTAATGGTGCCTTATCTATCATGTCTTCTTTTGCAATGCTTTTAGAGTCCTCACTGTCCTTCTTTAAATCGTTAGATGGACATATAAGAGTACCTGCTTTATTAAATAGGCAAAGACTATTCTTTTGTATAAAATCAATAAACTTCTCTTTTATATAATATTGTAGTTCTTGCGCATCACTGGCTCTAGCAGCTGAGACCATAATACGCAACTCAATTGCATTGAATTTTATATTTATTACTTAAAGATTTTAGTTTTCTTATCCAACAAATTAGTTTGTTCTAATATTTTATCTAACTCTTCCAGAATTTTATAAACAGGTACTACATAATCAACTTCCATTGTGATTACAGCCAATAAATACTGCTTAATTACCAAATAAGTTGCTATTAATATAATGGCTAAAACACTGGCCAATAATTGCCAGTACTCTAAAAAATTTGATCTGTGTATTGTGGTAATTGCATAGCTTTACTACTAATATTGTGAAAAGACTAACCTTATATTTAAAGTTACCCATAAATTCCGTAGGTAACTGGGTTTATATCATGCCCAATAAGAACGAAGCCTGTTGAATTCATTGCGCTCTATCAAAATGGTTAAATTGTAAACAAAAAATATTGCGCTTATTCTGCAATATTTATATTAGGAGATATTAACAATTTCAATTAAGCCGTGACTTTTGCATGTAATAATACCTCAAAATACGCTTGTGGATGTACGCATGCCGGACAGGCTTTTGGTGCTTCAGTACCCTCATATATAAAACCGCAATTTAAACAACGCCAAGTCACTTTATTTTCACGGCTAAATACCATATTGTTTTTTATCTCTTCCGCAAAGTTTAAAAATTGCTTTTCATGCTGCTTTTCAGCAATGGAGATATTTTCAAATAACGTGGCAACCCCATTAAAACCCTCTTCTCGTGCAATTTGTGCAAAATGCGGGTAAAGTTTTGTATACTCTTCATATTCCCCAATTGCTGCTGCTTGTAGATTTTCTAATGTGGTTCCTATTCTACCTGCTGGAAAAGTTGCAGTTATCTCCGTATCTCCTCCCTCAAGATATGAAAAAAATCTTTTAGCATGTTCTTTTTCTTGGTTTGCAGTTTCCTCAAACTGCAAGGCAATCTGCATTAATCCATCTTTTCTAGCTTGTCCGGCATAATAAGTATAACGGTTGTAGGATGGGTTGCCAGCGAGTTGCCTTTGCAAAAAACAAAAGTACTTTTCCAACAACCTTCCTCCGAACCCCGCATGATCCTTTCGATATCACGAAGCTCTCCAGTAATTATTACGCAGAAAGTTTTCTTCCATCATATTTGCCATTGTGAATTTGATTATGGCAATTTTGACAAACCGTAAGAGTTTTACGCTGCTTTGCTATCATCCATCTTTTCCAGTCAGGTAGTAATGCTCGACCTTTTTGCTTCAAATCTGCGAGTTTATGTATGTGATGCACTTCTATATTTTCGTGCGATCCACATAATTCACATTCTTGCGCTAATAATCGTTGCACCAACTCACTTCGATGATTCCAGATGGGTTCTGCAATTTTATCGCTTATGTCACTGACCCGCCCATTCCACTTTAATGGTATCCCACCAAAGTAAGAAACAAGCGGTTTCTTAGGTAGTTCACGTTTGACTCTAACAAGAATAGCTTTATATTCACCATTGCTAGTTTTAATCTTGGTTCCGTACCGTTTGTAGATTTTCGTGCACGTTGTTTTGTATTTATTTGCCAACGTTTTAACTAATGATACTTCCATTGCGTATTTCAATTGGCTCAATACGCAAAGATTATATGCCATCCTATAGTACTGCACGATTCCTCTATATTCTGCTTGATATTGCGCAACAATGCTGTATGCCTCATCTCTTATTCTTTGAGGTATGTGCGCTGGTTTTCCGTGTTTCATATATTGAGCACATTTTTCCCGCCTCACTTGCATTGGTACTCTCAATCCAATACTGCCATTAATACAGCGACGACCGCTATGATCGTGTTTGCTATCTTCATGTAGTGTATGGATTTCATATCCCAAAAATCTGGCTCTTTCATCACGGGCATGCGTGACCAATGTTTTATCATCATTAAGTTCCAGCTTTAAGCTTTCTTGCAAGAACTTTGAAATATCATGCTTAATTAGCATAGCCTCATTTTTGGTTCCGATCAATCCAAGCAAAAAGTCATCAGCATAGCGACAGTACCAAAGGCGACGAAAATTCTGATCATTGGGTTCACCATATGGCATTGACTGCTTCTGCTGTTTCAGTGCTTGTGCACTTTCCCAATCATTTCGTTTCCTTGCCTTTAGCTCCTGGTATTTCAGTTTAACATATGTCGGATTTACCTTTCTTTGCAGACCGCGCGTGTATCTTGGTATAAGCTGCTTCTCTACATACTTATCAAAACGATCAAGTACTATGTTACTTAGAATCGGACCAATAATCGATCCGGCAGGAACGCCGCTGTATGTGGCACTAAACTTCCATTCCTCCAAGTAACCTGCTTTAAGTAAACCACTAAGGAGTCGGATAAAACGATTATCTTGGATTTTTTCTTTTATTGTTTCGAGTAAAATTGAGTGATCAGTTTTTTCGAAGCAAGCAGAAATATCCCCCTCGACAAACCATTTCGCACCAATACCTTTATTAACTACTTGTTTCAAAGCAGTATGACATCCTCGTTTAGGTCTAAACCCATGAGAATAATTACTAAACTGTGGCTCATAATAAGCTTCCAATATTAATCTAATAACTTCTTGTAATAGCTTATCAGACCATGTTGGCAAACCGAGTGAGCGAAGTTTATTGCTATTCTTTTTGGGTATGTAAGTACGTCGCACTGGAGTCCATCTATAGCGTTCATTACGCAACAAATTAATGATGTTATCTATTTTTTCCAGCGTCATTCCATCTACTGTTTCTGGCGTAGCTCCTTTCGTCATTGCGCCTTCATTACGATATAATTTACCGTATGCACAAAGATAAAGGTTACTCTGATATAGTAGACGATAAACATCCTGTACCGGCAATCCGCGTTGCCCACGATTGCGTATAATAGTTAAAATTGTCTCGGCATTCCGCATCTCGCGTACCTAACAAATTCTTCTATTTTATTACCTACCACCCTTCGCCCTGTATACGGCTTTCCCGTACCCTATGAATAGGACGTAACTCCTATCGACTACTACGATGGCTCCGTACCCTTAGGGCTCGCGCCCTTTAGGCCATCTCATGTTTTATCGTTAAGAAACATACCAGCATTGCTGGCAACAAAGTGACTTAGGTTTTCCACTCATCCCCTTAAATAAGTTCATTACTTATCGCCCTTTGATCAGAGCCTTACCATAGAAGCACGTAAATTCTATGATTATCAAAAATATCGGGTTATAAACATGCTACCGATAAGTGTCGCATTACACCGCTGGGAATTGGAATACAGGCAATCCAGCTTTAACCATATCACTACAGGCGTTGCGGAGCCATATCGTACATGTTTTCTTATATTCTCCGCTTTAATGCCATGCTATTGTCCCCTTCCTTTTTCAAAGTCAGGTAAGGCATTCGCCTCAGGGTAATTGCTCCGAACCCTGCTCAGATTTTCTGAGATTTCCTTAACGTACTACATGACGCACACGAGCCTGTGATTCTCCAGCAAAAGCTTTCAGTAAGTTTTTTTCAGTTTGTGTACCTTTTATTGACACTTCGCGCTCCTTATCTTTGTTAATGTTATTAAATTATAGTCATCTCTTAAACCAATATATATTCTTTCTATAGAAAACTATACAATGAATAAATACTACTTCCCCCAAAAAAAGCAGTCATAGATTTTATAATCTAAATTGTAATTTGGTTGTCCTCGTTTTTAATGGCAATAGCTAAAGCTTTTGTTTACCTCATTAGTCTTATGAGATTTTTACTACTGTATTAATTTCCATTAAAATTAATAATAAAAAATATAATAAATGCCCAGAACACCATTAATTGTACCCTGGCGTCATGCTGTATGCTGATTGTAACATTTTCTCGGGAGCCAACATAATTATTTCACACCCAAACAATCTGATGCCCGCCTCGTTAACAATAGCCGAACGGATAAAATTTGCCTCCTCTTCTCCAACATTAAACAAGATGTAATAAAATACCAGCGGCTGCTTATAACGATATAACTTTCGATATCTTGTTAATAACTGCTCCCTATTCTTCTCTTGCGCCTCCCATATACGATTTTTAAGTATAACTTGCTCTATGGCATCCAATAACTTCAATAAACTAAGCTCATTACAAACCGAACCTTTAGTTAATGAAATAGTCAGTGTTACGCTGGAGTTTTCCGAACCTGCTTGTTGTAACTTTGGACTAACTCGCATAGCCAATTTTTGTATCTCTTGGTGCTTTAGCAGCTCTTCGGAATGCATGTAGATATTGGTAATATCTAAAGAACTGTGACGAAGAATGGATTGAATCATAATAGCCGGAACAGCCGCTTTGTCCAGATGACTGGCTAACAAATGGCGAAGCCAATGAGGAGACAGCCTTAGTAACTTTTGTTGCTTAAGCGGGTTGCCATCAAAATACTGCGCCGCTATTTTCCCAACGTTCTTAACTAGTGAAAAAATCTGCCTAATGCTAAGAGGCTTTTTGGAACGTTTAGATACCAACAATCTATCTGTATCGTCAGCTTCCGGTAGCGGATTTTTCCTAATGTGAATTCGATATATTTTTACAAATGACAATAGTTGATCGTGCACCGGAATATGAGCCAACTTCCCGCCCTTACCCTTTACAAAAAAGTACCACCTATTCTCTAAATATCTAAAAGCATTCCAGGTGTGACTTGCTAATTCATGAATACGTAGTCCTAAAAAATACAACATTGCAAATAAAAACTGTGTCCTAATTTTATTGCCAACCTGCCGATCATTGCTTTCCGGCAAGAACTCTAGCGCGCGCTGCACCGCCTGCCATTCGTCTTCCTCTAACATTCTGGACCAAACATTGTATTTTTGTTCTTCTAAAGTTTGTGTAAAGTTTTTGGATTTATTGGTTAATTTTATAGGATTAAACTTTAAATAGTTTGCCGTTACTAAAAAATTCATCATGGAATTTAAGGATCTAACCGCTAAAGTGAAACCAGCCTGGTTAAGAGGACCTAAAAAGGGGCGCCATTTATGACTTCCTCTACCGCAGCGCAATTCCCTTCTAGTAATACACCAATCTTTGGGTGGACTTTTTAAAAAATCAAAATAAGCAACAAAATCTTCGACTTTTAATTGTGTTAAAGTCAAACCACGAATATATACACACCATAGCAGCAGACGCTCTGCTTCTTTTTTATAAGTGGCATGGGTTTTGGTATTACCTTTGTGTTTATCTAACCATACATTAACTGCAGCCAAATCGTTATCAGCATTGATATGGCATTCTCTATTATCCACCCTTTCCTCCAAAGAAACCTTGGGAGTTAATGCGTTAATTACTGGCATAACTAAAGTGGTGGCGACTGATTCATGCATAACTCTGCTCTCGTAGCTTTCTTTCATAATCCTGTAATTGCTCATGGGTTAAATTTTCTGATATGAGCTTTTCCAACTGCTTTATGCGTGTTTTCAGTGGGCTTACAACTTGATTAGCATTATCTAATTCTCGTTGCCGTCTAGTTTGGTCTTCGATTAAAAACTTAACTTTATCTTCTAGGTTTATTGTCTTAACCTTTTCCTGCATCAAGAGTTCATGTCCGTGATAACTAACATCTTGGATTTTTTCTAGGCTTGCTTGATGTGTTTGGTGCAGCTCTTCACGCAAAGATGCTATTAACTGGTCTTTATCCCTCTCCATTCTACCAAGTAGCACCTCACGCTCTTCTTTCAGATTCCGATACAGACTATCTAAATACTCTTTGTCTTTTTTAAGATCATCGAACTCTTTTTCCAACAAAGCTAATTTATCTTCAAGTTTAACGAGACCTTGGGTTAGATCTACATTTTTCCTTTCGGTTTTTGCAAACTCAGCAACTACAATTTTATTGTGCTCTTCCATTTTCTCAACAATCACCATTAACGCTTGGTTTTTCTCCTGTAACTCAATAAGATCTTTTTGCTCTATACTCTTTACATAATTAGGTTCATACATCTGGAAGCATTTTAATTTCCACTCCTTTAGATACTTATGCAAAGTTGTTTGGCTACCAGTAAACATAAGGTGTTCTCTGATATTGGCCGTGGTTGGCTCTTTGTCTAGGTGTGCTATGACATTAGCAGCATCAAATATTTTTTGTTTGTTAATTCTCTGCTTTTGCATTGTTCATTCTTCGTTTTTGTAAGCTATATGCGCTTTAACTCATTTTCAACAAGCTATTGTAATCTCGCAGACAGTGTCTGCGAAATCTGTTAGCAACTATGTATTCAGTCTGCTCGTGCCTTCAATTGACAAATTTCCTTAATGCTTGCCGCTACCTCATCTAGCACCACATCAAAATCTGGCAAATCTCGCACAAAATCTTTTAAATTAGACTCCCAATGTTTACGTCCTTCACTGACTACCTCTGATGTTAAAAAATCTTCAGTGTTAGCATAAACGATATCTCTAATTGCGCATTTTTTAGGCAACGCTCTAGCTATTAATGCTATGTCTAATTGTTCAGCAAAATTAGTTTTAATTTGCCACAAATCATAAAAATCCCGTGACCGTGGCCTGCTCCAACCTCTGATTCTTAGGCGTATTCCTATTTGCAATAAAGCGCGTAATTTTTCGCAGTAAATTTCTTCAAGTGAATAAGCCAATAATTCACCCGCTGCTGTTTGTTCGTAATCATGTAAAATGGGTTTTAGAAGTGGTTGAGTAAATATTAATTCATTACGAGTAATTTCAATCTTAATACGACAATTTATCGATGAATGCCAAGGAAATTTTATCCCGACAAGAAATGCCTCTTGTTCTAATGGGTGAGGACGTTTTTCGGGTTTACGTTTAATTTCTAAAGTAAAATTACCATATTGCTGCAATAGCACTTCCGCAATCTTCATCGCCTCTGTAAGCATTTGGGTTAACTCTTCACCCTTCGGCGCACCATTACTAGTAAAATCCAAGTCTTCGCTAAAACGATAGTCATTAAAATATATTTTCTTTAATGCTGTACCACCCTTAAAAATTAAAGTGTTTTTCAACATGGGTATTTTAGTAATTGCTAATAAGATAAACCCAAGTGCAAAATCCTTTTCCCAAATATAAAAAGGTATACCGCTTTGAATTGCGCGTTGTTGTAATAAAGTACGTAATGGTCTCATAATTTATGATTCTCTCTTATTTGCCATACTTTGTTATATAATCCTACAGCATCCCCGGTTTTATCTAATAAATGATAGCACTGCACTTTGAAATCATATAAAGCCTGTAATTGTTCCAGTGGTACTCCCAAACTAGCTAACGCCCAACCAAGACGCTTAATTACCGCCCCTTGTTTATAGCGTAGTAAATAGTCAATCAACTTAGGAATAGATAGCATCTCTAATGCATTTTCTAATAAACCCATAGTTTCTCCAAAACCACCAATCCATACAGAATCTACGAATGCATCTAAAATCGTACGTTCTGGATCAGTAATTGTTATCTTAAATTGCTCATCTAACCAAATTTCACTATGACCAAAAAAATGTTGTTGAGGTACAGTCCGATATAAAAATTTATTGCCACAAGAGGTAATATAATGTTCTTGGTGATCAGTCACACTTCCTTGACGCATCGTTGGCGTAACAATCTTTTTAGTTGTAGTCAACATAGTAATTAATGGCAACTGTTCGGTAAAGCCGTGATGGTGTAAAGCAGACAAATGACTTACAGCAGAAGGCACAAATAATTTGCACCCTATTGCAAATGGCGGTATGTGGTAAAATCCTGGAAGTTTTGCAACACCAGCATACAATCCTTTCTTTAGGTGCCACAACCAAGCATTAGCAACTAATTTGGTTAATAGACGTTTTAATTGAATTTTATTTAGTCCTAACTTTTCTGCTACTATAGATGCTTGCTCAAAGGTAAAAATATAATTACCGTTTTCGGCTAGTGCTGCTAATAATTTTGTTGCTATGGCTTGCATATTTTAATTGTTTTCAATTACCTATTTCTAAATTTCTCATTATATAAATTTTGCTGCAATAAGTACATATTTATATATCTATTGTAGTTATTTTTAAATGCGCTTTATTTCAAAATTAAAACTCTAAGAGAAGTTACTTTCGGTTATTGTACATACAAACTATACTGAATACAAACAAATTCTCTACTAATAATCCTTAGCAGCGGTTTTTTATCTTAAAAACTTGAAAAAATTAAGTAGTTATTTTTTATAGATAATCAAGATGTTATAGTTAATAAAAACAACTGCCCTCTCCTTCCGCTGGTTGTTGCTTGTCAATTTGCATGACATTTGACCCCTCTGTATACAATAAAATTTTGTTCTAAATCTGGCTATTGATACAAATTTGATGGGGACAAATTTGTATGCAACTTTTCGCTTTAGAGGGACCACGTGTTAAGACAAACTGCAATTGCCAATATGCTAATGTCATGACGAACAATAGAAGATGTACAGACACTCACTAGAATTAAAACCCTAAAAAATATTCAAAAATATCAGGATATACTTTTTTAATTTTATCTATTGTTACTCCAACGTTTTATTTTATTTCTGCTTTGTGTTCAGTTTGTGTCTTGTGTACTCCGATTTTTGTGTCCGGTTTGTGTTTTATTTTAATTTTTTTTATAAAAGTACTAAATTAAAACAATAAAATACAATCATCTTAAATAACCACATTTACTAATTATAAAATTTATCAAAAAAATAATGCACTTGCGATTGCAAATAGAAAAAACTTAGTTTAAACTATTATCAGATAAGACATACTATCTTAAACCTAAACAAGGATCTATATTATGAACCCGAAAATGCTTGCTATCGATGCCGCTAATTTTCTTGCTGTATCTGTACAATATGTACATAAACAATTAAAAACAAAAAACTTACAGTTTAATAAAAATCAAAACAGGGTTTACTTCGGATACAATACTTCGCGGCAACTTTTTAAACTCACCATACCACCAAAAATTATCTCTATACAAATAGTAAAAGGTGGGACAGGTAAAACATCCCTAACCCACTCAATAGCTATTAGAGCCAATCTATATGGCATGAAGGTGCTATGTATTGATCTTGACCAACAAGGGAATTTAACGCAATCTTTCAAGGTAAATCCAGAAAAAACACCGGTTATGGTTGATATCATTAGTAATAATTTTCCTATAGAAGAAAGTATAATAACATTAGCCGATGGTTTAGACTTGTTACCAAGCCGCATAGAAAATGCCGTATTAGACAACGTGTTAATGCTTAAAAGACTTCCTTTAGATAGAGTTTATAAAGAAAAGATTGATCATTTAATAGAAATTAAAAATTACGACCTTGTTTTAATAGATTGTCCGCCAGCCTTGGGTCAATCAGTAGCCGCAGCAAGCTTATCTTCTGACTACATTCTTTCTCCTGTTACACCAGAAAAATTTAGTTTATCTGGTTTAAAGGTAACAAACCAAGAAATTGAAAATATTGAACAAACATATAAAAAAATCATACCTCTTAAGATTATTCTTAATAAATTCGACAGCAGAACAACACTGTCTCATGAAACGCTATCTTCTTTAATAAAGCATGATCTATTTGGCCCAAAGTTGTTTAAAACCTATATTAGAACAAGTCAAGAATTTCCAAATGCCATAGCTCAAGGCATATCAATATTCGATACTATGAGAAATAATTCTGCCAAAGAGGACATAGATCTATTAACAAGGGAACTATTGGGTATAGAAAATTTAAGCAATGAACAAAAAATCACGCTTGGCTCTCTTGAGCCCGATAAAATTTCATCTGTAGCTTAACTTTCAAGGAAATGTTATGCCAAGAATAGACAACATATCACCACCCTCTCCTTCTCATAAACGGCCATTTAAAAAGAAAAGTTATCGCCCATGGAACCTCCTGGATGATGATTTTAACGTAGAAAAAAAACAAACAGAACACAATCTGGACACAAATCAAGCACAAACCGAACACAATACTAACACAATCTGGACACAAAATAGCCAAGAAGAACACAAAGCAAACACAAACCAGTTACAAATGGGACACAAATCAAACACTGAACTGGACACAAAAAACGAGATACACCAGACACAAACAGGACACAAACAGGACACGAAATCTAATTTTTTAACTCTTGTTGGTTTACAAAAAAAAATAATTTTATTTCTTTATGATAATTGTAAAAAAATAAGGAGCAAAGAAACAGAACCTCTCTCATTAGAATATTTAGCAAATCAATTAAATATATGCTTAGGAAGCGTAAAAACAACTATTCGTAGACTACAAGTAAAAAATCTTATAAAACGAATTGATTTTAAAAATGGACGAGGAGGTTGGTCTAGATATGAGGTTCCAAATGAGCTGTTCTCTGAGATAATGCAGTTAGAAACCGAACACAAAATAAATATAAGTAGAATACAAACGAAGTACAAAACGGACACAGAAGTGAACACAAATTTTCTTAGTAGTAGTGGTAATTATATACATAAAACTACAACTACTGAAGACACACAAAACACAAATCAAACACAACCAAAGCTTCCAGTTGAATGGCAAAACATAGATATAGAACCTCTTTCGCCAATAGGTTTTTTAAAAACGCATCTGTCTCAGATAGCCTCACAAAATAAATTATCACCGGAAATAGTACAAGATTCAATTTATGCTTTTGCATTTGATCTTCAAGAAAACAACAAAGCCAAAAGCATCAAGGGAGACCCAATAAATTTTTTTATGGGAATTTTGCGTAAAGTCGGGCCTTACGTGACACCAAGTAATTATGAGTCCCCACAAGATAAATCCATGAGACTTTATCTAGAAAATAAGCTTGCGATAGAGCAGAGGAGGGCAAAAGCGGAAAAAGAAGCTATTAATCTAGCTTTTAACGATTGGTTTAGTGAACTTACTGATGAGCAAAAAATAGAATTTTTACCAGAGATGCTTCGTCATAACACGAATAGCGAGAAATTAGGAAAAAGTAAAATATTGGAAAGTTCCGCACGGAACCACTTTGAGGCTGTAATATGGCCAGAAATTAAAGAAAAAATTTTATTAAACGATGTTATATATGGTGAATTTTGATAAAAAAGTTTTTTACGTAGTAAACATAATAACTGTAATTTACGCATTGGTTATAATTTTTATTTCTATTAATTCGACGTCTATTATTTATAAAGAAGTAGTAAAAAAAAATCAGAATATAGAAAAAGAATATAACAAAGCGTTGGAGCAATATAAAAAAGTAATAGTATTTATATTAAATAATAACCTGATTAAAAATTTAAATTATTTTAATGCATTTGTAGACATGACATGCGATTTGCCTTTTGCTAAAAAACTAGAAATTGTCAAAGCGAACAATATTGCCATAAGTGTGCATGGTAATAGCAAAACAACAAAAGACAAGATTTTTACTGGCATTATTGGATGTTATAGTGGTGAATGTATAAAAATATTTGTAAATAAAAGAGATGTACTTATAAAAATTTCAAAAGAAACTTTGGGTGTACATGATAAAGATTTAATAGTGCCATTAAACAAGTTTAGCCTTTTAATAACAAGTATTAACGCAATGTTAGAAACCCATAAAAATTTTTTATTTCTTAATTTGCTATATTTTCTTATTCTATATTTATTTCAATCACCCCTCATGATTATAAAGAATATTAGGCTTAATGAAGCTTATAACTCTCTATCAAATATAACGACTAAAACTCAAAATGATCTAAACAAAATGACTAACGAACAAGGATATTTCTACGATAGCATATTATGTCTTCAAGGTTTAATAGATAATTATTTTACGTATTATGCTCATCAATTAATTACAATGGATGTTTATGTCGAGAGCGTTGATATAATCACAATTTTACATAAGGTAGAAAGATTTTTTAAATATCAAATTTATAAAAAAGATTTAAAATTTATTTTAGACAGCTTATATCCATCCTGTATTGCAAGGTCTGATAAAGAAATAATTTTTATTCTACTATTAAATTTTATTTTTAAGGCAATATATAGAGCTTCAGTATCCTCGAAAATAAGTATAAAAATCACCAAGATAAAAAATATTATAAATATTAAGATTGATGATAATGGTTATGAGTACAAACAAAAAACAAGTGAAAAAATTCAAATTTTTGAGTTACCAGCGCCTTTTTTTAAAAAACTTTGTCAAAAAATACAGCTGGAATTTAAAGAAGTGAGGAAGGGAGAGCGAGGTACCGTCTTCATAAAATTAAAGACGGAATTTGAAGTAGAGGAGTTTGAAAACAAGAATAAGCCTGGGAATGTGATAAAATTAAAGATATATGATAAGAAAAACTAACAAACTTACCAATAATATATTATTTTTTTTAATGATATTGTTTTTATCTACAGAATTGCATGCGTTTGAGACAATAAAAAACATGCCGTCAAGAAATATATATTTTACTGGGAGAGAATTATATTTAAATGATATACAAAAAATACTTTTACAACACGGTAGAGTATATTTAACAGGATATGGTGGTATAGGAAAAAGTCAATTAGCTAAAGAATATAGTTATATCAATGAACAAAATTATGATTTGGTATGGTGGTTTGATCTAAGAAGCGATTTGGTAATGCAGTACGAAAGTTTATTGATCCACCTCAGCAATAGCAAAAAATTTAAAAATCAATTGCGTATCAACGTAAATAATATTGCGCCTAATGTGCTAGTGGATTTTATTAATTCGCTGCTTTTGGACTCTGACTGTAAATGGCTATTAATATTTGATAATGTATTAGACATTAAGAAGATAAAACTACCTAAAAACAAGCCTACGCGACATCATATTATAATTACAACAAGAGAAAAGAGCCTGATTGGAGACAATGTTTTGACATTGAGACCCTTTACAAGTAATGAATCTGAAAAGTTTTTATCTAAGATTCATCCAAAGGAAAAAAAAGAGAAAATTGCTAAACTGTATAAAGCATTATGTAATTATCCTTTAGCTCTTGCACAAGTTAGCGAGGAGATATTGATGTACAAAAATGGGATTGACTCATATTTTAAAAGAAGAGATAATCATCTCATGGAATCAATATCTATGAATTCTGATATTACCCAAGAATATGACAATAGTTATCGCGATGTATTAAATCTCACGTTGCAAGATATAGAGCAAAAAGATAAAGAGTTGGCTAAGGTTTTATATATGCTATCGTTGTTGAATATAGATCTTACAAAAGAATTTCTAAAGGATTTATTCGGAGATGAAATAGAAGGAAAAATAATTGCCTTGAGCAAATATGGAGTTATTCAGACAACTGAGCATGTATCATATCAGATTAATATACATGACATTATAAAAGAAGAGGCTGTAAGAAGACTAAATGGCAAAGAAACTTCATATAAAAAAGAGGTTGTCCGCACTTTGGTAGAACATTTTAAAAATTTTTATTCAAAAAAAGACCTGCAGTACCTTAGTGGCTTAGATGCTGCCAATTACAATATAACCTCCTTATATGCATTTATAGATATAGCATTGCAGAATGATGTTGTTGATGAAAATGTAATAGAGGCAATAATTCTTGCTTTGAGGTTAAACAATATATTATTTAATAAAAATGCTAATCCAGTTTTATATCAACAACTAGTCAATAAAATTTCTAACAAAAATTTAGATAATATAACTTCCGCTAAGAAAGCTTTGTTGTATGCAAACTTAATTATTTGCAGTTCTGTATTTGAATCAAAAGAAACTATACCTAAATTTGAAAAAGAGATGCTACATTTAGTGGGATTAATTGAAAAGCAAAAAAATAATCAGGAACTTTTTTTAATTTATACTAATATCTCTCTGTTTTATGTATTTATAGGAGATTTTAAGGAAGCCAAAAAATATGCGAATATGGCTAAGGAAATTATAAGTGATGCAAGTGATATCTTTATTTTATTACAGTACTGGTATATGGAAGCATGGCTATGTTATGAACTAAGAGATGTTGAAGTCGGCTTAAAAGCGCTTGATAGTTATATCCAACTTAGCAATAGTCAACATTTGTCACCAATCGGTTTATTGTTTGCAAAAAGCCTAAAGGTGGGTTTTAGAAGTTTGATTGGACAGGGAAAAGAAGCTATTGAGGAGATAGATAGAGCAATAAAAGATGCTTTAAAGTATTATAATGGCCATTTTTCTCGTATTTTAGGTGAATTAGAATATACCAAGTCTTTTATATATTTTCGAAGTAAACAATATAAACTGGCGGAGAGGCAGTGCCATCGTGCATTTGATATTCTAACGAAAATTTTTTGTAGTAAAGATATTAAAGAGTTACCTCAAGCTCATATTTACGTAATGTTAGGATATATTTATGAAGAGAAAGGAAATTATAAAGGAGCTTTAGAAAAGTATGGAAAAGCCATAGAGTTTTACAATAAAAATTCCTGCAGAAAAGTAAATAGTTTTTACGAATACGGCGAATTGCTGTCTAATCTATGTGCTATTTATTATAAGCAAAAGAATTATGTCGAATCTAAATTTTACTTTCAAAAACTTATAGCAAATTTTGATTTAGAGCATGATATTGTAGGAAAACTAATCAAAAAACTACCGCGCGACTACGTATTTCAAATCAGAGATAATACTAAAAAATAAGCTTTTCCTACGAATAGTAAATTCAAAGCGGGGAAATATGGTGGGCAAAAGATTTTAGTTACAGTTGATTGCTTATGTACCAGTCGGCAAATCTTTTATTGATCATTCCTTCTTTTAAAGAAAAAACATAAATTTCATATAGAGCCGCAACAAATCTGTCGAATTCTATTTCCTTTTTTTTATGAGCATGAATAGATGTTAACAAGTAATTTATTACTTCACTAAAAATGTCTTTACGTGTGATGACTAGGTCATGAATTTTATATTCATGTTTTGATTCATTGCCAAATAACTCATCGATGCTAATTTGCAATGCAGCAGCAATTTTTGCAATTGCATCTATGCCTGGATTTCTAGATTTATCACGTAATAGATTGCTGAGGTAATTTTTAGTCAGTCCAGCATTTTTTTCAAGCTTGCTTACAGACCAACCTTTTTGTTTAACCAAATCTACTATGTTTTGTTTTAACTGTGCTTGCATAAAAAGAATAAATAAAAAAGTTGACAAAAGCAATTAATATACTACAATTGTTAGTATAAAAAGTTTAATATTTAACTAATGCGTTAATTACTGCATAGGTTAATGCATTAAAATAAGAAAAATTATAAAACATGTATTCTATGTATTAAAAATGCCATATTACCATGTATTAACACAATTACCAGGTGGAATAATTCCAAATGATGTCAATTGGTACAAACAGGATTATAGCTAATTCAGTTATTAATACTAAAGATTGTATAACCACACACAAAAGCATGAACAAACTAATGACCAATGTTCACGGTAATAATTTTATATTAATAGAAAACAATGTTAATAGAAAAATTTTAGAAGCAAGCAAAGAGAAAGTTTCAGATGTTACGGAAAAGCAAGAATCCAATGATGCATATTTAAAAATAGATGTTATCAAAAAAATTATCATTGAAATTATTTCTAAAAATAAGTTATCAAAAGATCAGTTGGCAGCTGAGCTGCAAATAAGCACAGAAGAACTTATGAGTCTTATGAAAGGCAAGAGTGAGCACTTAATCCCGAAAATCAATCTTCCGCTGATAAAGATTTATTGCAAAATAAATTCACAATAAACCACAAATCAAAATCAACTTAATATTAGGAGAGCGCATGAGCATAAAAGATTTAAATAATAATGAAATGTCCCAAGTATCTGGAGGCTTTATAGGTTACGTGGCAATAGGAGCTGGTGTTTGTATTGTAGTAGGAGCTGCCGTGTACTTCGGTAGGGAAGATCTAGTGGTAAGTGCGTGGACTGGAACTAAGGAAGGAGCAAAGATGCTGGGTATCGGCGTGGCATCGGTAGCTGGGGCGATAAAAAATACTGTAACTGGATTATATCATTGGGTTCGTCACTGTCAGGAGGTCTATACAGAAAATTGCACTCCTAATAATGATCCTCTCGTAGTTATGGTAAAGGGCAACTGCGAAACTAGTTATAAAGTAACCTGCTAATTTTGTGATAAAGCAAAGTTGCATGCTTTAAATGAAGTGGGTCGAATAGAATGTGCAGCTAAAACTAGTTTTATTTGCGAGAACATTAAAAATCGACGCATTTAATAGCATAGTACAAAGAAATTTTTGGGTGATTCCGAAGGAAACCAAGGAATTTTAATTGTTAAATTATTGAGAGGCAAATATGACGTTTATAGAACTTAATTGCGACCAACTTAGTCGTGTTAGTGGAGGCAATGGCTGCAGGGAATTAGATAGTAGATCAATCAAAGACCATTTAAACAGTAGGTTTACTGATATTGGGATGGGTGAGGAGCAAATAAACGATTGCTTAGATCTTATGTTATGCGGAGATAATTGCATTACAAGATGTATCCCAGAGAAAAAACCCGAAAGATGCGCTTATGAATCGTGGGGCAGGATACATAATCTTGATGAAGGTACACTTAAAAAATGTAGAACAGTTGATCCTAGCAAGGTGATTAAATAAAAAAATTGCCTCCAAATAAATTACCTCATGTTTGGCTTGCGTGGGGTATTTAGAAGGGACGCAACTGTTCATTATGAGTGTTCGTTCCCCGATCTTTAATATATTTTAGAAAAACATGAGAATAATTTTAAATCATTTTAAAACCCTCACTTGCATGCGTATAGTTGCAGAAATACTGATCCTGTTTTTAGCTACAAGTATAATTTGTGGCTGTACGACCCACGGTACTTTTTATCAGCAAAAAGAGAAAAAACAGATTTTCCAAAAAAGATCAGAGCAAAATTATCTACTCTGCAATAGTTGTATAAATCCTACAAAAATTAACTTTAACCAATCTCCAAAGGAGGAGCCATGTTTAGTCACAAAATAAAAAAAGTATGCACTGTTGTTCTAAAGTCATCATATATGTTACCGGTTATTGGTGTATTCGCACTTATGGGGCTTGGTTTCTCTACGGCAGCATTTGGAG
>TBL_comb47_HYPODRAFT_10003069_pt1 | contig 20103 bp, 16 predicted proteins | sample TroBogypolimnion_40_FD_10682 | JGI IMG/M metagenome (IMG submission 10682) | reverse complement strand
AGTGCGCGCCGTCTTCAGCAACTTGCGTGCTGCATCAATGTGTTCCGATCCACTTGCAGGTCTTGCCATGATTGCTCCTTAAAATCATGGCTATATTATTACAGTTTCTATTGCAAATTGGAATAAGCCGGCACCGGGCTGATGCGGCTTCGGCATTCGACGCCTTCGGCGGGAGGGTGCCGGTCAGCCTATCGGGCGCAACGATTTCACCCTCTAGAACCCGGCGCAGTGTTTGCAGAAATTCCTGGCTGGGACACGCTTTGGCGATGATCGCGGCTGCCCCCTTGTCCATGGCCTGTCGCATGAGCAGCTGGCTGGCCATGCCGGAGAGAATGACGATGGGAAGTTCGGGGTACTTTCTGCCAAAGAAGTCGAGCGCGTCGAGCCCGCTGATGTCCGGCATTTCGTAATCGAGTAGAACCAGGTCAATGTCGGTGTGCAAGCGAGTCAACTCGAAGGCCACGCTGCAGTGTGCCGCCTGCAGGACGTCGACCTGCTCGTCGAGCTCCCGGAGAATCTGGCATAAGCCCATTCTCACCACTTCGTGATCGTCTACGACCAGAATCTTCACGGGCACGGCCCTGATTGCGTTGTTGATTCTTTAGCCGGTCTTGACATGGGAGCGCGATGTTAGCCTGTTTGCCCCATCGGCTTAGAACGCAAGGAACGCCACTACAGACGGTATGGGAAATCCTGCATCGCCGGCTCGAAGGAATTGGCCCCTGCCCGGCCTCAGGTGCGCAATGCCAGGTCCAGGCACTGCCCCATCTTGGCAAAGTATTTCGTGGCCAAGTCCGACGGGACAATATAGCGAATGCGGTTGTCGGTCGCGTGGCCGGTCAGATTGAGCATCCCCATTTTTCGCAGGCTCTTGAGTCGCCGATGAACGGTTGCCGGCGAAACGTCGGTTGACATTTGCATGGCTTCCAATACGGTGACTTTGACGCCCTCATGCCATTGGCTTGCGAGCTGGTTGAGCAGACGCTCTTCCAGAGGGTCGAGCTGCGGAAACGAGGGCAGACCCCTGATCGCCTGCACAAGGCTCAGAAATTTCGCATAGTGGCTTGCTTGATCTTGTATGTGACTCATGTCTGAATCATACGCATTTTGCCGACAAAGGGTAATCCCTTATGAAGGTTTGTTGCTGATGGCCGGAGAAAACAGGCTCAGCAGCAATTTCGCGGCGTAGAGGAGGATCATGGTTCCAACCAAGTCACCCACGGCCATGATGGTCGTGCTTTGGATGAAGTCTGTCGCCGGATTGCGCCAGGCGAACCACAGCTGGTGCAGAACCGGGCTCAGCAGTGCGAACACCGCTGAAGCCTTGAACAGCGTTGCCGGGGTCAGGTTGTTCAGGTTCACGTCAAGTTTGAGCCGGTCGATGCACACGAGTCGCGCCAGGTACGGCGCGAATCCGGATATGAAACTCGCGCCGATGATGGTGACCATGTCGCCCTCGATCTGGTTGAAATAGCAGATGGCCATCGATGCGATGCCGATGCCGATGGCGCCCCATTCAAAGAAGAGCAGGATCAATATGAGCCGCAGCCCGCTTGGCAAAAACACCCAGTTTACTTCTTGCGTGTATTCGAAGGCGGAAAACAGATAGGTGTTGACCTGAAACGTCAGGAAATAGGCCAACGCACAGGCTGTGATGATGGTGAAGTTTTTTGACGAGGTCATGATCCATTGCCGACCTGGCACCGGCGGCGTTGACGCGAATCGGTCGCGTGCTTCGCCGAGGCCTTGAGTCGCTCATTCGATTGGATTGAATGATTGCATTGTTCCGCCTGCCTGCCTATTCCCCGGCCGGGCCATATTCGCTGACATCAAACTGACGTTGGTCTTGCGATGCGCTGCTTTCGAGCGCCGCGTCACCGCATTCTTCCGGCAAGCGGGCCGGCGCAGCGCTTGCGGCCTTGGATATCATCGACCATTCGCGTTTGAAAGCATTGCCCATGACCATGGTCCAGTTGGCGCTGCGCCGCCCCTACACCTTCATCGTGATGGCGATGCTGATCGTGCTGGCGACGCCGTTTGCGCTGCTCTCGATGGCGACGGACATCTTCCCCGAGATCAACATCCCAGTGGTGAGCATCATTTGGAACTACGGCGGCCTGTCGGCGCAGGAAATGGGGCAGCGCATCGCCGGGCAAAGCGAGCGCGGCCTGACCACCACCGTCAGCGACATCGAGCACATCGAATCGCAGTCGCTCGCCGGCGTCTCGGTAATCAAGGTCTTTTTCCAGCCCACTGCCAACATCCAGACCGCCATCGCGCAGGTGGTGGCCGCGATGCAGACGCAGGTGCGCCAGTTGCCGCCCGGCATCACGCCGCCACTGGTGATCAAGTACTCGGCCTCCAGCATCCCCGTGGTGCAGCTTGCGCTTTCCAGCCCGACGCTGCCCGAGCAGGCGGTGTTCGACGCTGCGGTCAACGTGCTGCGCCCGCAGCTCATCACGATTCCGGGCGCGGCCGTGCCCTTTCCGTTTGGCGGAAAGAACCGGCTGATCTCGGTCGATCTCGACACCGCCGCGCTGCAGGCGCGCGGTCTGGCGCCGGTCGACGTGGTCAACGCCATCAATCTGCAAAACCTGATCCTGCCCTCGGGCACGGCCAAGTTCGGCGGCACCGAGTACTCGGTTCAGATGAACGGCTCGCCCGACGCCTTTGCCGGTCTGGCCGATCTGCCGGTGCGCACGGCCGGCAACAGCACGACCTACCTGCGCGACGTGGCGCAGGTGCGCGACGGCTTTTCGCCGCAGACGAACATCGTGCGCCAGGACGGCGCGCGCGGCGTGCTGCTTTCGGTGCTGAAGAACGGCGGCGCCTCCACGCTCGACATCGTCGCCAATCTGCGCGCGCTGCTGCCGCGCGTGGCGCAGGTGCTGCCGCCGGACGTCAAGGTGACGCCGCTGTTTGACCAGTCGGTATTCGTGAAAGCCGCGGTCAAGGGCGTGGTGATCGAGGCCCTGATCGCCGCTGCGCTGACCGCCGCCATGGTGCTGCTGTTCCTGGGCAACTGGCGCAGCACGCTGATCATTGCGCTCACCATTCCGCTCTCTATCCTGGCTTCGATCCTGGTGCTGCGCATGCTCGGCGAGACGCTCAACCTCATGACGCTCGGCGGCCTGGCGCTCTCGGTCGGCATCCTGGTCGATCAGGCCATCGTGACGATCGAGAACATCGAGCGCCATCTGCACATGGGCAAGCCGATCATGGAGGCCATCGATGTCGGCGCCGGTGAGATCGGCGTTGCCGCCTTCGTCTCGACGTTGTGCATCTGCATCGTGTTCGTGCCGATGTTTTTTCTCTCGGGCGTGGCGCGCTTCCTGTTCGTGCCGCTGGCCGAGGCCGTGGTACTGGCGATGATCGCCTCCTACATCCTGTCGCGCACGCTGGTGCCCACACTGGTGCTGTTGCTGATGGGCGGCTTGCACCACGCTGCAACAACGCAGCACGCCACGGTGTTGCAGCGCCTGTACCGCGCCTTCGACCAGCGTTTTGAGCGCGTGCGCCGCGCCTATACGCTGGCCCTGTCGGCCCTGCTGTCGCACCGGCGCGGTTTTGCCATCCAGTTCATGGGCTTTTGCCTGCTGTCGTGCCTGTTGTTCCCGCTGCTCGGGCGCGACTTCTTCCCTAGCGTCGATGCCGGCCAAATTCGCCTGCACCTGCGCGCACCGACCGGCACGCGCATCGAGGAGACGGCGCGCCTGTCCGATGCGGTGGAGGCGGCCATCCGCGAAATCATCCCGCGCGACCAGCTTGAGACCGTGCTCGACAACCTGGGCGTTCCTAACAGCGGCATCAACCTCTCGTATAGCAATGCCGGCACCATTGGCACGCTGGACGGCGAGATCCTGATGTCGCTGCGCGAGGGCCACGCGCCGACCGACGGCTTTGTCACGCGTTTGCGCGCGGAGTTGCCCAAGCGCTTTCCTGGCATCGAGTTCTTCTTCCAGCCGGCCGACATCGTCACTCAAATCCTGAACTTCGGTCTGCCCGCAGCCATCGACGTGCAGTTCACCGGCGCAGACCAGGCCGGCAATGCGCTGCTGGCCTCCGCCCTGACCGATTCAATCCGGCAGATCCCGGGCGCGGTCGACGCCCATGTGCACCAACGCCTCAACGCCCCTGCGCTCAATCTGCAGATGGACCGCTCGCGCTTGCAGCAGCTTGGTCTGTCGGCGTCCAATGTCGGGCAAAACGTGCTGATCTCGCTGTCGGGCAGCTCGCAGACGGCGCCGGCCTTCTGGCTCAATCCGCAAAACGGCGTGGTCTACAACGTCGCCGTGCAGACGCCGCAGTACCAGGTCGATTCGCTCGACGCGCTGCTCAACATGCCGGTCGGCAGTGGCCTTTCTGCGGCCAGCACGAGCGGCAACACGCAATTGCTCGGCAATCTGGTCGAGGCCACGCCGAGCCGCATGGTGGCCGTCGCCTCGCGCTACAACATCCTGCCGGCGGTCGATGTTTTCGTCAGCGTGCAGGGCACCGATCTGGCGAGCGTGGCGACGCGCGTGCAAGCACTGGTGGATCAGGTCCGGCCCAAACTGCCACGTGGCAGCGAGGTCGTGCTGCGCGGCCAGGTCGATACCATGCAGGCGTCCTTCATCGGCCTGGGCGTCGGCCTCGTGATGGCCATCGTGCTGGTGTACCTGCTGATCGTCGTCAACTTCCAGTCTTGGCTTGATGCGCTGGTCATCATCGCGGCCTTGCCCGCGGCGCTGGCAGGCATCGCCTGGACCTTGTTCATCACTGGCACGACGCTGAGCGTGCCGGCGCTCACCGGCGCCATCATGACTATGGGCGTGGCCACCGCCAACAGCATTTTGCTGATCTCGTTTGCGCGCCAGCGCCTGGAGGCTGGCGTGCCGCCGCTGGCCGCCGCGCTCGAAGCCGGTGCCACGCGCATCCGTCCCGTGCTGATGACAGCGCTGGCCATGATCATTGGCATGATCCCGATGGCGCTCGGCCTGGGCGAGGGCGCTGAGCAAAACGCGCCTCTCGGTCGCGCCGTGATCGGCGGCCTGCTGTTCGCCACCATTTCGACGCTGTTCTTCGTGCCGGCGGTGTTCGCCAGCGCGCACAAAAAACCTGGAGACTCGACACATGACTGAACAACGCCATTCGGCCCTGGGCTTGCACCCGATTGAAGTGGAGCCGGGGCAGGAGCCGGTCGAGCTTCTCAAGCGGGCGCAGATCGTGCGCCGCACCCAGATCGCCGGCCTGCTCGTGCTGCTTGTACTTGCGCTCGGCGCCGGTCGCACCTTGTTCAGCCGCCACGCCAATGCCGATGTGCTGGCGGCGGTCAGCGCCGAGCAGTCGCGCCAGTACGTGAAGACGACCATGGCGCGGCGCAATGCGGCGGCGCAGAACCTTGCGCTGCCCGGCACTTTGCAGGGCTTTGTGCAGGCGCCGATTTCGGCGCGCGCCAGCGGTTACCTCAAGCGCTGGAACAAGGACATCGGCACGCGCGTTGCCAAAGGTGAACTGCTGGCCGAGATCGACACGCCCGAAATCGACCAGCAACTGGGCCAGGCCGTTGCCGCGCGCGATCAGGCGGCGGCCAATCTGGCGCTGACGCGCAGCACGGTCGAGCGTTGGGAGGGCTTGCGCAAGAAGGACGTCGTGTCGCAGCAGGATCTCGATGAGCGGCGCAGCGCCGTGGCGCAGGCGCAGGCCAATCTGGAGGCGGCCGACGCGAATGTCGCGCGGCTGCGCCAGCTCGAGGATTTCAAGCGCGTCGTGGCGCCGTTTGCCGGTGTGATCACGCGGCGCAATGTAGACGTCGGCGACCTGATCGACAGCACGCGTCCGCTTTTCATGCTGTCGCAGACCGATCCGCTGCGCGTCTATGTCAGCGTGCCGCAGGCCCATGCCCATTTGGTCAAGGTCGGGCAAGCGGTCGTCGTGACGCAGGGCGAACTGCGCGGCCAGCGTTTCGCCGGTCAGGTGGCGCGCACGGCCGGCGCCATAGACACCGCCACACGCACGCTGCAGGTCGAGGTGGCCCTGCCCAATCGCAACGACACGCTGCTGCCCGGCGCCTACGTCCAGGTAACGCTGCCCTTGCAGGCCAGCCAGTCGCTTCTGGCGCCGACCAATACGCTGTTGTTTCGCGCTGCCGGCACCATGGTTGCGGTACTCGATGCGCAGGCTCGCGTGACGCTGCGCCGCGTCAGCATCGGGCGCAACTACGGCACTGAGTTCGAGGTGATCGATGGCATCAGCGAGCGCGAGCGCCTGGTGCTCAATCCGCCCGACTGGCTCGCCGACGGCCAGACCGTCGTTCCGGTGGCGGACAAGGACAAGCCGTGATGCGACGGCATCGCTGGCTCGCCCTCTGCGTTTGCGCCCTGAGTGGCTGTGCGGCGCCGCCGCCGTACGAAAAGCCGGCGCTGGATCTGCCCGTCGCCTGGACGGCCGAGGCACCGTGGCGCGCAGGTCAACCTGACGACGCCACTGCCAAAGGCCCGTGGTGGCGGCGCTTTGGCGACGCCGAGCTCGATGTGCTGGAACAGCGCGCCCTGGCCAACAGCCCGACGCTGGCCATCGCGCAGGCGCGGCTCGGTCAAGCGCGCGCCGCACTGGCCGCGACCTCGGCCAGTGCGCTGCCACAGATCGGCTTGAGCGAGCGTGTGGCGCGGCAGAAGATCTCGGCGGACCGGCCGCTCACCAACTACAGCGCCCCGAATTTCTCGACCGTGCAGAACGAACTCAGCGTGGCGATGACGGTGAACTACGAATTCGATCTGGCGGGCCGCGTGGCGCAGTCGGTGGCGCAGGCGCAGGCGGCGCTTGGGGCTTCGGCGGCCGATCTGGAAAACACGCGGCTGTTGCTGACCGCAGATCTGGCCAGCAACTATTTCAACCTGCGCTCAATCGACAGCGAGCTCGACGTGCTGGCACGCGCCACGGCCCTGCAGCAGCGCGCGCTGGACCTGGTCGATGCGCGGCATGAACTCGGCGCCGCAACTGGCCTCGATCTGGCGCAGCAGCAGGCCTTGCTAGAGACGACGCGTGTGCAGCTCGAATTGCTGCGGCGCCAGCGCAGCCAATTTGAGCATGCACTGGCGACGCTGTGCGGCGTACCGACCACGCAGTTCGCGCTGGCGACCGACCTGCGTCAGCGCAGCGCGCCGCCGGTGCCGCTGGGCCTGCCCTCGGACCTGCTGCAACGCCGCCCCGACATTGCCTCTGCCGAGCGCGCCATGGCAGCCGCCAACGCGCAGATCGGCATTGCCAACGCGGCCTTCTACCCGAGCATCACGCTCGGCTCGGGCTTGGGCGTGGACAGCCGCGAACTGGCGACCCTGTTCGATGCGCCAAGCCTGCTCTGGTCGATCGGCGTCTCGGCGGCTCAGACCGTGTTCGATGGCGGGCGCATGCGCGCGGGCGTCGACTTCGCGCGCGCCGGCTATGCGGCCACCGCGGCGAACTACCGGCGCGTGGTGCTGGGCGCGATGCAGGAAGTCGAGGACGGCATCAGCGGCCTGGCGGCGCTGGAGCGGGCTGCGCTGCAGGCCGGCAATGCGCTGGCCACGGCGCGGCGTGTGTTCGACATGACGACGGCGCGCTACGAGGGCGGCGCCTCGGCCTACTTCGATGTGATCGCGGCGCATCAGGCGCTGCTCGCGAGCGAGCGGCAGGCAACACAGTTGCAGGGCCAGCGACTGGTGACCACGGTGTTCCTGATCAAGGCGCTGGGCGGTTCAGTTCCCGAGTAGCTTCTGCATTTGCCGCTTCGCCAGCCGCGTGACGAAGAAGCGGCTGATGATGTCGGCCTGGGACAGCAGTCGCTCGCCCTCCTGCGTGCAGGCGTCCTGCCGCGCAAGGAACTCGGCCGCTGGTAGCGATTTTTGCGTCAGCAGTGCGGCATCGCGCAGCGCCTGGGAGCGCGCCTCGTCGCGGTCACCCTGCAGATACGCATGCCCGATGAAGGCCGCACCTTCGTTGAGCGTGCTCAGCAACGGGGCTTGCAGCTCTGTTTTTCCGGCCTTCACCTGCTGCGCCAATGCATCGGCCTTGACTTCCAGCGCTGCAATGCATTCGATGGTGTGCAGCTCGCGCGCGCTGGGTGCCGGGCCATCGGTCGCACCGGCCATGACGCCGGGCGCAGCACCGCACAGCGCCAGCAGTGCGCCGATACCCAGCAGCATCAAGCGGTCTTGCGTGTGCGCAAAGCGGTGCATGCTGATCGGCCTGTGCCGGGTCGGGTCGATGCGGATGGGCTGCCTACGCCAGCCGCGCGCGCTGGCGCGCGATCTGTGCACGCACCTGATTCGGCGCGGTGCCGCCGAGGATGTCGCGGGCGTTGAGGGATCCGCGCAGCGAGAGCACGTCGTACACGTCTTTCCCGATGCTCGCGTTGAACTGCTGCAGCACGGCCAGCGGCAGTTCCGACAGGTCGACCTGGTGCGAGATGGCGGCCTTGACGGCGCGCGCGACGGTCTCGTGCGCGTCGCGAAACGGCAGGCCCTTCTTCACGAGGTAGTCGGCCAGATCGGTGGCGGTTGCGTAGCCGCGTGCGGCGGCTTGCTCCATCGCCTGCGCGTTGACGCTGATGCCGCCTTCCTTTTCACCGGTGGCCGCGTTGAGCTGGCCGCCGACCATCTCGCTGAAGATGCGCAGTGTGTCCTTGAGCGTGTCCACGGTGTCGAACAGCGGCTCCTTGTCTTCCTGGTTGTCCTTGTTGTAGGCCAGCGGCTGGCCTTTCATCAGCGTCAGCAGGCCCATCAAGTGGCCGACCACGCGCCCGGTCTTACCGCGCGCAAGTTCCGGCACATCGGGGTTCTTCTTCTGCGGCATGATCGAACTGCCGGTGGTGAAGCGGTCCGAGATCCTGATGAAGCCGAAGTTCTGGCTCATCCACAGTACGAGTTCTTCCGACAGGCGGCTCACGTGGACCATGCACAGCGCGGCGGCGGAGTTGAATTCGATCGCGAAATCGCGGTCGCTGACGGCGTCCAGGCTGTTCTGGCAGACCTGAGGCCGGCCCTGCGCATCGATCATGCCCAGCGTCTTGGCGACGCGTTCGCGGTCCAGTGGGTAGCTGGTGCCGGCCAGGGCGGCCGCGCCCAATGGCAGACGATTGGTGCGCCGGCGCACTTCCAGCATGCGCTCGGCGTCGCGACTGAACATCTCGACGTAGGCCAGCATGTGGTGGCCAAAGCTGATCGGCTGCGCCACCTGCAGGTGCGTGAAGCCTGGCAGGATGACCTCGACGTTCTTCTCGGCCACGTCGAGCAGGGCCTTTTGCAGGTCGGTCAGCAGCGCGTCGATCAGGTCGATCTCGTCGCGCAGCCACAGGCGCACGTCGGTCGCCACCTGGTCGTTGCGGCTGCGCCCGGTATGCAGGCGCTTGCCGGCGTCGCCCACCAGTTGCGTCAGGCGCGCCTCGATGTTGAGGTGCACGTCCTCCAGGTCGAGCTTCCACTGGAACGCGCCGGCTTCGATCTCGCCGCAGATCGCGCGCATGCCGTCCTGGATGGCGGCGTGATCCGAGTCGGACAGGATGCCCTGCGCCGCCAGCATCTCGGCGTGCGCCAGCGAGCCGGCGATGTCGGCCTGCCACAGGCGCTTGTCAAAATCGACACTGGAGGTGTAGCGCTTGACCAAGTCGCTCATCGGCTCGGAGAACAGGGCGGACCAGGCTTGCGATTTCTTGTCAAATTGATTGTGCGGCATGACGATGGGCGTCGGCTTGCGACGGCCGGGCAGGGTGAAAGGTATGGCAACAGGGAATCATCAATAATCGGGCTGGTGGCATGAAGGCCGTGGCTACCGGTCAGCTCAGCTATTAATGAAAGACACGCAAATTTTATCGACGTTCCAGGAACTCGCGCCCGAGACGGCCGCTGCGACGCCGGCGCGCGTGCTGGTTTTTGACGCCTGCCATGTCGGGGTCGTGCTGCGCGCGGTCCTGTTCGTTGAGACCGTGATCGGTGTGGCGACCCTGTTTGGCGCGGTTTCGCTGCCTGACTGGCTGGGCCGCTGGTCGCTGTTGACCGGTGGTGCATTGCCGGCCACGCTGGTCTGGCTCATTGTGGCCTGCAGCCTGAAGAGACTGCTGGCACGCCTGGGCAGCACGGCACAGCAGGTTGCGGGCGTGCTGCTGGGTGCGGTAGCTGGCCTGTACGGCTGCGGCGTCCTGTTTCTGGTCGGCCTGCTGGACCCGGCGCCCTGGCTGGCCTGCGCTTGCAGCGGCGCGCTGCTGTCGGCCCTGCTGGTGGCGGCGCTAGTGCTGCGCGCGCGCGGCCAGATGCCGGCCGCCGCCACCGCGCGCCTGAGTGAGCTGCAGGCCCGCATCCGCCCGCATTTCCTGTTCAATACCCTCAACACGGCGATTGCCCTGGTGCGCGCCGAGCCGGCCAAGGCCGAGGCCTTGCTCGAGGACTTGAGCGACTTGTTCCGTCACGCCCTGATCGAGCGCGGTGAGTCGGTCACGCTGGCCGATGAAATCGCCCTGGCCCAGCGTTACCTGGCGATCGAGCAGCTGCGTTTTGGGCAACGGATCCAGGTCGAGTGGGCGCTCGACCCCGACGCCGAAGCTGCCCGCCTACCGCCCCTGCTGTTGCAGCCCTTGGTGGAGAACGCCGTGCGGCACGGTGTCGAGCCGAGCGCGGCGGGCGCGCAGATCAGGATCTCCACGGAGCGGCGCGGCGCCAGTGTCGTCATCAAGGTCACGAACACCGTGCCGGCAGGGCAGGGCGCACCGGGTAACGGCGAAGCGCTGGCCAACGTGCGCGACCGCCTCAAACTGCTGCACGATCTGCAGGGCCAGTTTCGGAGCGGCCTGCGCGAGGGCGTATTTCAGGTGCGTATCGAGGTGCCGCTGTGACGCCGCTGAAAGTGCTGCTGGTCGACGACGAGCCGCTGGCGCGCGCGCGTCTGCGCACACTGCTGGCCGACTGCAGCGCCCCGCCTGCCAGCGTCGAGGCCGAGGCTGCGGATGCCGTGCAGGCCATGCAGCGGTTGCAGCGGCAAATGTTTGACGTGGCCTTGATTGACATTCACATGCCCGGCGCCGACGGCCTGACCCTGACCCGCACGCTGCGTGCGCTGCCGGCGCCGCCAGCCGTGGTATTTGTCACGGCACATGCCGAGCATGCCTTGCAGGCGTTCGAACTGGAGGCAGTCGATTACCTGACCAAGCCGGTGCGGCTGGAGCGCTTGCAGGCGGCGCTGCAAAAGGTGCACAAGGTATTGCAGGCGCAGCGCACGACCGTTCCCGATCCGGTGCAGGAGGTGCTGATCGTCCAGGAGCGCGGCCGTACCGAGCGCGTGCCGCTGGCCGAGGTGCTCTACCTTAAGGCCGAGCTCAAATACATCACGCTTCGGACAGCCGTGCGGAGCTACATCCTGGAGGGGTCGCTGAGCGACTTTGAGGCCAGGTACCCGCAGTTTGTGCGCATCCACCGCAACGCGCTGGTGGCCCGGCGCGCCGTGCGCGCGCTCGAGCGTCAAGACGACGCCCAGGAAGGCGAGGGCTGGGCCGTTCGGCTAAATGGCCTGGATGAACTGCTGCTGGTGTCTCGCCGGCAACTGGCGGCGGTGCGCGAACTCATCGCCAGCTAGCCCGTATTCCTGAGCCCGGCCGCGATGCCGTTGATCGAGATGTGGATGCCGCGCTGCAGCCGCTCGTCGATCTGACCGGCCCGGTAACGGCGGATCAGTTCCACCTGCAGGTGGTGCAGCGGATCGATGTAGGGAAAGCGGTGGCGGATCGAGCGTTGCAAGGCCACGTTATTGGCTAGGCGCTGCGCGTCGCCGGTGATCTGGCCCAGCGCTTTGGCGGTGCGATGCCATTCCAGTTCGATGGCGCTGAAGATCCTTCTACGCAGGCGCACGTCGCTCACCAGTTCGGCATAGCGCGAGGCCAGCGCCAGATCGCTTTTGGCTATCACCATGTCGATGTTGGAGAGCAGCGTGCGGAAAAATGGCCATTGCCGGTACATCTGCTGCAGCAGGGCCAGCGGGTCCTTGTGCGTCCTGGCGGAGCTCTGCAGGAACTGTTCCACGGCCGAGCCAAAGCCATACCAGCCCGGCAATGTCAGCCGGCACTGGCCCCAACTAAAACCCCAGGGAATGGCGCGCAGGTCTTCGATTCGTTGATTTGCCTTGCGGCTCGCCGGGCGNGAGCCAATATTGAGCTGGGCGATTTCGCGGATTGGCGTGGAGTCGAAGAAGTACTCGGTGAAACCGGGCGTCTCGTAGACCAGTTTGCGGTAGGCCGCCATGCTCAGTTGCGACAGTTCGGTCGCGACCTGCAGAAAGGATGGGCGGGCCGATTTGGTCGGTTGCAGCAGCGTTGCTTCGAGCGTGGCAGCGACCAGGGTCTCCAGGTTGCGCCGGCCGATCTCGGGGTTCGCATACTTGGATCCGATCACCTCACCCTGCTCGGTCAGCCGGATCTGCCCGCGCACGGTGCCCGGCGGCTGTGCCAGGATCGCTTGGTAGCTCGGGCCGCCGCCGCGGCCCACCGTGCCGCCGCGGCCATGGAACATGCGCAGTCTGATTTCCTTATCGGTCTTCGATTTGTCGGAGTTGATTTCATCGAACACCGCCACCAGCGCGATCTCGGCGCGGTAGAGCTCCCAGTTGCTGGTGAAGATGCCACCGTCCTTGTTGCTGTCAGAATAGCCAAGCATGATGTCCTGCTCGGCGCCGCTGCGCTGCATCAGCGCCTTGACTCCGGGGAGGCCGTAGAACTCGCGCATGATGGGTGCGGCGTTGCGCAGGTCTTCGATGGTTTCAAACAGCGGCACGACGATCAGGTCGCACAGGGTGCTGGCGTCGTCCAGCGTGCCGTGCAGCAGACCGACCTCCTTTTGCAGCAGCAGTACTTCGAGCAGGTCGCTTACGGTCTCGGTGTGGCTGATGATGTAGTGCCGGATGGCCTCGGCCCCAAAGCGTTCGCGCATGACCTTGGCGGTTTCGAAAATCCCGATCTCGCTGCAGGTTTTCTCACCGTAGACGGCACCCATTACGCGCAGCGGCCGCGCTTCATTGAGCAAGCGCATGAGCAGGCTGCGCTTGGTCATCTCGTCGAGCCCCGCATAGTCGGCCTCCAGTCGCGCCACGGCCAGCAGTTCGGCCAGCACAGCTTCGTGCTGGTCCGAGCTCTGGCGCAGGTCGACCGTGGCCAAATGGAAGCCGAAGACCTCCACGGCGCGGATCAGAGGATGCAGTCGCTGCGCCGCCAGCGCCGTGCCGTGCTCGCCTTGCAGTGAGGCTTCGATCGTGTGCAGGTCGGCCAGGAAAGCCTCAGCATCGGGGTAGGCGTCCTGCGGTGGCACGGCATGGCGAGCCGCTTCACCGCCGGTCAGCTCAAGCAGCGAGGCAGCGAGTCTGGCATAAACGCCGATCAGGGCGCGCCGGTAAGGCTCGTCCTTGCGGTGCTCATTGCGGTCGGGCGACTTGTCGGCCAGCGCCTGCATGGCGGGCAGGCAGCCCACCAGCATGCCCGAGATCGAGAGTTCGCCGCCTAGGAAGTGCACCTCGGTCAGGTAGTGGCGCAGCGCCACGTCGGACTGGCGGCGCAGGGCCTGTACCAGGGTTTGCGCGTTGACGTTTGGGTTGCCGTCGCGGTCGCCGCCGATCCACTGGCCCATGCGCAGAAAACTGTGCACGTGCTGCTGGCCGAGTTCGCGCTCCAGACCGGCGTAAATCCGGGGGATTTCCTGCAGGAAAGTGGTTACGTAATAGCTCAGCGCGTTCTCCACCTCGTCCGCCACTGTGAGTTTGCTGTAGCGCAGCAGCCGGGTCTGCCAGAGCTGGATGATGCGGGCGCGCATCTGCTGTTCGTTGCTGGCGAGCTGGCGCACGCCCAGCGCGTCCTTGTTGATCTGGGCGGCGCCGGCACGCATGCGGATGTCATCGCGCTCGCCCAGCAGCTGGGCAATCGCGCGCTCGGCGTCCAGGATGCTCTTGCGCTGCACTTCGGTCGGGTGCGCGGTGAGCACCGGCGAGACGAAGCTGATGGCCAGCGTGTCAACGATGGTGCGCTCCGGGATGCCCGCGCGGCGCAGTCGCTCCAGCGTCATTTCGATACTGCCTTCATGGCTCTGGCCGGCGCGCTCATGAAAGGCGCGGCGGCGGATGTGGTGACGGTCTTCGGCTAGATTGACCAGATGGCTGAAATAGGTGAAGGCGCGGATCACGCTGACGGTTTGGTCGCTGCTCAGCCCCTTGAGCAACTTCTTGAGTGTTCTGTCGGCGGCGGTGTCGGCGTCGCGCCGAAAAGCCACCGACAGCGTGCGGATCTGCTCGATCAGCTCAAAGGCAGGCACACCCTCCTGCTCGCGGATGACATCGCCCAGGATCCGGCCCAACAGCCGGATGTCTTCGACCAGCGGCCGGTCATTGTTCTGCGCACGCTTGGGCGGCTCGGATCTCATGGGTTTGGTCATGGTTTTTCGGGCGGGTCAGGTGGAAGGTCGATGCCTGTGCCATGCTAGCATCTCATGTTCCATTCCGATTACCAACGCGTTACCAACCGAAGCCACTGCATATGAGCAATTTGACAATCGCAACACGAGAAAGCCGCCTGGCCATGTGGCAGGCGCAACATGTCAAGGCCCTGCTGGAGCAACTCGGGCATCAGGTCAGCCTGCTGGGCATGACCACGCTGGGCGACCAGATTCTGGACCGCACGCTGAGCAAGGTCGGCGGCAAGGGCTTGTTCGTGAAAGAACTGGAGGTGGCGCTCGATGAAGGTCGCGCCGACCTGGCCGTGCATTCGCTCAAGGATGTGCCGATGGATTTGCCCGAAGGCTTCTGCCTGGCCTGCGTGATGGAGCGCGAAGACCCGCGCGACGCTTTTGTCTCCAGCCGCTATGCCAATCTGGCGGCGCTGCCGCAGGGCGCGGTGGTCGGCACTTCGAGCCTGCGCCGCGTGGCACTGCTGCGCGCCGTGCGTCCGGATTTGAAGATTGAGCCGCTGCGCGGCAATCTCGACACACGCCTGCGCAAGCTTGATGAAGGCCAGTACGACGCCATCGTGCTGGCGGCAGCCGGGCTCAAGCGGCTGGGCCTGAGCGAGCGTATTCGCGCCCTCTTCGAGCCCTCCCAGATGCTGCCGTCGGCCGGTCAGGGTGCCCTGGGCATCGAGGTGCGCAGTGCGCGTGGCGATGTGATCGCCGCGCTGGCACCACTGGCGCATCAGCGCACCTGGCTGGCGGTAGCGGCCGAGCGCGCGGTGAGCCGCGCCATGGGCGGCAGTTGCTCGATGCCGTTGGCCGCATTCGCCACGCTCGATGGTGACTCGCTGACCATCGATGCCGCCTGGGGAGACCCCGATGGCGTGCTGGAACTGGTTTGCGTACGCGCTACGGCCGCGGTCACCGATCTAGCCAGCGCGACCGCGCTTGGTACGCGCGTGGCTGACGATCTGCGCGCTGGCGTAACGGCCAAAGGCGGTTCGGTTCCGGTTCACGGCGAGTCCCAAGGCACCGCCGGATGACGCGTGTCATCGTCACCCGACCCGAGCGCGAAGCGCAGCGGTGGGTGCGCGATCTGGCGGCGCTGGGGTTTGATGCGCAGGCCCTGCCCCTGATTGAAATTGTGCCGAGCGCCGAGCCGGCTGAACTCACTCGCGCGTGGCAGCAACTGGACAGCTACCTGGCGCTGATGTTCGTCAGTGGGAACGCCGCGACCTGTTTTTTTGCCGCGGCGTGCGCACGGCCGTCGGCCTTCGCGGCGCTGGCCACCGGCAGGACCAGAGCTTGGGCGACCGGCCCCGGCACGGCGCGCGCCTTACTGCGCGCCGGCGTTGCACCCGAGCGGCTCGATGCGCCGGCGGCGGATGCGGGCCAGTTTGATTCCGAAGCTCTGTGGCGGCAGGTGGCGTCGCAGGTTCATGCCGGTGCGCGCGTGCTGATCGTGCGCGGTGCCGATGCCACGCTGGGTGCGCTCAGCACCCAGGGCTCTGGGCGCGAGTGGTTCGCCAAACAGGTCGCGGCTGCCGGTGGGCGGGTCGATTTTGTGGCGGCCTATCAGCGCCGTGCCCCGCAGCTGGGCGTGACCGAGCGTGAGCTGGCGCAGTGCGCGGCCCGTGATGGCTCGGTGTGGTTGTTCAGCAGCGCGCAGGCAGTGGCCAACCTGAATGCATCCCTGCCCGGACAGGACTGGGCGCTCTCGCGTGCGTTGGCAACCCATCCGCGCATTGCCGACGCCGTGCGCGCAGCCGGTTTTGGTGTTGTTTTGGAGTCGCGCCCGACACTGTCCGACGTGGTTGCCGCCATCAGACAACAGCTTGGAACTTTAGAATAGGGTGATGAACTCCCCCTCCCATGCCGAACTGCCTGAACCAGCGGGCGAGACTGCGTCTGCAGCCGATGCGGCGGCGCCAGCGGTACCGATTGAGTCGGTGCCGGCGAGCGCGCTGAGCACACCGCGCTGGCTGCTGACGAGTCTGGCGCTGGTGTCCGCGCTGGCGCTGCTGGCCAGTGGCCTGCTGTGGCAGAAGCTCTCGTCGATTCAGGAGCAGCTGGCGCGCCAGAGCGCCGATGCGGGCGCGCAGTCGGTGGAGGCGCGTGCCGTTGCCAAGCAGGCGCAGGAACTGGCCCGCGAGGCGGCGGCCCGCGTGGCAGTGTTCGATGCGCGCCTGAGCGAGGTGGCGCTGCAGCGTACGCAGCTTGAAGAATTGATGCAAAGTCTGTCGCGTTCGCGCGATGAGAACATGGTGGTCGATATCGAATCGGCGGTTCGCCTTGCGCAGCAGCAGGCCCAGCTCACCGGCAGTGTCGAGCCGCTGCTGGCCGCGCTCAAGAGCGCGGACCAGCGCGTCGTGCGCGCGGCCCAGCCGCGGCTAACGCCCCTGCAGCGTGCCATTGCGCGCGACATCGACCGCATCAAGTCGGCGGCTGTCAGCGATACGCCGGGTTTGCTGGTCAAGCTTGATGAACTGGTGCGCATGGCCGATGAACTGGTGCTGGCCAATGCCGTGATGCCGGCCAGCGGCACGGCTTCGGCGCAGCGCGCCTTGCCGGAGGCCAAGCTGATCTGGTGGCAGCGCGCCTTGCAGGTGCTGCGCGACGAAACCCACATCCTGTTGCGCGTGAGCCGCGTCGAGCAGCCCGAGGCGGCGCTGCTCTCGCCCGAGCAGTCATTCTTCCTGCGCGAGAACTTCAAGCTCAAACTGCTCAATGCCCGGCTTGGCCTGCTGGCGCGCCAGTTAGAGTCGGCGCGCGCCGATCTGGTGGCGGCCAGCCTGTCGCTGAACAAGTATTTTGATCCGACCTCGCGCAAGACGCAGACCGCCGCGGCCCTGCTGCAGCAGGTGCAGACACAGATGAAGACGCTCCAACTGCCGAGCGTCGATGACACCCTGGCGGCGCTGACCACGGCCGCCGCCGGCCGATAGACATGCGCGCCGCTTTATGGTTTCTGGCACTGTTCGGCATGGCTGTTGCCATCGCGCTGTTTGCCGGGAATAACCAGGGCACGATCACGCTGTTCTGGCCACCGTACCGGGTCGATCTCTCGCTCAATCTGGTTTTGCTGCTGCTGGCGCTTCTCTTTTTTACGTTGCATGTGGCGCTGCGGGCGCTCTCGGCCCTGTTCGCCATACCGGGGCAGGCGCAACGCTGGCGCATCCAGCATCATGAGCGCGCCTTGCATACGGCTTTGCTCGATGCTATGGCGCATCTGGTAGCCGGCCGTTTCATCCGCGCCAAGAAGGCGGCCGAGTCGGTGCTGGCCCGCGAGAGCGCCATGACGCATAGCGGTGAAACACTGGCCTATTCGGCGCGCCTGCGCGCCCTGTCGCATTTGCTGGCTGCCGAGAGCGCTCAGGTCCTGCAGGACAAGGCAGGGCGCGAGGCGCATCTGGCGCAGGCGCTGGAACAGGCTTCCCGGCACGACGCGCAGGAGACGCGCGAGGGCGTGCAACTGCGTGCCGCGCGCTGGGCCCTGGAAGACCGCGATGCGCCGGCGGCACTGCAGTGGCTCGATGAATTGCCACAGGGCGCGTCGCGTCGCACACTGGCCTTGCGCCTGCGCCTCAAGGCCGCGCGCATGGCGCGCAAGACCCGGCTGGCGCTGGAGACGGCGCGTCTGCTGGCCAAGCACCGCGCTTTTTCCGAGATCGCCGCCGTTGGCATCGTGCGCGGCCTAGCGCTCGAGTACGTGGCGACGGCGTATGACCCGGATCAGTTGCATACGGTCTGGCAACAACTGGATGCGGCGGAACGCGCAACGCCGGAAGTGGCGGTGACCGCCTGCCGGCGCATGCTGGAACTCGGCGGCGATGTCACGTTGGCCCTGGACTGGCTGCTGCCGATCTGGGAGCGCATGGTGTCGCAGGCGGGCGCCTTGACCGACGCCCAGCGTGTCGACCTGACGCAAGTGCTGGAGTCGTGCTTTGCCCAGGCTGCGGGTGCACCCGATGCGCAGTGGCTGACCCGGATCGAACAGGCCCAGATGTCGAATCCGGCCGACGCCGTTCTGCAGTATCTGGCCGGCATCACCTGCATGCGCCTGCAACTTTGGGGCAAGGCGCAGCAATTGCTCAAGCAGGCCCTGCCGCGTCTGCAGGATGCCGCTCTGGAGTGCGAAGCCTGGAGCGCGCTGGCTGCACTGGCCGAACAGCGCGGTGACATGGCTGCGGCAACCCAGGCCTGGAAGAACGCCGCAACCCGGCGCGGGCCTTGAACTTCAGCGCTTGACGACGTAGTAAAAGTGATCGGCGGCGCGCCGATTTTCCCTTCGAAAATTCTCTTCACCAGGCGCGGATTGGGAAACAGGTACCAGTCTCCAAACTGGTCAAACTTGCTGCAGGAGGTCGTGATGCCGCCGCGCCGGATCGTTCCGTATTGTTGGCGGCGCGTGTAACCATAGGCTTTGAGACGCCGTGCGAAATCGATGTCTTCTGCGCTCAGCAGGGATTCGTCGAAGCCGCCACCCGCCTCAAATGCCCCGCGCAGAAACCAAAACATGCCGGCCGATATGCCGCGCTTGATGACATAGGGCGCGACTGCGAGCAGGCGGAAGGCTATTCCGGTTGACATCCTTTCGGGATAGACCATCGTCCCGCCACCGACGTAGCGTGGATCATGGGCGTTCTAAAGGATGGCCCGCACGGTGTTCTCGGACATCCAGCTATCGGCGTCGAGCGTTGCCACCGCAGGTTCTGACGTCGCGCGCACTGCGGCGTTGCGCATGGCCGCAATGCATTTGGTGTCATTGACGACGCAGCGCGCACCAAGCGATTCGGCGATGGCCCGGGTCGGGTCGGCACAGCGGTTGAGTGCCACCACGATTTCGACCGCTTGCCCGGCTCTCCGCGCCGAAGTGGCGATCTTGTCAAGGCGGCGCCTGTTGTATTTCTATTCGTTGTGGGCCCGGATGGCCAGCTCCAGTACGGGAGTCATGCGGTCAGCCTCAAGCGGCTCATCACAGCATGGGCTGGCGAATGATGGTTTTCCATTTCGATGGGTCGGCCTTGCGGATGTCGCTGAGATAGATCTCGTGGTGCTTCCCGCTCAGCCGCCCGCGCTCGGCAATGAACTGGTGCACTTTCTCGATGGTCGGGCCTTCTTCTGCAAACGGGCCGATGTGCAGGATCTGTGCGCAGCGGCTCTCAGTGAGGGTTGCCAGGCGGATCTTACCAATGGCGCGCGGGTTCTTCTTTTCTTTCACATCGGCAATCGTCTGTTCCACAAGCTCCGGCGTGACAAAGGCAGGTTGCATGATCATCGCGGTCCATTTCCAGTTCGACTTGTCGGTGCCGGAAAACTTCGACATGTCATCAGCCCACCAAAGGCCTTCCAGCGGCATGACGCCGTAGTCGATGGCCAGGGGGCCCTTCCTGACCATGAACTTCAGGGCATAGGACACCATGAACAGGACTTCGACGGCGTCGGCGTACGCGGGCGCCTTATTGGGATCGCCTTCACCGTCGACCATCAGGTAATTCATGGCTGGCACGTCGACCTGAACCACCGCTTTGGCCGAAGCCTGATAAAAGCTTTTTATTCCATTTCTAATTCATATATGAAGTTAAAAATGCGCCGATTATCCATGGCCACGATACGATAGAACTCACTGAGGCGGAGTCAAATTCCAGTGTCTTCAAAGCCATCGATAAGTGATCTTCCA
>TBL_comb47_HYPODRAFT_10003068_pt1 | contig 20107 bp, 17 predicted proteins | sample TroBogypolimnion_40_FD_10682 | JGI IMG/M metagenome (IMG submission 10682) | reverse complement strand
CATCTCCTGTCGGGTGCAGACCCAGACGTCGCCGCGGGCTTGCACCCGAGCCATAATTTCATCAAACACCCAAGCCCCCGAGGGGCGGCCAAACACATGGGTGTGCGCGGTCACGTCGAGCATCAAAGGCACGTGCTCGCGCTCGGTCATGGCGTGCAAGGTGTCCTCAAAGGTTTCGAGCATGTGACGAGGCGCGTTGCCATACCGAATTGAAGTGGGCAAGTCGTTGACATCCATGGTCAAGGGAATGCAGACGATGGGATGACCATCGAATTCTTGAATATAGGGACGGTCGTCATCATTGCAGTCCCCGTGGTGAAGGTAGCCTCGATTGGCCAAAAGCCGGGCAGAGATCAAACTGCCCGTGCCGCGCGGGCTGATCCATCCCCGGGGCTCGACCCCAGACACCTCTGTGAGGAGGCGATGATTTTTTTCAATATTGGCCACCTCCTCGGCCTCGTCCAAATACACAGGAATCACATCCATGCCCCAGGAGTGGTTGACAATTTCGTGCCCACGCGCCTGAATCGCCTTGACGGCGTGGGGCGCAATTTCCCCAAGCACTCCATTGACCATGACGCTGGTTTTTACGCCACGCTGGTCAGCAAAATCGAGCAGGCGTTGGATCCCACGATTGGCGCCAAAAGAGGCCCATGAATGCGCATTGGTATCAAAAAAACCAGGCTTCAAGACGTTGCCCATGGGGCCGATGCCTGGGGCTTGCCCCTTGGACCAAGCCTCAAATGCAATGTTAAAAATAATGGCCACTCGCCGCCCTTCAGGCCAACGAAATTGATCATTGAGTCGAAGGGTTTTGGGTTCACTCATGGTAGAAAAAGTAAATGGGATTTATCCAAAGACCCTTGTTGTCTCTGGGCTTAGAGTTAAAACGCACAAGAAAAGGCATCTCAAGGAGACTTTAACGGGTCACGTTTTTCAAGACCTCACTCTTGTCAGCGAGCAAGACCTCACTGAAGGCACTGGAGAAGTCGCGCCCACAGCGCATCAAGAGTCTGGCCGGAATGCCCGTGGAGTAGCGCAGTTCGTATTTGCAAAAGATATACGCCAAGGTGGGTGTCACCTCAGGCTCGAACGTTAAAAAAGGAACTTTTTGCTGCGCCCGAGCCATCACCTCTTTCATCTCATTGACCCGGTTGGGGTCGTTGGCAAAGGCACGGCCCACAAACGTGATGGTCTTGGCAGTGGTGTCGAGTCGCGTCCAATAGGGATAGACCACACCCCGAGAGGTGTAAATTTCCCCGGACTTTTCAATGCGCGCGTCCACCTTGTTCTTGTTGTAGTAGTCCACCAAGGTATCGGTATTGATATCGACCGACTTCAAGACCATGATTTTGGTGTCGTTGGCTTGCGCTCGGGTTTCTTCAGCCAAGTCAATGATCATGGAGACCAAGCGAGGAACATCATCTCGGCCAATATGAATTTTGAGCAACAAGTTCGAGAGCGTGATCATCACATCGTCAAAAACACTGGGGCTGACACGAATTTCAGTGGGTGTGGACTGCATCGGCGGCTCTTTGTAGCCCCGATCGGTTTTGCTCATGATGTACTGGCTGTAGTGCAGCTGATCATCAATCAAACTCTCAAGCTTGACATTGAAAAAATAATGCTTGATCTCACGCTGATCACACACCGCTTCATAAAACCGGGTGAGAATGTTTTTAAGGTTGGGCACGCCACCGTATTTCTTCATCAAATTCAACATGGATGGGCTCTCTCCCTTATGGTTTATAGCCAACTTGGTGGATTAACTTCAGCAGTGGGCTTTTACAGCACGAGCGCCAAACAAATCAAATCCACAAACGGTCATTATGACAACTATGACATAATCCAGACCTGCTGTAAATAGAGTCTGACCCCTGTCAAGAGGCAACACCCATGATTTCTCATGATTTAAAGCGAGGTTTTTGCATTGATGCACAATTTCAAGGACGCCAAGGTTTGGTGCGTGGCAGTAGAAAAGCTTGAAGTTAATCAATTCTTGAATTTTGATTTCTTGGATCAAATTGATCAGTTTTAAAACTTCAACAGGCAAACTGTGACAACCGACCTACTCCCCTTGCCTCGCATAGCCTTGATTCATGCCACCGCCTTGGCCATGGGCCCCATTGCCCAAGCCTTTGCCCGGCACGCCCCCAAGGCCCAGGTGTTTCACCTGCTCGATGACAGCTTATCCAAAGATCACGCCAAAAGCGGTGCTCTGACGCCACAGATGGTAGAGCGCTTTAAGCGACTCGCCGATTACGCTTGGTTCACCCAGGCCGATGGCATTTTGTTCACCTGCTCAGCTTTTGGCAGCGCCATCGAAGCTTGTGCCGTGGCCAGTCGCAAACCCGTTCTCAAACCCAACGAAGCCATGTTTGAAGAGGCCTTGAAGGCCCAAGGGCGAGGGCCCACCCTTCAAGTCGGCTTGGTCGCCACTTTTGAGCCCTCCATTGCCTCCATGAGCGAGGAATTTTTAAGCCAAGCCAAAAGCCGAGGCTTTAATGTCCAGATTCACCCTTGTTTTGTCAAACAAGCTATGCAAGATTTGGCCAAGGGGGATGAGGATTTGCACCACCAAAAAGTGTCCCTGGCCATGCGTGAACTCCATGAATGCGATGTGATCATGCTCGCGCAGTTCTCAATGGCGGCAGCCCATGAAGCTTGCCAATCGATCACCTCTATTCCTGTTTTAACCAGCCCTGATTGCGCCGCTTTGGACATGATGAGGCGCTTGGAGCAATGCTAAAGACACGCCATGACACATTCAAGATTCAAACTCCCTGAGCTCGAGCGCTTTATTCAAGACGCCATGCTGGCCTTGGGTTTCCCAAAGAATGACAGTCGCACCATTGCGCAATTGATGGCCCAAGCCGACTTGCAAGGCTCGGACGGACACGGCATCTTTCGCTTGGCCCCGTACGCCAAACGCATCAAAGCGGGGGCCATCAACTTGAGACCCCAGATCAAGGTTTTGAAAGAAAAGTCGGCCATGGCCTTGATCGATGGTGACAACGGCATGGGGCATTTGGTAATGAAGTTTGCCACGGAGTTGGCCATTCAAAAAGCCAAAACGACGGGCCTGGCTTGGGTGGGTACGCAGTACAGCAACCACGCAGGTCCGGCCTCGCTCTACGCCAAAATGGCGCTCGAGCATGACATGCTGGGCCTGTACTTCGCCGTGGGCAACGCCAACCACCTCCCACCTTGGGGAGGACTGGACATGCTTTTGTCGACCAACCCGATCGCCGCGGCCATTCCTGCGCTTGACGAAACACCCATTGTGTTGGACATGGCCACGACCGTGGCCGCTTATGGCAAGGTCAAGGCCAAAGCGCAAAACGGAGAAATGATGCCGCACGGCTGGATGGTCGACCAAAAGGGCCAGCCTTTGTTGGACCCCAAGCAAAGTGACCAGGGTTTTTTATTGCCCATTGGTGGCTACAAGGGCTATGGCTTGTCGATGATTGTGGGCATTTTGGCGGGCACCTTGAATGGTGCGGCCATGGGGCGAAACGTCATTGATTTCAACAAAGACGCCAGCAGTGTCACCAATACTGGCCAAGCCATCGTGATCATCGACCCCGATGCCTTTGGGGACATTCAAGAATTCAAAAAACAAACCGGCCGGTTGATCCAAGACATCAAAGCCAGTCGCAAAATGCCAGGCGTAGAGCGCATTTGGTTGCCGGGAGAACAAAGTCATTTAAAAAAACTCGACCATCTCAAAAACGGTGTTGCCCTCTCCCCCGCTTTGATTGAGCAACTCGCTTTGTTGGCCCAAGAGCTAAGCATCGCCCCGTTGCTTGCCGCTCAAGCAGTTTAAACTGCAAGCCCCCACACACCACAAGAAGCCTACTCATGCAAAGACGCTCACTCCTTCATTACACAGCGCTCACGGGACTGGGTTGTGTCGCCGGCTCTCCTTTGGGCTGGGCCCAAGCAGCGTATCCCAGCAAACCCATCAAAGTGATGGTCCCCTTGGCCCCGGGCAGTGCAGTGGACAATGCAGCGCGGATTGTGATGCAAAAAATATCTCAAAACATCGGTCTTGGCATCGCCATTGAAAACCAAGCGGGTGCTTCCGGCATTATTGGCGCAGACAAGGTGGCCAAGTCCGCGCCCGATGGTTATGTGCTCGGCGGCTTTAACGACAGCATCATGACCATGCTGCCCAATTTGCAGAGCAAAATGCCTTGGGATATCCAAAAAGACTTCGACCCTATCTCCTTGGTGGCCACCGTGGAATGGGGCTTGGTCGTGGCAGCAGACTCGAGTATCAAATCGGCTCAGGATTTGATTCAAGCGGCCAAACTCGCCCCCGGCAAAATCAACTACGGCTCAGGCGGCAATGGCAGCCCTCAGCACATCGCCATGGCCCTCTTTGCCGCCCAGGCTGGCATCAAACTCACCCATGTGCCTTACAAAGGTGCCACCCAAGCAGCAGTGGGCTTGGCCGGCAAGGAAGTGGATGTGTGTTTTCAAGGCATTGCCACGGTCAACGCCCTCATCAAAGGCGGCAAACTCAAACTCATCGGTGTGTCCACTCCGAAACGCATGGCTCAATTCCCAGAGGCACCCACCATTTCCGAGTCTGGCCTGCCCGGTTTTGAATTCAACTCTTGGTTTGCCATGATGGCGCCAGCAGGCACACCGAAATCCTCGGTCCAGCATTTTTACAAAGAAATTTTGAAAGCTCTGGCCGATGACTCAGTTAAAGAGCAACTCATTGGCCAAGGCTTGACGCCCAGAGGCAGCTCACCTGAAGAGTTGACGCAACTCTTGTCCTTGCAACTCGCCAAATATGAAAAACTCATCCGCCAAGCAGGTATCAGCGTAGACTGACTAGCGCCGAAATGGCCAAGCAACTCCATCCTTCAACGGGTCTTTCCCGATGCCGATGCCCATACCCCTGTACGCCACCTTGGGCTGTTTTCGACGATAATTGCCTTTCTTGTTATTCCTTTAGAGCTTCATCATGATCACATCTCCCAGCGGCCTGCAGTATTTAGACGTCCACATTGGCGAGGGTGAACTCGCCCAGGCCGAAAACGAGGTGAGTGTTCACTATACCGGCTGGCTTTATGAGAATGAAGAGGCCGGTGAACAGTTTGATTCCAGCTTTGATCGCCACGCCCCCATCGAATTCTTTTTGGGGCAAGGCATGGTGATCAAGGGCTGGGATGAAGGCGTTCAAGGAATGCGGGTGGGGGGCAAACGCACCCTCATCATCCCACCCGAATTGGCCTATGGCGCAAGAGGTGCCGGTGGCGTCATTCCACCCAACGCTACCCTCAAATTTGACGTCGAACTCGTTGAGATCCTCGACTAAATTGGGGTCTTGACGACATTACAAAACCTCACTTTTCGACGCTAACAACGCGAGTGTCTGAGGCCCTGCTGGATCAAGGACCACACAGGGTAATTGCTCGCCTTTTGTTCCATATCAATGCTTTGAGTGCCTTGGATTGAGATTTACCCTATATAGGCCCCAAGTCTCATCGGGGTAGACTTTAAAAACACCGCTTGGTGTTGAGCGCCATTGAGTCCATTGAGTCTATGGAACACTCTTTTGTTTAAAGACTTGTTCTCGCTCACCTTCATCCCTCCCACGACCTTCACCCTTGATCAAGCCGCGATGCACGCCTTTTTAAAGTTCAGCATTAATTGGCACTTGCCCGTGGGCTTGTGCATCATCCTTTGTCCGTGGTGGGTCTGGGCCCAAGACGCGAGCAAATATCCCTCCAAACAAATTCATATGGTGGTCCCTTTCACCGCCAGTGGCCCCACCGACACCATGGCACGTATTTTGGCGCAAAAGCTATCCGAGGCCCTCGAAGAAGCGGTCATCATTGACAACAAGGCTGGAGCCGGTGGGAGCATTGGGGCAGAATATGTCGCCCACTCACTTGCCGATGGCTACACGCTCCTCTTCACCAGCGCTGGTGTGGTGAGTGTGAACCCGAGCCTGAACAAAGTCGGCTTTGACACCCTGCGGGACTTTGCCCCTATCGTTAAAACCAGCTCTTTGGCAAGCCTTTTGGTTGTCAACCCCAATTTAAAAATCAAGACACTTGATGAGTTCATCAAATTGGCCAAATCCAAGCCCGGGCAACTCAACTATGGGACTTCAGGACCTGGCAGTGCGAGTCATTTGGCCATGGAGATGTTCAACAAAATGGCGCAAGTCGAAATCTTGCACGTCCCCTACAAGGGTGCAGCCCCTGCAGTGACTGACCTTTTGGCGGGCAATGTTCAAGTAATGCTCATTGGTATTACCCCAGTACTGCCCTTTGTGAACTCGGGCAAGTTGCTGGCGCTCGGTGTCTCGAGCCTTCAACCCTCTCCCATGGCACCGCAAGTTCCCACCATCGCCGCCTCAGGGCTACCCGGGTTTGAGGTGAGCAATTGGCTGGGTCTTTTTGCCCCCATCAATACGCCCGTCGCCATCATCAACAAGCTCAACGCGCAAACGAATGCTTTGATGAAACTGGCTGACGTCAAAGCAAAACTCGTCAAGGAGGGCTTGGATCCGGTTCCCAGCAACACCCCAGCACAGTTCAAAGACTATGTTCAAGGTGAGATCATTCGGTGGTCAAAAACCGTTAAAGAATCCAATATCCAAAATTGATCCCCACAGAACGAATTCGCATCTTGCCTGTAAAGCCCCATGAAGCCCATCCCCAGCGTCACCCCCCATCTCACCCGTGAGATCGTGCAAACGTGTCTGATCCATTTACCCACAAAAGTTGGCTTGTTCGAGCGAGAAACAGCGACCAAATGTTTGATTGACTCTTTGGCCTGTGCATTTGCAGCTTACAAAGAATCTCCCATTGAAAACCTCAAGCACACATTGTTTGAGCACGCGAGCACACAGGGCTGCTCGGTCATTGGCTACCCTGAACAAGGTCGAAGTGACGATGTCGCCCTGATCAACGGCACCATGATCAGCTTGCAGCTCTTTGACGACAACCAAGCGCAAATGCGCGGGCACCCTTCGGGCCCTTTGTTGCCCGCTGTTTTGGCAGTGGCCGAAGAGGTCAACGCAAGCTTGACTGACGCACTGAACGCGTTTGTGGTGGGGTATGAACTGGAGTGTCGCTTGGGGGTGCTTTTGAACCCCTCGCACTACGAGCAGGGTTGGCACGCCACCGCAACGCAAGGCGCCTTTGGAGCAGTAATGGCAAGCGCTATTTTGATGCGTTTGAGCACCGAGCAAATGCTCCACGCCTTTGGCATCGTGGCCTCAATGGCTAGTGGCATTCGTCGCAACTTTGGCACCATGACCATGTCCTTGCACAGCGGCATAGCCGCGAGCAACGGGGTCAAGGCGGCAAAACTCGCAGCTCGAGGCTTTACAGCCGACCCAGAAATTTTTGAGGGCCGCATGAATATTGGACAAGTTCTCTCTAAAGATTGGGTGGAGTCGAAGGTCTTGATGGATTTGCCCTCCTGGGGCCAGCCCTTCATGATCACCTCTCCAGGTCCGAGCTTGAAGCTTTATCCTTGTGGACGCCCACCGCTCTTTGCCGTGGACTGCGTGGTGGAGTTGCAAACCAAACACCGTTTAAAGGTGAGCGATATCAAATCCATCGTTGCTGAGGTGAGCTATATGTTCCCGAGAACCTTGATTCATTCACGCCCGATCAATGGACTTCAAGCCAAAACTTCGCTGGAGTATTGCATTGCAAGCGCGTTTTTGGATGAGCGCCCTGTTCTCTCGTCGTTCACCGACGAGGCGGTTTGGAGGCCTGAGATTTTGGCATTGATCGACTTGATCACGGTGAGTGTTCCACCTCACTTGTCGGAGTCTCATGAGGCTGTGAGAAAAGCACCGTTTGAACAACCCGTGACGCTGCGTGTGCAAACACACTCAGGGCATCAATTCACCGAGACGGTGGCCCACCACAAAGGTTCTCCAGAAAACCCAGCCAGCCACAAGGATTTGGATGCCAAATTTTTTGACTGTGTTGGTCCTTGGCACAGCACACAAAAAATGCAATCCATTTTGGAGATGGCCAAGGAAGGACAAACCTTGGTGCGCAACTTGATGCAGCAACTCAAAGTGCAAAAAGACCAAAACCGCAAAACAGACTGACCGCTGTCCTATGCGATCACCCCGCTTCTTTCTTGTCCAAGACGACAAAATTTTAAGACTCACACAGGTGCTCTTGGACCCAAACGTGAACGCTGAGCGGTTTCGTGCTTTTGAAGACTTTGTGAGCACAGATGTGCCTGACTTCAAAGCTTGGATAGCGGACTTTCGAAAGCGTACTCAAACTCTCTTTCCAAGTGAGGTCCACATGGTCAAATCGGTGCCAGAGTTTCATGAACTCTTAGCCAAAGCAGACCATGTTTTTATTGAGAGCTTTGCCTTTGGCGCCAAGGAGATAGCCCTGGCAACACGCCTGAAATCGGTCCATCAATTTGGACTCCATACCGATCACATTGATCTTCAAGCCTGTCAGCATGCGAGCATCCCGGTTCACACCGTTCGGCGACTCACCAATATCGCCGTGGCTGAACACACCCTGATGCTTTGCTTAAATTTGGCCAGACGTTTTTCTTTTGTGAACGGACTCATTCGCTCGAGTGATTTAAAAAAGGCCGGATTGCCCTACCGCCCTTATGACTTGAGTCAAACGGCCAATGCCAACTACGGTCGAATCCCCAGTCTCACCACGCTTCACGGTAAAACCTTGGGACTGCTGGGCTTTGGGGAAATTGCCAAAGAGGTGGCAAATTTGGCTCAAGCTTTTGGCATGAAAATCCTCTGCCATCGGCGCACCCCCTTGAGCGCTGACGAGCAAAACCAATTTCAAGTGCAAAGCGTGGATTTTAAGAGCCTGCTCAGGCAGAGCCATTTTTTGAGCATTCACCTCCCGCTCCATGCAGCGACCCAAAATTTGATCAACGCCAAGGCTTTGGCCCTCATGCCAAAAGGTGCGTATTTGGTCAACACAGCCCGTGCGGCCATTGTTGAGCACGAGGCTCTTCGTGCCGCACTCGCTGACCAACATTTAGCAGGTGCAGCATTTGATGTGCACTACCAAGAACCGGCGAGCGAAGATGAAAGCTTGTTGGCCTTGCCCAATTTCATCTCCACCCCCCACATGTCGGGCACCTCTAGAGTGAACAATTTGTCAGACGTTGAGTCCATGATCAGGCCTTGCCTCATGCACCCCAACACCCAATCCAATCGGCATTTGTAGACCTTTTCACCATGACAAACAGGATAACGCCATGCATATTCTCAAGACTCCTCACGCCATAGCTGCGATCGCCAAGCATTTTTTGCCCTTTGGACACGTGATCTTGTCCCTCGTCTTGAGTTTGTGGCCTCTTCATCAAGTTCACGCACAAAGTACAGAGCGACTCGATAAAGCCGCCTACCCAACAGCTTCAGCGCCTCAAGCTGCGGGCTTTATGGCCGACCTGCCGGGTGTCAATTTATGGTTCACCGATACCGGTGGCACTCATGACCAAGACGTTTTGATTCTGCTTCACCCCAACACCGGCAGCAGTGAGGTCTGGGCCCTACAGTCGTTGGTGTTTGCAAAAGCAGGCTTTCGAGTGATCGCGTTTGATCGACGCGGTTGGGGTAAAAGCACCGCCAAAACCCAAGTCGACAATGGGGCAGGCAGCATTGCCCAGGACCTCGAAGCACTGGTTCAGCATCTGAAGATAGAGCGCTTTCACCTTTTAGGGATTGCGGGCGGTGGTTTTGCCGCGGTTGACTATGCGGCTTGGAAGCCTGAACGCATCAAAAGCTTGATCGTAGGTGGCAGTACAGCTCAACTCTCAGAACCCACCATGAAAGAAGTGGTCGACCGAATTGAAATACCGGGCATTCGCAAAGTCCCCGCACACTTCAGGGAGGTTGGCCCCTCATTTCGTACACGCGATCCTGAAGGCACCCAGGCTTGGCTAGAGATCGAAGAGCGGTCCCAACAATCTGGGGCCAAGTCCCAAAACCTGCGCACACCCAATACTTTTGCAAAAATATCAACCATCAAGGCAACCACCTTGATCATAGCTGGCGGGGCCGATTTACTTGCACCTCCTGCACTCATGCGCTTATGGGTGAAATACCTGGATCATCCCCAGTGGGTCTTACTGCCTGAAGCGGGTCATGCGCTATCTTGGGAAGAGCCCGAACTCTTTGATCAAGCAGTCCTTGATTTTTTGAAAAAACATTGAAACCCTTTGTTTATCATGCTGACCCAAACTAAAATCAAAGGATCTTGGCCATGCAAATCAACACCCTCTTGAGTACAAGACTTCTGACCTCCATTGGCTTGCTGCTTTGTGGGTGGACTTGGAGTCTGCAAAGTAACTCACAAACGCCAGGCTACCCTCACCAACCCATCAAATTGGTCTCTCCCATCCCAGCAGGGGGTGCACCTGATCTGATCGCGCGCATCATGGCAGCCAAGCTCTCAGAATTGAGCTCACAAAATGTCGTTGTGGAGAACCGAGTGGGCTCGAACGGCTACATTGCGGCTGACTACGTAGCCCGCAGCCCCGCAGATGGCTACACTTTGCTCGTTTGCATGGACAGCACTTTCTCCATCAACCCCTACCTCTACAGCAAAGCAATCGTCGATGTGAACCGAGATTTAGTACCCATTGCGAGCTTAGGAGCCAATCAATTCATCTTGTCAGCCAACCCCAATCTGGGGTTGAAGAGCTTTGCCGATTTTATTGAGTTGGCCAAACACGCCAACCCACCGTTGGCCTATGCGTCTGCAGGCAACGGCTCGCAGCACCACTTGATCATGGAACTCCTCAAAGCGAGGTCCGGTATTGAACTCCTACACGTCCCCTACAAGGGTGGATCACCTGCCACCACGGCTACTGTGGGCGGAGAAGTCGCGGTGATGTTTGCCGGTACTTCCAACGCCAATTTACTCAAATCTGGCAAACTCAAAGCCTTGGCCTCCACCGGTGTGCGTCGCTCAAAAGCATTTCTCGATGTGCCCACCCTCAATGAAACTTATTCAGACTTTGAAGCCACCATTTGGATTGGTCTCTTTGGTCCCTCCCAACTCCCACAGCCCGTGGTGAATCAACTTAGAAGCTTGGTGAGTCAGGCTTTAAAATCGAATGATGTGGTGGAGAATTTATTCAAGTCAGGTGGAATCGAACCCTTACTCATGTCGCAAGATGAATTCAAGACCCTGATCGCCCAAGATCAAAAGAAATATTCCAAAATCATCGGGCAACTTCATTTGAAACTGGAGTAAAGACTGCTACTACTGAAAATTTCAACAACCCTAAATTCAATCAGCCAAACAGTAAAGAGCCTGGTCAATGTCAAATATTACCATTGGCCACCTGGCAGATCACGCGATATCGACCTGACCTTACCGGCAGTTTGTAAAACATCCAATGTTGAAATAGGTGACGCATGATTACCCCACTCACTGCGTATAAATGTCAGCACTTGCGCAACCTCTTGATCGCTCAAAATAGCTCTATACGGTGGCATGCCTAAAGGGGTGGGGTTTGAAGCTGTTGTTGGTGGAATGGCCCCCAATAAGACCAACTGCACCAAATTGTTGAAATAAATCGAAACAACGTTTCTGTTGTCGACCAGAGAAGGGTAATGATTGGGCAAGCCCACACCCTCTTTGCCATGACAGCTTTCGCAGTGTTTTTCGTAAATCGCTTTGCCAGCCTCCCGCCCAGGGCGCTTGTCCTTCATGTCACTGGCTTTAACAAGATCGTCTGTACTCGAACCTTTGACAGACTGCAAAAAAACAGCAATCGCTTGAGCGTCATCAGCACTCAAGTATTGCGCTCCTTTGTAGACGACCTCTGCCATGGGGCCAGAGACATAACCGTGTTGCGTGATCCCGTTTTGCAATAGGTTTACGATCTGTGGGATTGACCAGCCTTGAACGCCAGCTTGCTGTCTCATCCGCAAACTTGGAGCATACCAGGGGCCATTAGCCAAGAGATAGCCGCCAGCAAAGGCAGCATCTTTTAGACTGGAGCCCAAAAAGTTGCGAGGAGTATGACAGGAACCACAATGCATGAGGCCCGTGACCAAATAAGCACCGCGGTTCCAGAGCTTCGTTTGCAGGGGGTCGGTTTTGTAATCGTCGGGCTTGAAGTAAAGAGCCCGCCATATTCCAAGCCCCAGCTGCGTGTTGTAGGGCCATTTGAGAGTATTGGGTATGGCATCTTTCTTTTGTGGCGTCAGGGTCTGCAAATACCCAAACATGGCGTCTGAGTCTGACCTGTTGACTTGGGTCAGTTCAGGGTAGGGAAAAGCAGGTAACAAATAGGAACCATCTTTTGAACGACCTTCATGCAAAGCACGCCAAAAGTCGTCCCCAGACCATGAACCGATACCTGTTTCGAAGTCAGGGGTAAGGTTGGTTGAATAAACCCGACCGAACGGAGTTTCAATGGCCCTTCCACCTGCCATCAATAAACCAGCCTGTGCAGTATGACAGGATTGGCAATTACCAATGCGAGTCAAGTACTGCCCCTTGCGTTGCAAGTCGGTCAAGCGTGGGGTATTTAAATCAGGGATGGTCAATGTGGATAAAGATGTTGATGGCACACTCCCACAACGAACAGGCAACAAATTTGCTTTAACTCGATTTTGAGTGGCGGTTTGATGACCGTCTTTGGGCCAAGGTTGACTTGATATCCAAGCCGTGACGGCACTGATTTGATCCAATGAAAGTTTTTTAGCAACCTTAGCCATGCAATCAGGTTCTTGAGCTTGACGATGGTTTGTCCTCCATGCTCCCAACTGAGCGACCAAATAGTCTCTCGGCAAACCCAACAATCCAGGAATGCTCGGAGAGACACCGCCTGTTAGCATGAAGCCATGACATTCGGTACAAGCAGGAATGTTTAGCAAAGGTTCTCCTTGCGTGACCATCTTGCGCCCCATTTCCAATTGCTCTTTATTGCCTTTGTATTTTGTAGGTGGGGGATAAGAAGTATTTTGCATTGCAAAAAAGTGAGCGAGCTGATGCAAATAATCGGTGTTCACGTTTTCTAGCAAAAATGACATCTGTGGATAGATGCGCGTCCCATGCTGAAAGTTCAGAAGCTGGTTGTATAAATAGACCTCTGGCTTCCCGGTCAAGCGGGGAAAGTAACCAAAAGTTGTCGAGCGATCTTCTGGTCCGTGACAGCCCGTACATGCCTTGGAGATCTTGGCGTCGGGTTCGATCATGTGTCGAAAATGACTCGCAAAGCTGCTTGTTGAAAGTTGGAGCCCAAAGGCAACCAACACTCGAGCCCAAAAAACAAAACGAAAGAAGAACAACATTGCCCTATTATCTTATAAACAAATTAAACAAGGACAAGGAGAAAAAGTTAAACGGTTTATTTTTTATTCAATTAATAATTTAAGTTTCGTAGCCAACCATTTTGTTGATGTAGCCTGAACCGAAATGGTCGTAAATATTGCAAGAAAAGTAACTGCTGCAATAAGATTGGCATGTGGAGCATTGATACCTATAAGCATAGCTGCAAGCGCACCAGGAATAACGCCCGTTTCGCGTTTACATGACATAAAAATTAATTCATTCCTATGCCACTTGGCCTTGCTATCAGGTAGCGCACAGACCAAAACAGTTATAGGTCGCGCAATAAAAATCAAAAATAGTACAACACACATGCCAGAGATGAAATATAAATTAATTAATTTAAAATCAACTTGGGATCCCAAAATAATAAAAATAAACATCCTCATTATTAGTGAGTTTGTGGCTATGAAATCATTAAATTCTATTTCTTCATTAGTAGATAATTTAAAGCCTAGGGAATCTTGATTTCCAAAAACAATACCGAATACAAAAACTGCCATAAAACCGCTTGAATGTAGACCATCCGCACCAACATAAGCCGCAATGACAGCCATCAGCGTAACAATTGGAGTAAATTCAGAAAGGAAATTGTATTTTTCATGAGAAATAAAAACGGCGGCAATAAAACCAAGAATACCGCCGACCAAAATACCAATAATTGATTGCTTAAATAGATCTAAAAGGGTATGTACTATTTCAAAATCTCCACTTTTAAGCACCATATTTAATATGGTAAAAGTAAGTATGGCAGCCACTGCATCATTAAATGCTGACTCACTTATTATTGTGCTAGATACTCGATCACTAATTTTTATTTGCTTGAAAATTGGTATCAAAGTTGCGGGATCAGTAGAAGCAATCACAGCCCCCAATAAAAAAGCCTCTATCGGGGGAATATTTAATAAGTAATAGGCGGCACAAGCTGTTAACAAAGCAGTTAAAACAACACCTACGGTGGATAACATTAAAATTGTTACCCACACTTCTTTTAATATTTTCAAACGAACTGATGCACCTCCATCAAAAATAATTAAACTCGATCCAAAGATCATAATAATTTGATTAAAGCTTGATCCAGAATTTATATTGAGAATTCCTAGGCCTTCAGAACCAAAAAAAATGCCAAAAGTTAAAAACATAACGACATCTGGAATTTTAAAAGATCGAGCCAAAACAATTGCAGTCATTCCAATAAAAAGAATACTACCAATTAAAAATAATAGATTTTTCGCAAGCTCGAGTGATAAAGAATTTGTCATTTTTTACTGCTAGTGTTTATAACTTAATGTTGTACTAACAGTAATAGCATATCAGCAATTCCAGTAATCCAAGCATGATCTCACGCCCAATTTCGTATAGCTGTTGTTTTAGAATACACCACTTTCTGATCTATGTTACTCTTGTTATTTCCAGAAAGCTCAAAGAATTTTTCTCCAAGCGCGTGCCATGCACCCAACCTGCATGACGTCATTGGAAAAAGTGACTTTGTAATGAAAGAAACCATCTGTGAAAACCAAGATAAAAATAGGCTCTGGAAAGCTAAAAAATGTTTAAAATTACTCAATGGTTTGCCATCACAAATCTAACACTTAAGCAGTGAGCACATCAGAAGAATGTTGCCAATATGCTGGCTGCGCTACGAATTTAAAATCTCAGTCCGAGCGAAAATCACAAGCCATCCCTGAAGGTCTCTTTAGATAAGCCAAAAAACCACGGATTTACTCAATAAAGTTAAAGCCAAATATGTCGCGCTACAATGCGGATAAGATCTTTTGTAGACCAACCAAAGATGCGCGATGATGGAAGTTGATCAAACAAGGGTTTATGACAGCTACTACATGACAATTCAGCCCCCAGCTTGACTGCATCGACGCGCTTTGTGCTGTTGAAATGTGGACAAAAAAATCGGAGTTCATAGACTGCAAAGTGCTTGTAATGATTCAATCTGACATTTTAGGTCGGCATCCTCTTACAAACATTGAACACAGATAACGACGAAAAAGAGATCCAGATCATAGTCTATACGCTACTTACAGGCACTTTGCAAAAGTGACAGCCTTTGCACAAAAAAGGACTCCTCTTCTCACAATTTATCAGATGTGAAGTTGTCGGAACGAATAAGTTTTGGATCGCGTCGTGACTCAATTCAATAATTTTTCGCTTCAGCCTTATTTAAACTTATTTATAACATCTGTAGCTTTAGACATATCAGGGTGATGCGATCTAGCCAATTTTCCATACGCCATTTTGATTTTCTCAAGATCTGCATCGCGCGAAATACAAAGAACTGCTTTGTAGTCTTTGTATTTTATTGGCCGATTCCTTTAAATAAAGATGTCATCTTGCCCATTTACGCCCTCGCTGGAAGAAGGAGTGAAATTGGCAAGCACGGTACCATTTTTAAAGCTCTCGCCGTCTTTAACCAAAATTTTGGTAACAAACCCATCCTCTGGCGCCTCAATATCGATTGTAGCTTTAACGAGAATAACAGCGACTAGTATCCGCCCCTTCTGTACCAAGGTATTTTCAGCCACTAGCCATTTGTCTAACAAGGCCTCAACCCCATCATGGGCACCATCCCAAGCCAAGTCTTGTAATCTGATTTCAATCACAGATCCGCCAAAAGTGGGATTTTTTTAAGCATTAGTTCCTGAGCAGCCAAAACAATATTTGCAACTTGAGGGATTACAAATTGCTCCAACGGTCGACTGTAGGGAATAGGAACATTTGGAACTGCTAGACGCTTGATGGGTGCTTTAAGAGAAACGGTATCTAAGTTTTCAGCAATGAGAGCTGATATTTCGCCTGATAACCCAAAACCCAAATAGTCTTCATCGGCAATGAGTAATCGGCCAGTTTTACGCACAGACTTTAATATCGCATCTGTATCCATTGGCACTAAAGTGCGCAAGTCCAATACTTCGGCGTGGATACTTTGCCCAGCCAGTTCATTAGCAGCCAAAACTGCTTTTTGAATCATCTGACTAATACTCACTATGGTAAGGTCTGATCCCTCTTTGACAACATTGGCTTTACCAAAAGGAATCACATATGAATCTTCGGGCACAGCATTGCTACTTCCCTCGAAATACGCCATCCAAGGCAAGCCCATGATTCCTTTGTGATACATGAAGATAACCGGGTTGTCGTCACGAATGGCTTGAATCATCAATCCTTTTGCGTCATAGGCATTTGACGGAACGACGACTTTGATCCCAGGCACATGCGCGAATATTCCATATAAGCACTGCGAGTGTTGTGCTGCATCGTTGTAACCACCACCAATTGCCGTTGTCAAAACTACTGGCAATTTGACGTGTCCACCTGACATATAGGTGTTCTTAGCAAGATGGTTGTAGATCTGATCCATGCAGACGCCAAAAAAATCCACAAACATCAATTCAACGATTGGTCGAAAGCCTGCAACAGCAGCACCCGTTGCAGCACCAATAAATGCAGTTTCAGAGATGGGCGTATCAATGATGCGATCTTTGCCGAACTTATCTAGCAATCCCCCAGTTGCACCAAAAATACCTCCGTACGCACCAATATCTTCACCCATGACAAAGACGTTTGAATCGCGTGTCATTTCTTGTGCAATGCCTTCAGAAATGGCTTGCGCCACAGTCAAGATGCGAAATGATTTCATACCAAAGCCCTCGTGTTCTTCTGTCCATTTACAAAAACATCTTGCAATGCATCATTTGCACTTGGATAGTCACTTTTTCGTGCGAAATCAAACGCCTTATCGACCAGCTGGTGCATCTTTAGAACAACCCCTGATTCCTCGTCGGAAGTCATGAATTTTTTATCTCTAAGCATTTTTGCGAGTATTGCAATTGGGTCATTCTTTCTAAGTCCTGTCACCTCGTCTTTAGGCCGATATGTTTCAGGGTCACCTTGAAAGTGACCAAAATAGCGATCAGTTTTGATCTCAATCAAGCTAGGTCCTTCGCCGTGCCGAGCCCTTGAAATAGCAGGAGCAACAGCTTCAAAGACTAGTATTGCATCGTTCTCAAGGACTTTTATGCCTGGGATTCCGTAACCTGCAGCTCTATCAGCTACCCATTCGACGGAAGTCGACTTTGATTTAGGTACAGAAATGGCCCAATGGTTGTCTTCACATACAAAAATTACTGGTAACTTCCATAGTGCGGCCAAGTTCAGCGACTCATGGAATGCACCTTGGTTAGCGGCACCTTCACCAAAGAAGGCAATAGATACCCAATTCTTACCTAGCTTTTTAGCAGCTAGAGCTGCACCACATGCAATAGGCATGCTTGCACCAACGATTCCGCTACAACTGAATTTATGCGCGTTATCAAACAAGTGCATATGCCCGCCCTTTCCTTTTCCTAGACCCGTAACTTTGCCAAAAATTTCAGCTGTCATCGGATTTAGAGGCACACCCTTCGCAATTGCAAAGTGGTGAGGGCGATGTGTACCGACTACAGTATCCTCATCTGACAGATGAGCGCATATACCTACTGCAACTGGCTCTTGACCAGCTGCCAAGTGCATTTCCCCTGGGACTATTCCAGCGCCTATGTCAAACGCCAAACCTTTCTGTATTGCTGGAGGAAGCTTCCCTTCCATATAGACCGAGGCCATAGTTTCTTCGTAATAACGAATTTGGACCATCTTCTCGTACATCCAGAGAAGTTTTTCTTTTCCGACTTGCATGCTGAACCCCTTTGGGTCAATGTGAACCCCAAGTCGCGAAGAGATCAGTTTTCGTAATCAACATCAGGGGTAGGGGAATACTAGGATGTTTACAGTTTCGGGGATTGATCCATATCAATCTTGATGGAATTCAAAATCGAATGAAATATACATTTAGCCAAAAATGATCTAATCAATATTGGAAATGATCAATAATGATCGACCCAAGACACGTTAATTTTTGAATTTTCCAACAGTGAATTTGTACGGCAACCCTGGTGGTCTATAGTTATGTTAGTTTGGTCTGCATTTTGTATGAAAGTAGTTCGTAGATGAGATGGTTTTTCTCGATCGGAAGACGCTTCAGAGCATCTTTGAACTTCAGGATTGGATCATATCCAAGTACCGATGGAAAAAAACCTATCTAAATTGATAACTATCAATCTTGTAAATCTAAGCAAAAATCACAGAAGGTTTACCGATGTCCCATTTTTTTTAAATTACCAAGAATAGGAATACAACTGGGGGAAGAAAGTATTCAATGGCAAAGAACTGGTTGCCGTTTGGTTTACGGTGAGTGTGTTATTACCACTCAAAGTATATGCGGCAGCGTCTTGCGGTAACAAGAATCCTTGAGCTTGCAATGCTTGAGCAGCAGCGGCACGCTGTGCAACCCAATTGGCTTTAGTACCATACAAGGTGGTCAAAGAGGGACGGGGGTCGCCTGAAACTTTAGCTGCATCGTTCAATGCGAAAGGTACAAAATGTCCATTCGACTCACAACCGTCAGCACCGTTGGAGCTGCCACCAAAATTTGCATTTCTTAATCCCCAACCTGTGCTAGTGCCATAGGGTACGACCAATTCCGGTGTTATCACACCACCAGTGTCATTACCGTATTGATCCACCTTAGGTAAAGAGAATTGATAATAGGTGCCTGTAGGTAGTCCAGGCATATTATCAAGAATTCCCGAGTTATAACGTGCACCCCAATTCCAATAGTTTCGAATAGATGTCAAACCTGAGAACTGATCGATAGAGGATGGAATTGATGGATAACCAATTTGTGCAGCATTAACAAAGCCAATGCCTAAGTTCGAATTTGTTGAAGAAGTTACTGAAACCAATGATGCAGTACCTTTATTGACTGAGGGTACCACGCTACTGGGCGGTAATGCTCCGCTAGAAGTCCAGTTTTCTAACGCAACCCATAGCGCCCTTAAAACTGGATTGGGATCCACAATCGATGTTGTATGTGTGCACGTTGTGGGGGCGGCACCAGGGTTGGATCCGTTGCCATGGTTGGCACTGGCAATAAAATAGTTTCGAACGTTGTCAGGTTGAACCACATCCAACCCAGTTGAGGGATCTGTTGTCAAAAGTGAACCGGTCTTAACCCACATCTCATTGGCGGATATAACATTCATGATCTTGGGGCAAGTCCCTGTGGCAGTGCAGCGGACATTGCGGCCATCGACTTTACCAGACAATGGGTCAGTGGTTGTAGCGTAGGAAAATGGGAATACCGATTCCAATTGACCTAAGTGGAATTGTCGATTGCGCTCCGTTTGACTTGTTTGAGAAAACCGGAAATGGGCACCTAAACCATTTCCACCTCCAATCCAATTAAATAGACCATCAAAAACTTGTTTTCCATTTAAATCTTGATTGAATCCCAGCCAAACAAAATCGTTTGCCAAGCGTGCTGGTTGTGAAAGTGTCCAACCCAAAACTTGTTTGACCTGTCCTGCTAGTGGATTAGGGTTTCCAAAGCTATCAGCTGTTCCATATTTTAAGAAAGAAATAAAATCTCGCATTGCAGCATAACCAGCAGCCGCAATGTACGGATCTTTAGCGGTATAGGTCATTTCATATATTGCACTTTGAACAAATGGAATGACAGTTCCCGAACTGTTGACCAATGAGTAGGAGTTGCTTCCTGCGTTGGGTGAGCCTGGGGGAGTAGTGATGCTAGTAGGAGAGCCACAAGTACCTGGACCATTCCATTTCCACCCCGAAGCAGGAATGACTTGTGGCGGGTCCTGTATGTGCTGACGCCATGTGAGCGTTGCTGATGTGTTGGCAGCAGGGCTGTAATAGCTCATCAC
>TBL_comb47_HYPODRAFT_10003066_pt1 | contig 20108 bp, 12 predicted proteins | sample TroBogypolimnion_40_FD_10682 | JGI IMG/M metagenome (IMG submission 10682) | reverse complement strand
CTATGCCAAAAACAATGTTCTGGATAGTGCTTCAAACATGGGATTGCTTCACTCGCATTTCGATACTGCAAACCATTGAATATCAATACGCTCTATCGCAATGACAGTTTCGGGAGGTAGATCATCCTAATAGATTAATTGCTAACCATTTAATATATTGGCTTTTGGTTCGAAATGACAATCGTAGTAAAAAGTAAGTTCAACATATTTTAATCCAAATCTCCAGATAAGTCTCTCCAATAAGGATTATAACTTTTGATCAAATCAATCTTCTTTTGACGGGATCCTCCTTTGAGCTGTTTCTCCCTGGCAATTGCTTCCCCAATATCGAAAAAAGCCTCATAATAAACCAATAGGTCTGTATTGTATCTCGCTGAAAATGAATTTGGATACATTTTACTTTTGTGTTCCCAGATACGTTGTTTCAGGAACGAAGTTACCCCAGTATAAAGAACCGTATGGTTTTTGTTTGTAACGATATATGTATGATATGTTCTGAATTCCATAATAATACAAATTTAGCAATTGTTACAATATCAGCACGTGTCATTGCGCGGAGTGCGGCACAATCGAATTTCGAAACATAATCTAGCCACAGGCATAAGCCATTGCGACAGATGATATCGGCGATGCAGTTTTGATATTTCGGTGTAATTGTGGCATTGCAAGCCATTATTTTGCAAGCTCATTTAATCAGCTTGACTTAAATGGATAAACACTCTGTTAATTTACTATTTTTATGACGAAATAAATGTACCCTCATAAAATCAAGTAAGCAAATGAACTCAACACTCTCCAACACTATTCTGATTGCCCTCTTTGTTCTGTTTTCCTGCAAGGCAGAAACCACCACGACTCGGACAACTTCAAAGCACGACCTTCAGTTTAACAAGCTTGCTTCCTCATGGGACGAGGCCATCCCTCTGGGCAACGGCATGTTGGGTGCATTGGTCTGGCAAAAGGGCGGCAATTTGCGAATCTCTTTGGATCGTGCCGATCTTTGGGACTTGCGGCCGATGGACAACATGGGGAAACCCGAATTCAGCTTCAAATGGGTGCAGGAGCAGGTGAAAAACAAAAATTACAAGGTGGTCCAGGAGATGTTCGACGTGCCATACGACAAGTTGCCGGCACCCTCAAAAATTCCGGGTGCTGCCCTTGAATTTGATACGAAGGAGCTTGGAAAAGTGCTGTCAGTCAGATTGTTGCTGAACAATGCCCTCTGTGTAACCAAATGGGCCAATGGTGCTGATTTGCAGACCTTTGTAAGTGCCGATCAACCATCCGGATGGTTCAGATTTGAGGGTGTCCCTGAGAATTTTGTCCCGGTTTTGATGCCGCCCCAATATCAGAAAGAAGAGGTGAGCGGTGCCGTCAATCCGGTTACCGGGCAGGATTTGCAACGGCTCGGTTATACGCAAGGGAAGGTAGTCAAAGAACAGAATAAGTTGGTTTACAGACAGAAAGGTTGGAACGGTTTCGAATATGAGGTGGCGGTGACCTGGAAAAATACCGGCAAGACCCTCACCGGTGCCTGGACCATCTCTACCACATTTTCTGAAAAGGAGGGGGCTGCCCCTGCAAATAACCTGATTTCCAAGTTATTACAGAAAACATCATATGAGGCTGCATTCCAGGCACATACCACATGGTGGAAAAACTACTGGGACAAATCATCCATTTCATTGCCCGATTCGGTTCTCGAAAAACAGTGGTACCTCGAACAGTACAAGTTTGGTTCCGCTGCCCGTGCCGATGCACCACCCATCTCGCTACAAGCGGTTTGGACTGCCGACAATGGAAAGTTGCCACCGTGGAAAGGCGATTTCCATCACGACCTGAATACCCAATTGAGCTATTGGCCAGCCTATTCTGCCAATCACCTTGATCTGGAGGAGGGCTACCTGAACTGGCTGTGGAAATACAGGGAAACATTCCAGAAATACACGAAAACTTATTTCGGGACTTCGGGTATGAACGTCCCGGGAGTTACTACTTTGGAGGGTGAACCGATGGGAGGCTGGATCCAATATTCCTTTGGTCCGACTGTGGGTTGCTGGCTGGCACAGCATTTTTACTTGCACTGGGTTTACTCAAAAGATGAGAAATTCCTTCGCGAGAGAGCCTACCCTTGGCTAAAGGATGTGGCAGTTTACCTGGATGAAATCTCGGTGAAAGGTGAAAATGGAAAGCGCAAATTGCCGATCAGTGCAAGTCCCGAAATCCACGACAATTCGATCAATGCCTGGTTCCAGCAGACCACAAACTATGACCTGTCGTTTATCCGCTGGACGTTTGAAAAAACTGCCGAAATGGCCAAAGAACTGGGGAAAACCGATGAAGCCGACAAATGGCAATCCAAACTCGCAGAGTGGCCCGACTTTGCCCTCGACAGTTTGGGTGGGCTGGCTTTTGCTCCGGGAAATCCTTATGTGGAGTCGCACCGCCATTTCTCACATCTGGTGGGTTTTCATCCGCTGGGAATTATAGATTGGTCGAAAGGGGCTAAAGATCAGGAAATTATCAAAGCTACTTTGGCAAATCTTGAAAAAGTGGGTCCCGACTGGTGGTGCGGCTACTCCTACAGTTGGCTGGGAAACCTCTATGCAAGGGCGTTTATGGGCGACAAAGCTGCCGCTACACTTCGCATTTTCTCGGAGAACTTCTGTCTTCCCAACAGCTTTCATGTGAATGGGGAGCAGTACAACAAAGGACTCTCCAAATTCAAGTATCGCCCGTTTACATTGGAAGGGAATTTTGCTTTTGCTGCCGCTATCCAGGAGATGCTGATCCAAAGCCATACCGGAGCAATTCAGGTTTTCCCAGCAGTCCCGGAAAGTTGGAAGGATATTTCTTTCACCTCATTGCGCACACAGGGGGCATTTCTGGTCTCAGCGAAGAAGAAAGGTGGGAAGGTGGTCAGGGTGGAAATCGTTTCCGAAAAAGGGGGCATTTGCAGGTTTAAAAACCCGTTTGGGGAGAATGTTTACAGTCAGGAATTCAGCTGGAAAGGTGATACCCGGGCCGAAAATGGCCTGCTGATCATTGAATTTCCGTTGAACGGCAAAGTTGTGATGCAGCTAAAATAACAGGGATTGATCACTTCGCACGGTCGAGGAGCTTAATCTCCTCACCATAATCAAACTGCAAATCTTCATGAAGTGCAAGCAAGGTTTTCTTAATCCGTTGGATAAGTCGAAGATATATATTCTTGATGATTAAATTATTGCGAAAAGGGACGTCTGTTTTGAATTTTTTGCAGAAATAGATCAGCAATTCAACTTCTGTCCGCTTTTGGCCTGAATAGCGAATGCGCTGGTTGGCATAATTGAGTATCTTTCTAAGACCTTTTTTTGTGAGATAGGGTGACGACCAACTCAAATCGCCAAACTGCTGATCAAGTTCTATTTTCACCGACCGTATATATTCGGCTTCGTCATCGGCCTCGAAAAGCAGGTAGGTGAGCAATTCTTTGTTCTCCTTTTTATATTTCGCGAGCCTAAGGCACAATTCGGGAAGATCGGCCAACGGGACATTTTGCAATCCTCGCCTCAACTCGCTGAGTGAAACCGTTTTCATTTTTCAAAGTTCATTTTTTTAAGAGGATCGAGCAGATACTCAAGTCCGTTTAATTTGATTTCATAGATTGTTTGTAATTGAATTCCCAATGTTCCCTTTGGAAATCCTTTCTGTTCAAACCACTCAAGGTAAGAAACAGGAAGGTTGCACAATAACGTCCCTTTGAACCTTCCAAATGGCATTCTGATACGGACGAGTTGAATCAGAAGATTGGGGTCAGGTTGCATCATGTTTCGATTAACGGAGAGATCTGATTTTTCAATTTATTTGTCTTTATTTTCAGTTTGTTAATGAATTCCAGCCAATACGCTGACTGTCATTTGGATCAAATCTAAATAACGTTCAAATATAACGCTATTCTAAACAACCCTAATCTTTTCGTCAAAAATGAAACAAAAAATTCAGAAACAATTTTACTTTTACAAATGTTTTTCTCGTAAAACTTCAAAGAAAAGATACTAAAAATAAGTAAATAAAATAGAAATGGCTGATTTATCAACTAGTTATTTGGGACTTAAACTTAAAAATCCAATTATTGTCGGAAGTAGCGGACTTACTGACTCTGTCGCAAAAATTAAAAATCTGGAAGCAATGGGTGCAGCGGCAGTGGTTCTGAAATCTCTTTTTGAAGAAGAGATCATGATGGAAATGGAAGAGACCATCCATTCCATGACCAACCGTCATTTTGTGTTTCCTGAGACCATGGATTATCTGGAAACGATTGCAAAAGTGGATATTCTCACAAATTACCTGGAACTGATCGCCAAAGCAAAACAGGCTGTCGAAATCCCGGTTATTGCGAGCATCAACTGTGTAAGTTCTCAGAAATGGACAAGTTTTGCAAAAGAGATCGAAAAAGCAGGGGCTGATGCCCTTGAGCTTAACCTCTTTTTTCTCTCTTCCGATAATCAACGAACCGAAAAAGACCTGGTCGAAGCGACACTGGAAATTATCTCTAAAGTAAAGAATTGCATTAAAATCCCCATTGCTTTGAAAATTAGCCCCTATCAATCGAATATGACCAAATATGTCGAACAGATTGATCAGGCAGGGGTAGGAGGCATTGTCCTTTTTAACCGTTCATGGATGCCGGATATCGATATTCACAATTTTGTCATTTCATCGGGATTTGTACTAAGTTCACCTTCCGATCTGGGAAATACTTTGCGATGGGTTTCGATTTTATCAGGCCGGGTCTTGTGCAATGTAGCTGCCTCTACGGGAATACACGACAGTGCCGGGTTGATTAAAATGTTATTGGCTGGTGCACAGTCTGTTCAGATCGTTTCTGCGTTGTACCAAAATGATCTTTCACTTATCCGGAAAATGACCGATGAGCTCTCACAATGGATGAATGAGAATGAATTTGAATCGATTGACGAATTTCAAGGGCGTTTAAGCCGGGCAAACAGCGGCAATCCAGCTGCATGGGAGCGTGTTCAGTTTATGAAGCACTTCCGCAATTTCATATGATTTTATATTCCTTTTAAAAAATTACTTTTGGGAATTAAAAATACAGACATGTCAAATTTCGTTAAAACTAAATATCTCCTTCAGTCACTTTGCTGTCAAGAAACATTCGAAGACCGCAACTGGGAATTGAATTGTCCAAACAACGAAAAACCTGCACTGATCCGTGCGATTTACGAAAACAAGCAATTAATTATAGATGAATCGCTTCCGGGCTTGTATCAATTTGCTTCGTGGCTTCCGGTTGAACGGACTTTAAAAGGGTCTGGCGCACCTGTTACCTATAAAAGTCAGGGTCTTGCCAAAGAATTGGGATTGTCTGACCTTTATATCACGTTTAACGGGTACTGGCCCGAAAAAGGGGCACTGATGCAAACCGGAACATTCAAGGAGTGCGAAGCCTATTCAGTTTGTGCGCGTCAGAACAGCAACACTTCAGGAGTAATGGTCGTGGCATCAGCTGGAAACACAGCCCGTGCTTTTGCAAAGGTCTGTTCCGAAAATAAAATCGCTGTTTTAATCTGTGTCCCGAAAGATAACCTGAATGCCCTGTGGTTTGCACAGGAAATTGACCCTTGTGTAAAACTGATCGCTTGCGAAACGGGTGGCGATTATTTTGATGCGATCCATTTGTCAAACCTTGCTTGCCAGATAGTAGGGTTCTACCCTGAAGGGGGTGCCAAAAACGTGGCCCGACGCGATGGAATGGGAACAACTGTATTATCGGCAGTTACCCAAATTGGAAAGATCCCCGATTACTATTTTCAGGCCATAGGAAGCGGTACCGGTGCCATTGCAGCATGGGAAGCCAACCTTCGGTTTCTGGAGGATGGCCGCTATGGTTCGACAAAAATGAAACTGATGTTGTCACAGAACGCCCCTTTCCTGCCCATTAAAGCGGCCTGGGATGCCGATTCACGGGAAATGCTACCGCTCGACGACGATATGGCCCGTAAACAGGTCGAAGAGATCAATGCCAAAGTCTTGTCAAACCGGAAACCACCTTACAGTTTGACAGGTGGGTTATACGATGCCATGAGAGATGCCGGGGGTGAAATCTTCGCTGTTACAAACGAGGAAGCTTCCTTTGCCTCAGGTTTATTTCTTGAATCTGAAGGGAACGATCTGGAACCTGCCGCGGCCGTGGCTGTGGCTTCATTGATTCAGGCCGTTAAGGAGGGGAAAACAGACAAGGGCGCAACAATCATGCTCAACATTACCGGTGGCGGAATCGAAAAATTCAAACAAGAAAATAAAATACACTACTTAAAACCTTTGTTGGTTTTTCCATTGGATCCAGACCCAAATTTGGTTAAGGAAAAAGTCAAAGCACTTTTTTAATTCCGGCAACATTATGATTTTAGAATTTAACTTAATGTTTTTTCTGCGTTCATTGTCAGGATTTTTAGCATTGGCTTTAATTCTTGAACTTTGGAAAAGAAGAAATGCGGACGGTGTTGCTTTTCTGATTTTTTTTGAATTGGCGGCTTCGATCTGGGCACTTTCCGATGGCTTTGAACATGCTGCCACAAGTTTGGATTTAAAGATATTTTGGTCACAAATCGGATATATTGGCTCTTCTACAACTACAGTATTTTTCCTCCTTTTCACCCTGGCCTATACTCAACATTACAGGCAGATCAGCGCAAGGATGATCCTGTTTTTAATAGCAATACCGGTAATCACCATATTGCTTGCATTTACAAATCCACACCATCATTTGATCTGGGAAAAAGTTGAGTTTTATCCCGAAACGAATGACAGTGCCTATTTCTATGGGAAATGGTTCTGGATTTATGCATTTTACGAATATTCGGCGTTACTTGCAGCGATTGTGGTCTTGTTGATCAGTACATTCAAATTTTTCAGGTCATTTAAGGTGCAATTGGTTTATCTGATCATCGCATCGGGTTTACCTTTGATAACAAGCATTATTTATGTTTTTAAGATAATTCCGCTCAAAGCAGACATTACTCCGGTTGCCCTGATCATTTCAGGTGGATTTGCAGCAGCCGGTATTTATTATCAGCGGATGTTTGATGTTGTTCCTGTTGCCCGCAGGCAAACCATTTCAAAATTGAGCGATGGCATTATTGTAGTGGATATGGATGGCCGGATTGTTGACTTAAATGAAGCTTTTGAGAAAATAACAAGTACTTTCAGAAAAGACCTTATTGGGAACCCATTAAACAGATTCAGTAATTTATTTCTGAACAACAATTTGTTACAGTATAATGACAATGACTTTATTTCAGAGACAACAATTTTAACATCAACCGGACTGAGACACTTTGAAGTCAAGTACAGCAAAGTCACAGATTCAAAAAACCAATTGATTGGGAAAATATTCCTTTTGCACGATATCTCGATCAGAAAAAAGGCACTTGACAATGCAATGGAGTCAAATGTCAGGTTAAGGGATGAGATTGTTGAAAAGGAAAAACTGATTGCTGACCTCGATGCATATGCCCGGTCTGTTGCCCATGACCTGAAAAATCCAATCAGCGGGGTCATCGGATTGGCTGACTTTATCAAATATGATATCCTTAACCAAAATACAGATTCGGCATTGGAGATGCTTGACCTGGTCAGCTCGCAAAGCTATAAAATGATTGAGATTGTCGATGCACTTCTTCTTTTGTCGAGGGTAAGGAAAGAAGACATATTACCTGTAAAGATTGAAATGTATTCAATTATTAAAGTTGCCGTTTACAGGTTGCAGCGGCAGGCTGAAATCAGTGGTGCCACTTTCGATTTCCCGGTGGAATGGCCGGCAGTAATGGGCCATGGACAATGGATTGAAGAGGTATGGGTCAATCTGATCAGTAATGCAATCAAATATGGTGGTGATCCCCCAAGAATTTCAATGGGTAGTGAAAAATGGACCAATGGATTTTACCGGTTCTGGATTAAAGACAATGGCAAAGGTCTTGAACCGGAATCTTTGGAAAAATTGTTTATCGACTTCGAGAGGTTAGGTCAAAACCAACTTGAAGGGCATGGACTAGGATTATCGATTACCAAACGGATCATTGAAAAACTGGGTGGAAAGGTCTTCGTGACTAGTGAAAATATTCCCGGAGAAGGTTGCACCTTCAGTTTCGTACTTCAGGAGACGAATGAAATCAGCTGATTATTTTTCCTGTGATCAATTTCAACAAACCAACCGCTTTGTTCAGTGTTCCGACATTTGTGAAATTAATGCTCAGTTTTCCTTTTCCCTCTTTTACACGGCATTTGGATGGGTTTTGTTGGATCCATTGCATCAGTTGCTGAAAATGTAGGGTCTGATAATATTTGGAAGTGGGATCTGACGGCATATAACAAAACATTTGCGATTCCTTAAGGATTATCCTCTCCATGTTGAGTGAAATTGCGACCCACCTTAGGCGGACTACATCGATCAGTTCCTGTGCTGCTTCCGGAATCGGCCCGAAACGGTCGATCAACCCCTTCTCAAATTGTTGAAGCACAGTTTCGTTCTCCATATTGTCCAGTTCCCGGTAAAGCAACATCCGTTCCGAAATGCTTGAAATGTATTCGTCAGGGAATAGTAATTGCAGGTCAGTATCTATATTGCAATCGCTTACATATTTAACATCAAGGAAAGTACTGGATGCCACGTCATTTTCGTCTTCAAAAAGATCCTGAAATTCTCCGGTTTTCAGTTCCATCATCGCCTCGTTCAAAATCCTGTGGTAGGCTTCAAAACCAATATCTGCGATAAAGCCGCTTTGTTCACCTCCCAGAAGGTTGCCTGCCCCACGAATATCAAGGTCCTGCATGGCAATATTGAAACCGCTCCCGATTTCGCTGTATTCCTCAATGGCTTGCAATCTCCTTCGTGCATCTGCTGACATTGAATTTAATGGTGGTGCCAGTAAATAGCAGAAAGCTTTTTTATTTGACCGTCCCACCCGGCCGCGCAACTGGTGGAGTTCGCTAAGGCCAAAGTTCTGGGCATTGTTGATAATGATGGTATTTGTATTTGGTATGTCCAGTCCCGATTCGATAATTGTCGTTGCCACAAGGATATCAAAATCGCCGTTCACAAAGTCGAACATGACCTTTTCGAGCTTGTCGCCATCCATCTGTCCATGTCCCACGACTGTACGTACACCTGGACTTAACCTTTTGATCAGTGATTCGATCTCGTTAATGTTCTGCACCCTGTTGTTGATAAAGAAAACCTGTCCCCCACGTGCCACCTCATAATTGATCGCGTCTCGGATAATCTCTTCGTTAAAAGGATGTACCTCTGTATTTATGGGATATCGGTTTGGTGGAGGCGTGTTGATGATCGAGAGGTCTCGGGCACCCATTAACGAAAATTGCAAAGTTCTCGGGATCGGGGTAGCTGTTAGGGTCAAAGTATCGACATTCACTTTCAATTGTTTCAATTTCTCCTTTACGGATACCCCAAAGTGTTGTTCCTCATCGACGATCAGTAAACCGAGATCCTTGAATTTTACATCCTTACTGATCAGTTTATGGGTCCCGATAATAATGTCAACCTTTCCATCACTAAGATCTTTGAGAACATCCTTTACAATTCCAGAGTTTCGCAAGCGACTAATATATTGAACATTACATGGGAAATCCTTTAACCGTTCCGAGAAAGTCTTGTAATGTTGAAGAGCAAGAATTGTCGTTGGCACCAGCACGGCTACCTGCTTACTGTCGGCTACGGCTTTAAATGCAGCCCGGATCGCCACCTCGGTTTTACCAAACCCTACATCGCCACATACAAGCCGGTCCATCGGCATCGCCTTTTCCATATCCTCCTTGATCGAATAGGTGGCCTTTAACTGGTCGGGTGTATCTTCATAGATAAAACTCGCTTCAAGCTCCTCCTGGAGATAGGAATCGGGCGAAAAGGCAAATCCATTCTCCAGTTTTCTTTTGGCATAGAGGGCGATCAATTCCCGGGCTATGTCTTTGACCTTATTTTTTGTCTTTGTTTTTAGGTTCTGCCAGGCAGCGGTCCCCAACTTATTGATGGATGGTTCCTGGCCTTCCTTTCCCTTATATTTTGCGATGCGGTGTAACGAGTGGATACTGACCAATAAGGAGTCGTTATCCCTGTATATCAATCGGATAGCTTCCTGGATATTTCCATTGACTTCTGTTTTTATCAATCCCGCGAATTTCCCGACACCGTGGTCAATATGGACCACAAAATCACCAGGATGGAGCTTGCTCAATTCCTTCAATGTGATGGCCTGACGGGAAGACTTTTTTGAACGGAGCTTGAACCGGTGGTACCGTTCAAATATCTGGTGGTCGGTATAGCAACAAATCATCAGATCGTGATCAATAAACCCTTCATTCAGTGCAAACAACACACTATCCAGCTTTTGCGGATCACCTTTGTCGTCAAAAATATCGTGTAACCTTTCGATCTGCTTCGGGCTCGAAGTGAGCAAAATATTCCTGTAACCCTTCTGCCGGTTCGATTTCAGGTCCTGCCCCAACAAATCGAAGTTTTTATGAAACAGGGGTTGGTTGGAGGTATGAAACACAATCTCTTCAATATCCTTAAAATAGGCTGATTTCCCAAATTCCAGACACTTAAAAGAGGTAATGTTGGTTTTGAATTCCTTCTCGTTGATAATCAGGTCGCAAACTTCACGATTGACCATCTTTTCAGCCGCTTTGAGGTATAAATCTTTAATCTGACCATGGACATACGAAAAACTCCGGGCAGCAATTGCTATTTTCGGATCGAAAAAATCAAAGACAGAAACCCGTTTTTCCTCTTTTAAACCTTCCTGAATATTCGGGATAATCGAAATCCGGGTAAGTGTTTCCTTTGAAATCTGGTCCTCAATATCAAAGGTCCTGATCGTGTCAACCTCATCGCCAAAGAAATCGATCCTGTACGGATCTTCGTTTGAAAACGAAAAAATGTCGATAATCGATCCCCTCAATGAATATTGGCCTGGTTCATATACAAATTCAACACGCTCAAATCCATATTCATACAATACTTCATTGATAAAGGAAATGGACAGTTTCTCACCTTTGCGGATATGAAGCGTATGTTTTTCGAGACCTTTTCCCGAAATGACTTTTTCCATGATCGCTTCAGGATAAGTCACAACGATATATCCGGTTTCATTGAGGGCCAATTTGTTCAATACCTCGGTGCGAAATATAATATTCTCACTATCAATTCTTTCATCAGCAATATTGCGTCGATAGGAGGAGGGAAAAAACAAAACATTTTCATCGAGTCCCAGTGCATTGAGGTCGTCAAAGAAATAGGCGGCCTCTTCGCGGTCGTTAAGGATGGCGATCAGGGAAAACCTGGAGAGCTCATAAGATGAGGCAAGCACAACAGCGGATGATGAACCCGACAGCCCTTTCAATGAAATTTTTGAAGGTATATTTTCAGTGAACTTTTCACACAACTTCAGTGCCGAAGGGTGTGATTGATAATATCTGAGCAGTTCCTTAAGTTCCAACTTATATGTTTTTCAAACGATAAGGCAAAAATACAAAAATATCAATGTAAAAGGGCTTTTTGTTCCAACACAAAGAAACCTCACATTATTGTCAGCTTTGGAAGGGAGATCGCACTGATTTAATTTATACAACTATTTTGTTTTTAATATCCGGTTCCGTCCGAAAGGAGCGTTGTTCTTTTCCTGTCCTTCGATCGCGGACGGTTTCCACTGTTGCGTCTTTCCCCCGGGGGGTGCGGCCCAAGGATCATTCGATCTTTGAAGTGGCTTTTGTCCGGGACCGCTTACCCGGGGTTAGAATATGCTGCCCCTGCGGCGCGGTGATTCTGCGAAAATTGTGACCCGCATCCATAATCATGACCTGTTTTGCATACTCCAAGCACATTTCCCATTTTGAAACACCATCACGATCCCAGCACAATCAACAGTCTGAATCGAAGATCAGCGAAGCTAAGTCCGACTATATTCTAGCCCAATGGCAACGCCTTGGGCAACGATGAAACAACAACCAATGGCAACACCTTGGGGAAAACATGTAAAATGGTGGTTTGCGCCACAAAGTTCCAAAAGTTAACCAGTGAAGTCCACTGCCCGCTCAATTGCATTCCGCTTGCTGCGGACCGCATCGGCCAACTTTGTGCCTTTCCCTTTTATTCTTTTTTTTCAGGGGAGCCTCAAGATTTGGTTTTTGAACTGTGGTACAAGAACCAACCGGAAACCCATATTGAAGTTACGGTAGCTGGGGGTGTCGGTGCTGCGGAAAGCCGAACGGCAATGCAGTGCATTAATGTCCCAGCTACCACCCCGAATCACACGGTAGGAACCCTCAGAAGCACCTTTAGGGTTAGTTTGCGGCGAACTGCCATAACTGCTGCCGTACCAATCATTGCACCACTCCCATACATTGCCGCTCATATCGTATAGACCAAACTGATTAGGTAGTTTTGTGCCTACTGCATGAGTAGTGTGGTTGCTGTTTGCACCGTACCAGGCGAAGTTGCCCAAGCTGCCTTCGCTGTCGGTGCCCGCATATTTGTTTCTGCCTTTTGCTGAGTCTGTCGAAGCACCTGCGGCATATTCCCATTCGGCCTCGGTGGGCAAAAGGTAGGTTTTGCCGGTTTTTGTATTGAGCTTATTGATAAACACTTGTATATCGTCCCAGCTTACCTGCTCCACCGGCAAGTTGTCGCCTTTAAAATAGCTTGGGTTGCCTCCCATAACCGCTTTCCACTGGGCCTGTGTCAATTCGGTTTTGCCAATATTAAAGTCGCTTAAAGTTACTGTATGGATTGGTTTTTCACTAACATATTCATTGCTGCCCATGTGAAAAGTACCACCTTTTATGGCTACCATTTCAATTGCAACACCATTAATGGTTTCGGTAAAATATTGGTTATTCAAATTTGTTTTTAATGTAGTTTCGTCATTCGCCCCGGTAGTTTTAGAAAGTGTCGAAGAAGCAGGATAGGGTTTATTTACAAGAGTTTCGGTCATCATGGATGTTTCCCCTTCGGCAATGGTCACAGTTTTGGTCGTTGTGGCATAACCTGGCAAAGTGAGCACAAGTGTATAATCGCCTACCAACAGGTTGCGCAGGGTGGCAGGGGCAGACCCTTTGTTTTCGCCGCTTAGGGTTATCGTGGCATCGGTGGGGGTGGTCATTACTTTTAAAATTCCTGTTTTTGCAACAGGCTGCAAGGCAACGGTGATGGGCTGGCCCGAAATAACCTCGCGCTTTTCTGTGGCAGATGTATATTTTTCTTTTCTGGCTTCAAAGTTATAGATACCCGGCAACAACCGCCCTTCCCAGGTCCCGTTCCCTTTGCGCTCGCCGGCAATGTAAATATCGGAAGCAGGGTTGGTGGTCACCGTCACCCTAGCAAAGGTGGGTGCAAGCACAACCGGTAGATTGAGATTCACACCGGGTTGCATTGCAACTTTTTCGGTGGCCATCATGTACATGTTGAGCCGTAGCGTAATGGCATGATCGCCCGTTTTGACCTGTTCCAAAGTGCATGGCGTTACCTTCCCGGTAGGTTGCCCATCAAGGCTAACTGTTGCACCAGATTCGGGGGAGGTCGTGATCTTGAGCGTCCCAAAGTCGGGCTTCATCGTCACGTTTACGGTCCTCTTTTTGTCGGCAGTCAGCTCGACTACCCCTGCAGTGGGCAAATAGAGGTCGCGGCTGAGGCGGTAGGTGTGTTTGCCAATGGGCAGCTCATTCTGGTAAGGGGTCTGGTTGGCAGGCTGATCATCGATAAAGATATCGGCACCGGTCGGCTCGGTATTGACCACCAACCATTGCGAGGCGATCTGTTCGGCTTCAACTGTTGTCGTCACTTTGCCGGTGGTGAGTTCCATGATATAGACCATCGACTTTTCGATGGGAACAGGATACATATAATCGCGTAGGATTCCCAATTTATCATGCTTGATGGTAAGGCGTTTGGCACCATAAGGGACATAAATCCAATACTCTCCGGTCTTGTATTCGGCAGAAATTATCCCCAGGCCATCGGGTTCCCAGATAAAGCCCTTCTGATCTGTAACAACTTTGATGATGGCGCAAACATCACCGTTCTGGTCCTTTTTTGGGGCATCGATGCGCGCCGTCATATCGTTGTCCTTCCGTTCAAACGATTTTACGCTGATTCTTGGCTGGGCCAGGAGGGTGCTGCTCAGAGAAAGCAGAAACAAAAGGTCCAGTAGGGTCCTTGCGTTCATAAATCTGGTAAGAATTAAGAATTTCGGATGGTAAAATTAACAAATGATTTCAAAAAAAACGCACACAAAAGAACATTTGATATAACTGGTCGTTACAACCGGAGGCATTGCCAGTGGCCAATCATCTCCTATAAACTGCTCACCTTTCCCACCTTAAAAGTAACCGCATAGATCGAGGGAGCTGCCTTTATGATCGATTCGGGAACCGAAATCTTAAAACCTTGATCACCCGCTTTCCAGTTCAACGACGAACCTTTTTTCCCGAGCATTGTGATTTTTGTACCTTTCTCAGGAACAAAACCCTTCACTTGAATCTCTGCAGGCAGTTTCTCGTTTTCGTCCAATAAATAAATCACGTTGGCAGAACCATCCTTTCCTTTTGTAAACCTGAGTTTCCCGTCGTTGTAGGGTGCGATGGGGCGTGTCCCATAAATGGCATCCCCATTGATCTTCATCCATGTACCCATCTCAGCCAGGCGGCTGTAGGCCTCGTCGTACCAGGTTCCGTCAGGTCCCGGACCGATGTTCAACAAGAGGTTGCCACCTTTGGCCACAATATCGTTGAGCATATGGATCAGTTGACGGGTCGGCATCATCCTGGCCTTGAACGAAAATGACCAGCCGCCACCAAGAATCATGCACGATTCCCATGGATAGGGCAGTAATTTATCGGGAACACGGTTTTCGGGGGTCAGGTAATTCTGGTTTTTCCCTTCAACGGCCCGGTCAACCACAATGGCAAGAGGTTGTTTGGACCGGATTTTGGTGACCAGTTCATCCATTTTAACATCTTGATTATAAGGTTTTTTTACGGTAAATCCAGAAATATTCGGGACTTCTCCCTTCGCTTCGTTTTTCTGGACCCAGCCGCCATCGAACCATAAAAGGTCGATTTTCCCATAGTTCGTACAAAGTTCCATCACCTGATTATGGGTGTAATTCACATACTGGTTCCATTTCTCGGGATATTTTGCAGGGTCATAATTCACATTGCGGTCGAGTGGCGGAAAATGGGGCCACCAATAATCGGTATTGTGCCAGTCGGGTTTTGAGAAATAGGCACCTACCCACAATCCCTGGTTCCTGAACGCATTGAAAATCTCCTTTGTCACATCGGCTTTGGGATTCGTATGAAAAGGGGTCTCCTTCCCGGTGATTTTGTAGTCAGTGTATTTGCTGTCGAACATGCAATAACCATCGTGATGCTTTGTCGTAAAGACGACATATTTCATCCCTGCGTCTTTTGCCGCCTTTGCCCACCTTTCGGGATCAAATTTGGTGGGGTTGAATGTTTTTGCAAGGTTTTCATACTTCTTTTTGTAGGCAAAATAGTCTTTAACCGTGTCGGGAACACACCACCCCTCATCTTCGGGACAAATCGACCACGACTCTACAATTCCCCATTGACTATAAGTGCCCCAATGCATTAAAAGGCCAAACTTGATGTCCTGCCACTCTTCGATGCGTTGCCGGATTTTGGGATCAGGATCGGGAAAATACTTTTGTTCTTCATGTTGGGCGATAACAGGGAGACAGGTGCAAGCCATCAAAAATAGGAAGATCAGTTGTTTCATGATTTGAATTTTTTGTGTTTCACAAATGTATAAATTTTAGCTATTTTTGAAGCTAGATGAAAATTCACGTTCTTCAGTCTTGTCCAAAACCGTAACTGATGAGAAAAAATAAAATTGTCATTCAAGTCGCGATTGTGATCTTTTTGCTTCCGGTATTTGCCAAAGCTCAGTATCCCAATGATATATACGAAACACTCTTTGTTCCGTCCCGGAATTATACTGTAAATCAATCAGGGAGTCCTATTTTGATTGATGGGAAAGGAGATGAACCTTCCTGGAGGAAAGCTGTGTGGACCGATGATTTCATCGACATTGAAGGGCTGAAAATGGCAAAACCATCCTTGCGGACCAGGGTTAAGATGTTGTGGGACAATAACTACCTTTATCTGTTGGCTGAATTGGAGGAATCCAATATCTGGTGTTATTACAGAACACACGATCAGATCGTATTCCATGAAAATGATTTTGAGATATTTATCGACCCGGATTGCGATGCAGAAAACTATTTTGAATTTGAGTTGAACGCCCGTAATACTTTGTTTGACCTTTTCCTGCCAAAACCCTACAATAAAGGGGGCAGCGCGGATATTGGCTGGAATGCAAAGGGTTTTAAAAGTGCCGTGTCGATCGATGGAACCTTGAACGATCCAGCAGACAGGGATAAAAAATGGACTGTTGAGGTAGCGATACCTTTCGAATGTCTTAAAAGTAAAGGGAACATACCTTTCCCTTCAGAAGGGCGTGTTTGGAAAATTGATTTTTCGCGCGTCGAATGGAACACCGTCATTGTTGATGGCCAATATCGTAAAGTAGTTGATCCACGGACCGGACGGTTTCAAAGCGAAAACAATTGGGTGTGGAAAGCCATCGGAAAAATTAATATGCACATTCCTGAAAAATGGGGAACACTTCAGTTTTCAAATTCAATCATAAAGTAAAAATTTTAAATATGAAGAAAAGGGATTTTATCAAATCATCGTTGCTAACAGGGATCGGATTGATCGGCGTCCAATCATCAATGGCCATGCCCGATCTTCCGAAGGGAAAGAAAACCGGTCCTAAACATTGGGTCTGGGAAAACCCCAATAAAAAGGAGGACGAAAAAACACTCAAGGACAAGTACACAAAGTTCTATGATGCCGGAATCAGGGGGATGTTTTTCGAAAACGATAGTGAGCTTCACTTTAGGATCGCCAAAGCCACAGGGTTGGAAGCCCATCGCTGGATGTGGACGATGAACCGAGGCGAGAAAGATTTGCTTGAAAACCATCCCGATTGGTACGCTGTCAGCCGTGAAGGCAAATCGTGTGCAACCAATCCTCCCTATGTAGGTTACTACCGCTGGTTGTGCCCCTCGAAACCGGAGGTGCTGCAATACCTTAAAGATCAGGTTAAAGAAATTTTAGGTAAACCAAATGTGGACGGCATCCATCTCGATTATATCCGCTTTTGCGATGTTATTTTGCCAGTCAACCTATGGCAAAACTATAAAATCGACCAGTCTCGCGAATTGCCAGAGTACGATTTCTGCTACTGCGAAACGTGCAGGAAAAATTATGAGGCAAAATATGGGACTGATCCGTTAAAACTGGAACACCCCGATCAGAGCCCTTCGTGGCGCAAGTTCAGGTACGACCTGATCAACAATGTTGTCAACCAGTTATCTGAGGTGGCACACCAATCGCGAAAGGTCATCACGGCTGCGGTATTTCCTACCCCCGAAATTGCCCGTCGCATTGTCCGTCAGGACTGGACCAACTGGAAACTGGACGGTGTTTGTCCAATGATCTATCACGGTTTTTATCGCGAACAGGTCAAATGGATCGGTGATGCGGTCGAAGAGGGAATCCACTTTTTGTGCGGGAAATTTCCCCTTTATGCAGGACTTTTCCTCCCGGATTTCAAATCGGACGAGGAGTTGGAGCAGGGGATCAAAACGGCATTGGCCAATGGTGCATCTGGAGTCTCCCTGTTTGGGCATGTCGATGAAAAGGTTCTTGTCGTTTTAAAAAAGTTCAGTTAGAATAGCGTTTATAAAATCTTCAACCTGTATTATCAGTTTCCATTTGGTTTAGATGGTTACCTGAAATTGTTGTGGGACCAGTCTTAATGAAGATTGTGCCATGCAAACAGAAATATCACTCAACCTTTTATTCCGCTGTCTCACCCAGAATGGGGACAGTAAAATAAAAGGTTGAACCGATACCTTCACGGCTATCGACCCAAAGTTTGCCACCCAAACCTTCAACATAAGCCTTTGTAATTGCAAGACCTAATCCAGTCCCTTCAAATTCCCTTGTTGTGGAGATGTCTGCCTGCATAAACCGCTCAAAAATCCTGTCTTGATTGCTTTTGGGAATTCCAATTCCACTGTCCGTGACATAAAATTCAATTTCATTCATGATGACGGTTTCATCGTCTTTAGAGGTATTGTTTTCAGGTTTAAAAGTATAACCAAAATCGACTGAACCCACCTTCGTATATTTAATGGCATTTTCAAGCAAATTTGATAAGATGATGTTTAGTTTAAGCCGATCAGTGAAGATATTTTCCCTGCAATTGGTCAGATCATGGGTTACCTTAATTTCAAGACTTTTAATGATGCAATCGGATTTAAAGTTGTTGAACAACTCGCTCATTAACTGTTTTATATTGAATTTGGTTACGAATACTTCCAGTTTACCCGACTGTATCTGCGAAATTTCAATAATATGATCAATTGTATTTATGAGCCGTGTGGCACTCTGATTGATCAATTGTCCAAACATATCCTTTTCATTGGAAGTGGTTTCCTCTTCGAGGATTAGTTTAATAAATCCAAGGATTCCGTTAAATGGTGTCCGGATTTCATGAGAAATATTGTTCAAAAAAGCAGTTTTCAACCGATTGCTTTCTTCTGCTTTATACCTGGCAGTGATCAATTCTTCTGCCCGTTTTTCCTTTTCTTCGATTTGAAACAGCAATTCTTCGTTGGCGATCACCAATTCCTCCGCCCGTTTTCCTTTCTCTATATTTTGAAACAGCAGTTCTTCGTTGGCAATGATTAATTCCTCTGCCCTTTTACCTTTCTCTTTGTTTTCAAAGATCAGTTCCTTGTTGGCCTGAATCAACTCTTTTTCTGCAGTTTTCAGTTTGGATATATCATTTGAAATCCCAATTAGGCCAATAACTTCCCCATTCGAATCCAGAAAAGTTAATTTGCTCGTTTCGAACCAGACAATCCGACCATCGCTTTGATGTTGCGTTTCAATAATGTTCAGTTTTTGTATGCCATTTTCCATCACCTCAAAATCATCTGTGAGATAATTTTCAGCCTCAGCTTTTTCCCAGGGAAGTTCAAAATCGGTTTTTCCTACGATCTCGAAGGAATTGTTTAATCCGGCACCGGTTGCAAAATTCTGGTTACATCCCAAATAAACAGATCTCCTGTCTTTCCAGAATACGACACCCGGGAAATGATCCAGGACGGACTGAAGCATCTGTTCACTTTTCTGTAATTTCTCTTCCCTTAGCTTCTGTTCAGTAATGTTATATACAAATCCGGTGCAAATCAGAGGGCTACCTTTTTGATCCTTTTTTATTATTGATCCGTGATCATAGAACCATACGTATTCACCCGATCTGGTCCTGATCCTGTATTCTGATTCATATTTATCATATAAACCATCAATATGCCCCTTCATGGCCTGCATTATTTTGGGGTAATCTTCAGGATGGACCAAATCTGTAAAATCCTTATAATGTTTGAATTTTTCTGGCGGATAACCCAACATCTCAGCTTTTTGAATCGAAAAGGTAACGTTTCCTGTTGTGATATCCATTTCCCACCAGGCCATTTTTCCTCCCCGCATGGCAAGGTCCATTCGAATTTTGTTGGCTCTTAATTCTTCTTCCGATTCCTTTATTACAGTAATATCAATCATGGTTACAAGGCACAGTTCATTTTTTTCGATCAAAATGCCAGTAAGGAGGAAATAAAAGGGCAACCGGTCATTAATATAAAAGGTAATTTCGCAGATCTCTTCGGTTTTTCGTATAAAGATCCTTTCGAGGAATTGATTGAAGGTCGGTATGGAAGATTCAGCGATATGAAATCCGAACAGGCTATTCTTTAACTGGGAAAGCTGTTTTCCAAGCATTTGTGAACCATGAAGGTTTACCGACCTGATTTCTCCATTTTTGTCAAGTGTGAAAAAACCTAAGGGAGCTGAATCGTACAATTCAGAAAATTTCCGGGTCGCAATTTCTGCCTGCTTCTTTGCAATTTCTGCCTGCTCAATTGCCTCTATAAGTG
>TBL_comb47_HYPODRAFT_10003063_pt1 | contig 20114 bp, 14 predicted proteins | sample TroBogypolimnion_40_FD_10682 | JGI IMG/M metagenome (IMG submission 10682) | reverse complement strand
TGCCGTTGATCAGGGCAATATTGCTGCCCGGCTTCAGGTTCAGCCAGACATCGGCCCGATTGGCCAGCCATATCTTTCTGGGATCCGCCACCACGACCTTGGCGCCTTTGCTGATCGCTTCTTTCAGATAGAGGGAAACTATGGGATGCGCCTCTGTGGTGTTGGAACCGATAACAAAGATGGTATCGATATCCGACATCTGCTCCAGGGAATTGGTTGCCGCACCCGCACCGAAACTTTGGGCCAGACCGGCAACAGTCGGAGCATGGCAGACTCGGGCGCAGTTATCGACATTGTTAGAACCGACCGCACAGCGCACCCATTTGGCAAGAAGATAATTCTCTTCATTGGAACAGCGGGATGAGGAAAAGCCGCCGACCTTGTCCGGTCCATGCTCTTTGATAATGGCATTGAATTTACTCGCAACAAGGGTAAGGGCCTCTTCCCAGGATGCCTCTCTGAAACCCTCTTTTTCCCGGATGAGCGGTGTCTTCAGACGCGCCTCACTGTGTATGAAATCGTATCCGTACCGTCCCTTGATGCAGAGATTTCCTTTATTCACCGGCGCATCGTAGTCCGACGTCACGCGAACCACCCTGTCATTTCTGACATTGAGAAAAAAATTACACCCCGTGCCGCAATAAGTACAGGTGGTCTTCACCTTCCTGACATCACTTTTCCGCCCCTTCCCCCTGCCTTTTTTATCAGTGAGGGCTCCGGTCGGGCAGGTGGAGACGCACTGTCCGCAGAACTCGCAATTTTCCAGGCTTCTCGGTTTACCAAAGGCCGTCTCAGGAATAGCGCCGAACCCGCGATTTGCCAGATCTATGGTCCCGGCCATGACCACCTCATTGCAGATCCTGGTGCACCGCCCGCAGACGATGCATTTATTCGGCTCGAACGTGATGAAAGGGTTATCCTCCCTGAGCGGAAGGTTCCATTTCTCACCCGCGAAACGATCGAGACTCGCCTCATAGAGATAGGCCATCTCCTGGAGGCTGCAGTCGCCGGAGGCTTCGCAGATCATGCAATCGTTAGGATGATTGGAAAGCAAAAGCTCAAGCACCGTCTTTCTGAGACGGGTCAGCTTCGGACTCTCGGTCGTCACCTCCATTCCTGCCTCGCCGGGCGTGGTGCAGGAGGTGAGCGGGACGGGTCGGCCTTTGATTTCCACCAGGCAGAGACGGCAGCCTCCATGAGGTTTCAACCGCTGGTCATAACAGAGGGTCGGGATAGAGATTCCAGCGTCCTTGCAAACTTCGAGGATTGTTTTCCCCTTCTGGAAATGAACCTCCATTCCATTGATTTTCATCATAATCAGATCATTCATTGTGTAGATCTCCAGTTCCGAATTCTTTAACCTGCTTTGTTCCTGATGGAAGAATAGACAAGAGTCTGTAAAATAATACAGCTGACGACTGTTATCCGGCAGAGACAGCATAATGGGTACACCGATATTCGTCGAATTGAGTCGGATTAACCTGACAATGTTGACGACTATATATAATTATTGCATTGAGTCAATACAATTATGATAAAGATTTAAATACTTACGATAACAAACTAAATATTACAGCAAATACAGACATTATATAAATAAATAAAATATCATCTATTGGATATTTATATAATGAATTGTGCTTGGATACAGTTAAGAAAACCTTATTTACTTTACACCAATCAGACTTCGCTCCTGTTTCAGGAAAGACTCAAAGCTTATCTCGGCGACATCGGTTAAGATTGCCAACGGATAAGAAAAATCCGCCAGTACTGATAGCCGCTAAAAAGCAGCATGCAGGAAAAAATTTTATCAAGAGCGAGAGGACTGTTTTTTGGAACTCATACTTGTAAATTTGCGAATTCCCGTTGAAAATGACGGAATGGAGGCATACGTCAAGCGGCTTCACACATCCTGAAAATCGGCGCAGGAGACTTAGCAATCGCAAAAATCCTGAGCAAATCACTTGATGCAAGCGATAAAGAACAATTCTTTTATACTCTTTCGCTCGTTGTCAGCACCCCTGCAAGCTTTGAAAATACGCAAAACTTCCCTGTATATACGGAATACGTACCAGCAGAGAAGAAAACCAGCAGCATAAAGGGGAGGCCGATAATTGTCGGTTTCGGCCCTGCCGGCATGTTTGCTGCTCTTGGTCTCATTGAGAAGGGGATTAAACCTATACTCTTTGAAAGAGGGAAAAAGATAGAAGAACGCTCCCTCGATGTGCAGAGATTTATTACCAAAAGGGAAATAGATTCTGAATCGAATATCCAATTCGGAGAAGGCGGCGCCGGTTCGTTCTCTGATGGAAAGCTGTTTTCCCGAAGAAATTATAACTCAAGTGCCATAAACCGGGTCTTAAATACGTTTATTAAATTTGGCGCCCCTGCAGAAATAGGGTATATCAGCAAGCCCCATTTAGGGACTGATGTGTTATGCTCAATCGTTCGTAATATCCGAAACTATATCCTCGAACGAGGCGGCGAGATATACTATGAATCAAAAATGACGGACATCCTCATCGCCGAGGGCAAAGCTTTCGGTATAGTAATAAACGGCGAGACTGAATATCTTGCTCCAAGCATCTATATTGCATTGGGAAATTCTGCGCGTGATACATTTGAGATGATGTATGCCAAAGGTATTGCCCACGAACAAAAACCGATTTCCGTCGGTGTGAGAATTGAACATCCGGTTGAGACCATCAATCTGCTGCGATATGGAAAGAAATACAAGGACTGTCGCGAGTTAGGGGCTGCCACCTACTCTTTGAATTATACCAATCGAAAAATTCGCAGGGGAGTTTATACCTTTTGTATGTGCCCTGGGGGGGAAATTATTAACGCCTCATCTGATCAGGGGATGCTGGTTGTCAACGGGATGAGCTACTCACACAGGGCATCGGCATTTTCAAATGCGGCACTGGTGGTAACCTGTCATACGGATGACTATCCATCAGCCAACCCCTTGGCAGGCATAGAGTTCCAAAAGGAAATCGAGAGAAACGCCTTTAACGCAGGTCTCGGAACATGGAAAGTCCCGGCACAGAATTTGATGGAGTTTCTCGGCGAGCGGCGCTCATCCCCGCTCAATGAAAATTCCTACAAGATGGGGGCGGTTCCCGCTGATATCAAAGATATTTTCCCGGGATTTGTGATCAACCAGCTGTTAGCCGCCTTTCATACATGGAAAGAGGAGTTTCCCTTATTTGTTTCACATCAGGCAATATTATTAGGTGCGGAAACGCGAACCTCATCTCCTGTGCGCATTACACGTAATGAAAACTATGAATCAGTAACTATCAAAAATCTTTACCCGATAGGGGAAGGTGCAGGGTATACAGGCGGCATCACGAGTTCGGCAGCTGATGCGCTTAAGGCCGTTGACCTCCACTCCAATTTCCTTTGACCATGACTGAGACCAGACAATGCCCATGTAACTCCGGGGCCCTTTATACCGATTGTTGTGAAGGCGTGCTTGCCGGCCTCAGAAAAGCTGCAACAGCCGAAGCACTGATGCGGTCACGTTATAGTGCCTATGTTATGGGTGATGTGGGATATTTATTGCGGACCTGGCATCCATCGACGAGACCGCCCGGCATAGACCGTAATACGATTCCTGATTGGTGCTGCCTTGACATTATTCAAACTGAAAAGGGACAGGCCGACGACAATGACGGAATTGTCGAATTTCAAGCCACAGCCCTGTCTGGTGACGAGAGAGTAAAACTCCATGAAGTCAGTTATTTTGTGAAAGAAGGCGGCGCCTGGCTGTATGTTTCAGGAGACGTAACCGGAGATTCGTCACGGAGTAGACGTACAATCAACAAAGTGGGCCGAAACTCTCTGTGTCCGTGCGGAAGTGGCAAAAAATTCAAAAGATGCTGCGGCCTTTGAATATTATTTTCAAATCAGATTCATGAGAAATATAGCGTTCGGTTACTCAACCCGCTGCAATATCAGATGCACCCATTGTGTAGCGGCCGGAGAAAATCCCGATAATACCAAAATGGCCCTGGCCGAGGCCAAACAGATTATCCGGGATATGGCCCTGGCAGGCATTACCGGAATGAGTTTCACAGCTGGTGAGCCGTTTATCTACTTTGATGACCTCCTGGAATTGGTGACCCTCTGCCGGGAACAAAATATTTACACCAGGATCGTCACCAACAGCTTTTGGGCGGTAAGTCCGGAAAAGACGAAACAGCTGCTCGGAATGCTCAAGCAGTCCGGGCTGTGCCAGTTGCGCCTGAGCTATAGCCGCTGGCACCAGCACAACGTTCCTCGCCGGAATGTGCTGCACGCGGCTCAAGGCTGCATGAAAACGGGAATTGACTATTTCATCTCCTTTGTGACTGATTTTTCAGCAGAAGATGACGCACATGAACACTATCTCCGGGACAATGGCCTCAAATTTTTCCCGGAGCCAGTCATCTATGCCGGCCGGGCGGAGACCCTTGACCGTAAAGCGGTCTTCACCGATTATCAGGAAAATCGCTGTGCCATGAACATGTATCTTGCTCCGGACCTCTCCATGTATGCCTGTTGCGATGCCGGCAGCCACTTTACCACGACCAATTTTTTCCTCCTCGGCAACCTTAGAGACCATTCCATCAACTCTCTCTGTACCAAGAGTGAAAGACACCCGCTCTACAACTGCATCCGATCCATGGGCATTTCCGCCATCGCTTCCTTTACCGGGATCAAGGCATCGAAAATCGTCACCTACCGTAAATGTGAGCTGTGTAAAAAGCTTTTCGATTCGCCGGAAACGGTGAAATTCCTGGAAGAAGCCGCAGTTTCAGCCTTGCCGGGATGGGTGAGGTAAGGTACTGTGCCCAACTTTTTAAGACAGGGTTCTTCGACCGGCGATATTACGAGGGTATCCGACTTTACCTCTGATGTCGGCAATTCATCCCATCAAACACTCTCACCATTTGTGGAATATTTTATGACCGATCAAAAAAACAGGGACGCCATGCAGGGTGTCACCCTTGAGCGAATACTTACCGAACTCCATGCCCAGTATGGCTGGGAGAGCCTGGCAGAGAAAATCCATATCCGTTGTTTCCAGGAAAATCCATCCGTCATCTCAAGCCTCAAATTCCTGAGGCGAACCCCTTGGGCCAGGACTAAGGTTGAGCGCCTCTATATCAAGCTGGTCAAAAGGCAGGGTGCGATACTGAATCGTAATAAAGAGGAGTAAGTCCTGCTCATCGCCTCATTGCCTTATTTCTGCGACTAGGTTCTTAGCAGGGTTTGGTGCGGAAATATATGAACTGTGGCCAATGGAATTTTGCCAGGTATATTGGCCGTCAACCTGTCAGGAAGAAGCTCACCCTCAATGTAAGCCCTCGTTCTGACTTTTTTCTTCGTTCATGCTCCTAATGACTAACTGACTTTGATTCTCCGCATCCATGAAGCTTGCGGCAGTGATTTTTTGAATTGCCAGAGTATCTTTTTTGATCAACTGGTACTCACCATCACCGACATATTTCAAAAGCCAGTCTCTCCATTGATGAACAAGCATTTCCTTCATGTCCCCCCCTATAAATTACCAGTCATTCCAACAAAAACTTCATGATTTCTTTTCAAAAAACTCATTGATCTTCTTCATATCGTCTTCACTGCAATTATAAAGATCCAGCTTGTGTCCTCCCCGAAGATACACACTGTACGAGTCCTGACCTGTTGAGCGAACCACAGCAACCACATCCTTTTTGGAAAAACTTATCTTCTCATTAATTACAATAAAACCTTCTTTCATAATATCTAACGCTGATTATCAATATCCTGCTTTGCTTCACATACAATAACCTTTTGGCAAATACATCTGGTGTGTTTCAATGTCCCAGGGATACTTCCAAAAAGGGCCGCCTTTTCCGTTATTTTTCTACCATACCTTTTTCTTTCTGTTTGTGCTTTCGTTGCTTTGTTTTGGATTTTAATCTTTATTCTTTTTACCGCCTTGCCTCCGTGATTATATAACCACGGAGGCAAGGCAGTATAATGGGGTGAATTTTCAACGCTGTTTACCGGTTGCCGGCACGTGCCGCATGATGGCAATCAGGGTCGCCTCAGAGATGGGCATATTTATCCGAGCGGTCATATATGACCAACGGCCAATTCAGGCGGAAGAGTGTCGGTCAAATGAACTCCGAGGCAGTACCTCCATGGCGGAACCCGAAGACTGCATCACGATTTTTTACGTGGCAATTCCAGCACGGTTTGCCCCTTCTGCTGTTTCTCAATCTTGGAATTTTTTTTCTGTTCGTGCTTCTCATTGCTTTGTTTTTGACTTTTATCCTTGTTCTTTTTACCACCCTTGTCTCCCATAGTCCGACTCCTTTCTGGTGTTGATTTGAGATTGAGATACGCATGATTCGAACCGCAACGCCAACCGTGGTGGTTCATCGTACCTGACGCGTATATCTGATGCCGTTTGCATCAAGGAACGGAAACAGCTCATCACCGTCAAAGCCCAGCAGGGTTCCTTGACAGGCGTTACCGTCAAGGTAGAGCCAGCCGTCTGTCTCATGCCGGGAGATCGGCCCGTCCAAATACCCCTCTCCCTCGGCCTTTGCTTTATTAAAATGGCTCAGGCAATACCGCTCTTCACGAACCCCCCAGAACCTGGCCTGGAACAGCAAGGCCATTATTTTTGAGCATGCGTCATTGTTCGCAGGTGAGGCAACTGCCGTCTTAACCTCATACTCAAAAACTTTCGGCTTCACGTGAGTTGAAAATTGAAGCGCATCAATCAAACTGCGAGCCGCATTGCCCACCCTGTTTGCCAGATCAATCCCAGGGGCAACTCGGTCCAGGAACTCATTGGCTGTCCTCTGTGATATCTTCCCAGCTGAAATAAAGAGCTGGGACATACCAATATTCCGCTCTGGCTCGATACGCGCAGTCAAGGAATGCAGTGCCGAAAAAAGCTCAATAAATTCCATTTCCACCTTTAACAGTATCTGAAAGAATCGACATGGTTGCATTCAGGCTTTTCATAAATTCAAATTTCATCATACCCCCTTCCTGTCTTTGTGACGAGAACCTGCAAAACCAAAGAATGTCCGAGGACCGCTATGCAGCCATTGGCCGATGCGGTGACAGGGAGCGCATGTTTTCCGCAATCTTCGTGAAACCGGAGATAGGCCTGCCTTTGCATGGCTGGACCGGAATGGCCGGCATCAAAACGAGACTTTCATATAAAGCATCTATTCTGCATGAGACAATTCTTCCTGGAAACGGGTATCCTCCGTTTACCCCTTTGTCTTTTTACATTCATCCTGTTTTTTCGGCTGGCCCATCATGACAATGAGTCGATGTTTCGTCAGACCCCTTTCCAGTGGTATCAAATCACCGCTTATCCGCCGCCCATCTATCTCCATCCAGGCAACACCGTGTTCGAAACCATCGGGATTCTGGACCTGGATCGCATAAACCGCGTCACCATGCCGATAGCGGAGACTGAAACCAGGCCAGGCTGAGGGGATGACGGGATGTATCCGCAGGGTGTTGCCGCGTATCTGCAGGCCCAGTATCTCTTCAATCCAGGCCCGGTACATCCATGCTGCCGCACCGGTATACCAGGACCAGCCGCCCTGGCCGATCCGGCCGGGCAGGCGGTAGACATCGGCTGCAACCACGTAGGGTTCAACCCCGTAGTGCCAGACCGCTGCCGCGTCTCGGGCGTGCTCAATGGGATTGAGCATGCGCAAGAGTTGCACGGCCCGCTCCCCTTCGCCTTTGCGGGCCATGCCATGGCCATCCAGAGGGCGGCGTGCGTATACTGGCCGCCGTTTTCGCGCACTCCGGGCGGGTATCCTTTAATGTAGCCGGGCGAAGGCACCGAGTGATCGAAGGGCGGCGTAAAGAGCAAAACCAGACCTTCCTCCTCGCAGACGAGATGATGCCAGGCCGACTCAAGGGCCTTTTCTGCCCGCTCAGGCTCGGCAGCGCCCGAGAGCCATGCCCACGATTGGGGCAGGGAATCAATTTTGGCCTCCTCGTTTGCTGATGAGCCGAGCGGGGTGCCGTCATCGAAGGTCCCTCGCAGATACCACGCACCGTCCCAGCTGGACTGTTCAATCCGCTGCATCAGTGAAGCCCGCTCTTCTCTATACGTGTGGCTCAGCTCAACGTGTTTCAACTGTGTTGCCAGTTCAGCCATTCCCTGTAAACAATCGCACAGGAACCATGCGAGCCATACGCTCTCTCCTTTTCCCCCGGCGCCCACCAAGTTCATCCCGTCGTTCCAGTCACCCGTTCCCATTAAAGGCAGACCATGGGGTCCGATTGTCAGGCCGCGGCTGATGGCACGTCGGCAGTGGTCAAAAAGTGATACCCGTTCAAACGTGATTTCAGGCGCGGAGAATTGCTCTTGCTGGTCGTCGGCAAGCGGTGGTGCGCTTAAGAAAGGAATCTCGGTCTGAAGGATTTCAGCATCGCCTGTAGTGCGGACATACTGAGCGACCACATAGGGCAGCCAGAGCAGATCATCGGAGATCCGCGACCGGATTCCGGCGCCCATCTGCTCGTGCCACCAATGCTGGACATCCCCTTCAGGGAATTGCCGGCTTGCGGCCCGCAGGATCTGGTCACGCGCAAGTTCGGGTCTGGTGTAAAGAAAGGCCATCACATCCTGCAGCTGATCGCGAAAACCAAAGGCGCCGCCTGACTGGTAAAAGGCAGAACGTCCCCAGAGACGGCAGCTGAGCGATTGGTACTGCAGCCAGCGATTGATCAGGAGGTCGGCGGCAAGATCCGGGGTATGCACTTCAATGGTGCCGAGCAGCCCATCCCACCATGCCTTGGTATGATGAAATGCGTCCTCAAAGCTCTGATCCTCCTGAAAGCTGCGCACCAACTCCCGTGCCTGGGCAGCCGACTCGGCCTGTCCCAGCATACAGGTGATATCGCGCTGTTCGCCCGGTGCCATTTCCAGGGTGACCCGAAGTGCCGCACAGGGGTCCAGCCCGGCTCCGGTCCTTTGCGACAACCGTCTCAGTTCCATAGCAAGAGGTTGCGTCAGCGAACGATTGCGGCCTATGAAGGCAGTGCGATCGCCGCCGTAAGAATCTGCGGGAGGGGTGATGGCAACGAAGGCGACCCGGTCACCGGAGTCGGGGTGGTAGTGGTTTTGTGCCAGTATCGCCTGGACTTCATCATCCCAGCGGGTAGTAGTATGCATCTGAGAGGTCTCCCGATTTTCACCGAGGGTCAATTCAACATAATACGTTACTGAAAGCCTGCGCCTTCCGGGGGAGGCATTGGTGAGCCGCAGGCGCTGGAGTTTGATCGGCTGCCCTCCTTTCTCCTCCACTGGAACGAAGACGGTCAGTTCCTGCTCAATACCGTTGCTGTTGTGCTCGAAGATGGTGTATCCGGCTCCGTGCCTTGCGCGATAGGCTGTATCTTCACGGATCGGGGATGCTGTCGGCGACCAGAAGGCCCCGCTCTCTTCGTCACGGATGTACAATGCTTCCGACAACGGATCCAGGACCGGGTCGTTCGACCAACCGGTCAGACGATTGCGCTGGCTGTTGCCGTACCAGGTGAATCCAGCTCCTGTTTCACTGACCATAGTGCCGAAGGAAGGACCGGCTATAATATTAACCCAGGGCGCAGGGGTGTTGGTGCCCGGGCCGAGATAGATCGCATACTCCCGGCCGTCCGGGGTAAAGCCGCCGAGACTGTTGAAATAGCTCAGCTCCATAAAGGGGAGCGGGCTTGAGGCTTCCCGGCGTACACGTTTCCAGACGATTTTCTCCAGCAGTTCGGGTACCTCCAGCGGCAGTCCCAATTGCTGGGGCAAAGTGCCCCGGGCAGCCACCAGCACAACGGAGGCCACAGCCTTCAGAAGTTTTTGATCTTCTTCGGGGATCTGAGCCGCGCTTTTCAGGAAGATCGCCCCCGCCTTATCAGCGGTTGCCGACAGGCTATGGGTCTGGATCAGCTGTTCCAGCCTCTCCTGGAGCGGGTGCTCATACCCGCCCGCCTCCTCGTTCAGGATCACCAGATCAGTCGACAAGCCGTGCATCCGAAGGTAGGTATGGGCCTGAAGCATCTGCCGGACCAGATTGATCTCCCGGGTCTCGCCCACGGTGATCAGGATAAGCGGCCAGTCGCCGGAGATGCCGTACGGCCACAGTCCTGCCTGACCTTTGCGGTTATCCTCAAGGAGCTTGGCTGAAGCGCGCAGGAGGGCATTGGGGAACAACAGGTGGCTTGCCAGTTGTTGAAAACGGCGCGCCTCGTCTGGCTGGATACGCAGCATCCGTAACTGCTGCTGGGCCGAGTGCCAGGCGAAATCCATGGCCCGCCCGGTGGCATGTGCGGCGCTGTATTTATCGAGCAGCAGCAGGACCTTTTCCCGGCTTGACCCGGCCATAAGTATCAGGCTGAACTGAGCGCGGCTTCCTGGATCAAGGGTAATAGTCTGCCGCAGGCTCAAGATCGGATCGAGAACAAAGCCTTGACTGCAGCCGAGATCCTGCATGGCCCCCATGGGTCGTGCAAGCGTCCTGCCACGGCCGATGAACCGGCTGCGGTCGGTTTCAAACTGCCACTCTTTTTTATCCCGGTTTGCGGCATCCTTGTCCAGAGGGATCAGGCAATGCGCCACATACAAGGGCGGATCGTTTTCCCCCCGCGGCCGCCGCCAGGCAAGAAGCGCGTCATACTGCGGCAGCGCCTCGGTTTGGATGAAGAGCTTGTTGAAGGCGGGGTGCTGGCGGTCGGCGTTGTGCTGCGCCATGGAAAGTTCGATGTAACTGGTAAGGTTGAGGCGGCGGGAGAAGGCGGAACGATTGCTCAGGGTAAGCCTCCGCACTTCCACATCATCTTCCGGAGAGACGATGACCTCAGTTTCAACGGAAATGCCGTTATCTGTACGTTTGAAGGTGGCCCGATCGAGAGTAAAGTCCACAGTATACACATCGAGCATGCCGCTGGCGGGATGATACGCCGTCGACCAGAGACGATCGGTTTCGGGCTCATGGATGTAGCAGAAGGTTCCATGGTTCTCACACGTCGAATCGGATCGCCAGCGGGTAAGTTCCCGGCCTTCCCATTGACTGTAGCCGCCGCCGCAGTTGGTGATCATCAGGCCATAGCGGCCGTTGCTGAGCAGCAGACACCTGGGGATGGGAGTATGGGGGGTGTTGAATACGGTGCCCGCCGGGGCGACAAGGTCATGACCCATAAGGACCGGCTCGTTGGGACGCGTCGAGATCAGATGCAGCGGCGGCAGGGAGGGGATACGCTCCTGCAGCAGGGCCTCGAAGGCACGGACCCGCGGGTCGCCATGGAAGCGGCGCGGGAACGGATTGTCATAGAGAAAATTGGTCAGCGCCAGGAAGGCCATGCCTTGGTGATGGGCCATATAGGCTCTGATAATCACACCGCGTTTCCGGTCTTTGTCGGAAGGATCGCGTTGCGATTGCCGGCTGAAGTCCATCGCCTCGAAGTAGCCGTAATCGCCAAGCAGATCGTATCCGGCCAGGCGTTTCAAGTTCTGCACCGCCGCAACAGGCGCCAGACCCAGTGCCAGCAGTGTGGCATAGGGAGCGACGACCGGCTGTTCCTCGAGGCCGCGCTTGAGGCCCAGTGCCGGCACACCGAAGGCCTTGTATTGATACGTCTTATCCTGGTCCAGATCGGCAAAGGCCGACTCGGAAATGCCCCACGGCACATGATGGGTGCGGCCATAGGCAAGCTGGACCGTCACCGCGTCCCTTGCCGCCTTGTCCAGAAGCGAGCCACCGTAGGATCGGTGAAAAAGAAGCGGCATCAGATATTCGAACATGGTCCCGGTCCAGCTGAGCAGTATCCGTTCCCGGCCGATTGCACCGTAGGGGCGGCTCAAGGAGAACCAATGTTCCAAAGGGACATCACCCCGGGCAATGGCGATGAAACTGCCAAGCCGGGACTCACTGGCCAGGAGATCGTAGCTGGAGCCGTCCAGGCGGTTCGTGGAGACGTTATAACCGATGGCGAACAGCTTGCGTTTGGGGTCGTAGAGAAAACCGCATGTCCATCTCGGCAGACAGGGTTTTAATGTTTACCAACAATTGCTCAGCCGTTCCCAGGGTCTCTCCGGCAAGCCATTGCGCCGTGGCAAAGGCGGCAATAAGGCGGTCGAGCCAGGCGGCAAGCGCCGGGCGGGTCTTGGAAGACTCCAGCCGAATCTCTGTGAGGAGCCGAACCGAGTCGATTTTCCCCTGAGCAAGATCGATAAGCGTCGGCGCACTCGATAGGTCTCTGCCTATGGCAGTCACAACACGCTCACCCAGCGGGCCAAGCTCTTGCGCGGTTTTTTCAGCAAGGATCGGAATCCATCCGAGATAGCGATCGGCGATTGACCGCCAGGCCGTAATCTGCTCTTCCAACTCCTTCGCCCATGGTATGCTTGCCGTAGCGGCCGCAATCGACCCGATTTCTGTGGCCGTCCGGTCAAGCAGGCTCAACAGATGGTTGATATCTTTCGGGAGAGCGTTCCAAGCGTGCAGAAGTGCATCGAGGGTCTGGCTGTCGGGAGTTTCCTTGACGGCCTGTCGCAGGATCTCGCCGGTATCTGCCAGCCCGGCAAAGGCCTTGTCGTCGAGCAGGGGTGCGTGCATCAGCTCGGCCAGACCCTGCTCCAGTGCCCACAGGGAGCCCAGCAGGTTGCCGCTGTCGACAGTGGAGACGTAGCGAGGTTCCAAAGGAGCCAGGGTCTGGATATCGTACCAGTTCAGAAGATGCCCTTGATACCGTTCGAGCCGGCCTATAGTTTCCAGGGTGCGGGTCAATCGTTCAATAACCTGATCGATGGTCAGGTAGCCGGAATCGTGGGCTCCCAGCGCGCTGGCCATCCAGAGGCCGATGTTGGTCGGACTGGTCCGCATGGCCAGGCGGTCCTGATGGGCGACCTGGTAGTTGTCGGGCGGCAGCCACGATGTGCTGTCACTCACGAATGCCGAGAAATACCGCCAGGTCCGCCGGGCAACCTGCCTGAGCAGGCGGCGGTCCGCTTCGGGCAGCATCTTGTCACGTTTCTGTTCGATGGGGCGCAGGTTTAAAAGCCAGCCAAGCAGCGGAGAAAAAAACCAGAGCCCGAGCCAGGGGGCGGCAAGCAGGAGGCTTTCCGGCCTGAGAAAAAAGAGTGTGAAGCCCACGATAGTGCTGAAAAGGCTTCCGAGTCCCAGACGGGCAACGAAGAGCACCTGCCTGCGGGAGGCACTCCAATGGGTCGCCTGCATAGTCCACTCCAGCAGGCCGCGTCGGGAGACCAGAGTCCGGAACCAGATCCGGATAATAGCATCAAGGGTCACAGCCGCCTGGTGCGGAAGCAGGGCGGCATCGGCCATCGCCCGCAGCAGGTCGTGCCCGATTTTTGACAAGGAGAGGTATTTGAGTCCTTTCATGGTGGTGGCCATGGTGAAGGGCTGTGCCAGCGGGTGGAAGAGCAGCTGTATACAAACCACCAGTGTGGCGCAAACACCGACGCGCGGAGAAACAAGCCAGGAGAAAACCAGCAGGCCCAGACTGGTGGCGGGCAGCAGGCTGCGACGCAGGTTGTCAAGGATCTTCCAGCGGTTCAATGAAGAGAGCGGGTTCTTTTCCCGACCGCCTGCAGCAGAGGGCACATGAGGGAGAAGCCAGCCTGCAATCTGCCAGTCCCCGCGCACCCAGCGATGTGCACGGCTGGTATAGCTTTGATACCCCTGGGGAAAATCATCAAAGAGTTCAATATCACTGGCCAGGCCGACCCGAACGTGCGCCCCCTCGATCAGGTCATGACTCAGCACCGACTCTTCCGGGAACCTATCCGACAGCACGCGGCTGAAAGCGCGCACATCATAAATGCCTTTCCCCTGATATGATCCCTCGCCGCTGAGGTCCTGATAGACATCGGAGACCGCCTCAGTGTAAGGGTCGATACCGACTGCATCAGCAAAGAGACGGCTGAAGTTCGAGATGCTTGTGCTGGTAAGGGTCGGGCTCACCCGAGGCTGGATGATGGTGTATGAGCCGGCCATAACCCGTCCCAGCTCATCAAAACGCGGTTGATTGAGGGGATGCGCCAGGGTCTCGATCAGCCTGCGGGCAGATGCGTGCGGCAACTGGGTGTCGCTTCCAGAGTGATGATGAAACGGACATCCGTAAGATGGTCAGGGTTCCCCGCATGGACCAAGGGAGGCGAGTTCTCAGGCCGTGTCCCTTCGATCAGACGGTTAAGTTCCTCCAGCTTGCCCCGTTTGCGCTCCCAGCCGATGAATTTCTGTTCGGACTCACTCCAGGTTCGCCCCCGATGAAAGAAGAAAAAACGCTCGCCGCCGTAGCGCTGATTGAGGGTGGCCATACATTCCCTCGCAGTTTCAAACAAGTGATTGTCATCTTCCCGCGAAAGTGCAGGTGAATCAGTGTAGTCTGAAAACAGGCTGAAAAGCAGATTTGATTCCTTGTTGGCAAGGGAGCGGATCTCCAGCTTTTCGACCTCAGCCCGGATGGTCTCCGTATCCGTCAGCATCATCGGCACGACCACCAGGGTGCGGAAAGCGTCAGGAATCCCCGAGATTTCGAAATCCATTTTGGGGAGCGGGCGGGGCGGCAGAAGCCGGGTAGCCAGGTAATTGAGAACCTCGATTGCGAGTTGGCTTACCGGAATGAGCAGGAGCAGCACCAATCCGGCACAAACGACAGGCGCCCGCTCGGCCGTGCCGAATCCTGGTTTCAGAGCAAAATGGACGGTAACAAACTCGAACAAGGTAAAGAAGCCCCCGATACCACAAAAATAGACCGCGGTATGATGGCCATTGATCCATTCAAGGAGGCGATAACGGTATGCCTCACGGAATCCGAGCAATCCAGCCAGTTCCGCCCGTCCTTCTCCGATAAGCCAGGTGCCGACGTGGCCGCGAAGGTCGATTGAAGGCGATACGCGCCCGGCGTCAGTTGCCAGTTTAAGGATGTATTCTGCAACCTCCTCCTCAGTCCGGGAGGCGGCATGGGCTATCTCTTCAATCCCTTTCCGGCAGCGGTCACGAGTCGCAAAATCCATTTCCGGATAGATCCCGGATGGATCAAAGCGCAATATCTGCTCAACACGGCTGAGTTTTTCGAAGGTTTCCCGCCAATCAAGAAGCGCCAGCCGACGCAGACTGGTAAAGGCATTGCCGCAGGCCAGCTGTTCGCTGGTCTGCCGGTTTTGTTCACGCAGGATGAGATCATGGCAGGGGGTCTTGAGTATACGCTCAAGCCAACTCTGGATCGGCAATAATGCGGCGGCCTCATCGTAGAGCAGTCCAATCAACTGTACTCCGAAATACGGGCTGGGATGGGGCTCCGATGCGGCAAGCTCTGCCAGAATGACGAAGAGCTGGTTTGAATCACGACGATTGGCGGCGATAAGCCGATTTGCCCAGAAGTCGGCTAATTGACGGTCGCGAAGATCCGCCAGGGCAGTAACGGCCAGGCTCTGGATGCTTTCTATAAGGGCAATGCGCAGCAACTGGGGAATGGCCCAGAGTTCGCCGATGCTCAGCGTGCGCACAGATTGGTGTGCATCTATAAAGGCCAGAACATTTTCCCGATCCAGATACAGTTCAAGATGAGAAACAAGGTTCTTGGCCAGACCATACATGCAGGGCATGCCCTGATACGGCTCTGAGGCTAAAGTCGGCAACTGTTGGTAAAAGCGCCGGGGAAGGTTCAGCAGTACATCTCGAATATTTTCTTCCAGGATGTATTCATTGTCTAATATCCAATCCGCCGCCGGAGTGGCCTTCTGTTCCAGTCGGCTTGCCGCGGTGAGATCCGTACAAACCTGCCGGACCCAAATCCTTGACTGCTTGAGACGCTTGAGCAGCTCGGTGGTGGGGTGTGAATTTTGCTCTACCTGTTGCTCGCCTGCATGGCGCTTTGCATGTTCCTGAATTTGCTTTGGAGAGAGTTTTACCGCCAGGTCCCGAGCCTCCAGACGTCGCTCACGTTTAGCATGCAGGACAAAAAGTGCCGGAGAGATATCGCCGCTTTCTCGTAATTGAGCCATCGGCAACTGTAATAACTCAACAGGCGCATTGAGGATCAGGACGGACTCCCCCGGTAAGAGCCAGCGGAAGTGGTTTCGCATAATGCTGACTTTTACGCCAAACTTTTCGCGTCGAAACCATACGAGGAATACCAGCGCGCCGATGGCGGCAAATACCGGGATTATCGCGAAGGAAGAGGAGAGAGTGCAGGCAGGAACTCCCTGTAGCCAGTTCAGACAAAAAGCACCTATACCGGCGCATCCTCCGAACAAAATGGCGGCAAGGCTTGTCCCAAAGGCCCGCCGCCTGGAGAACGGGTCTATGGTATGAATTGCTCCGTCAGAGTCTTTAAATATCAGCGCGGCGGCCTTAAAGCCTTTTCGCGCGATTTCCCGGAGGGATTTTCTCGCTTCATCCTGTCTTGCAAAATAACCAATAAGAGTAGTAAGGCCCAAATCTTATCCTTTTTTTGATTGTATTTTCTGGACTTCCAGTCGATGTGAAGGATTTCACGCGACGGAAAGGCTCAGATTGGAACCGTGAAGGATTCTTTTGGGCTGAAACCTCAAAAGAGTTGAATGGAAAAGAGGCTAGCAGACACTCGGGATGGAAAAGGTGATCATCTTCATTTGATTTGGAAATTCCCCCCAATTTGGTTGTGGCTATGACCTCTTTTGACATATGCCTGAAATGTTCCGCACTTTCCTGTCTCACCCGTTATCCTTTTAGTAATCATTACCTCCCCTTTATGTTTATACTTGGCTTGGACATATTTATCTGCGGCCTCCTCAAGTGAATCAGCCTCAAGGCTTGTAACAAAATCAAATCCTCCTGTGGTCTTTTGTCCTATGTCGTATGTGATCACAAACTCCTCCTTTTTTATGGTTTTTACATGAAAGTCTCGCTTTGATGCTGGCCTGGCCATACTGCAATGACGAGCTTTCATGCCTCGTTGAGGCTGGTCATTCTGGTCCAGCCATGCTGATTAGTAAAAGGCAACCCCTCTCACTGCCTGTCGCCTGGGGTTTTCCGGGCCGCCATTTCAGGTCTTATATTAGGTTAGGCTCAATGCTGTCACTTGCCACGTATCAATGCGGCAAACCAAGGGAAACTCATGGTGGAGTGTCTGTAATAAAGATGCTAATATTCTAAAATCAGCAGGTGGTATTGAGCAAAAGCCAATATTTGAAATATTTCCGGTTTCGAATTACCAGAAACTGATCTACCTGAAAAGCACCATAAGCATGAATGAGAAATTAGCCAGTATCCCTCTGAATGATAGTATCCAAGGTGACCTGAAGGTGGCCTATCCTCTAGACTGAACCGGTAGTTTCACCTCTCACCCTTAAACAAGAAGAGATCCAACCACCTCTTTGAAATTGTTAATATTATATGGTTTTGCAATAGCGCCCCTGAATCCATACTCCTGGTATTTGGATATGATCGGGTCGTTTGAGTATCCGCTTGACACCACCAGGCAGGCTTCAGGGTAAAAAGAAAGAATCCGCTCAGCAGCTTCCTTTCCTCCAAGACCTCCTGGGATTGTCAAATCCATGATGACCATTGAATAGGGTGTCCCAGACTCAATTGATGTCTTGAAGAGTTCCACTGCCTTTTCGCCGTCTGAACATACCGTAACCTCGTAACCAAGATGAGCAAGCATTGATGAAGCAACCTCTCGTATCATTTTCTCGTCATCCATGATAAGAATTGAGCCGCCCTTGTGTTTATTTCCCGCTTGCTGAGCGGCATTTTCTTTGAATTTTTTATAGACTTGGCCAATTGAAGGCAGGTACAGAGTAAATGTCGCGCCTTTCCCGACTTCAGACTTCGCTGTGATATGCCCCCCATGCCTATTCACTATCGAATGAGCAGAAGCAAGCCCAAGACCGGTTCCAGTCGATTTGGTTGTGAAGTATGGGTCAAAGATCCTTTTCAAATCTTCTTCCGGTATTCCACAGCCCTGATCAGCAAAAGAAAAACGTAGATATGAGCCTGGGGTAAGTGACAAAGTATTATTGTCATCAAGCAATTCGTCTTGGGCAGTGATAGTGATTACTCCCCCTCCAGGCATCGCATGAGTCGCATTGATGATGATATTCTGAAACACCTGCCCTATCTGCCCTTCATCGACATCGAGGGCATGGATTGAATCAGGGATATCAACGATTCCTTTGACATTCGATCCTCGAAGCACAAAGGAAAGCGCTTCATTCACAAGGTCCTGAGGAGAAACCACTTTCTTTATCGGTTCTCCTCCCCGCGCAAAGGTTAGAAGTTGGTTTGCCAGTTCTCCGGCCCGCCCAGCTGCTTTTTCTGCTTCAGCTAAGGCTTTACGCGACTTGTGGTCAGTATCAATAAAGACCTTTGCAAAAGAGATATTTCCCATGATCCCGGTCAGGATATTATTGAAATCGTGCGCAATTCCCCCAGCAAGGATGCCTATCGATTCAAGCTTTTCAATTTTCAGCCGTTCACTTTCATGTGCTTTGAGTTCCGTTATGTCTCGCGTAATAGAAATCAGGTGCTGTATATCTTTCAGGAAAATGAGCCGAGTAGACATCAATCCAATAAGGAAACTTCCGTCCTTCCTTCGAAATTGCGCTTCAAGGTTCTCGACGTAGCCTTTTTTCCTAAGCCCGTCGATTAATCGTTGCCGATCCGCAGGGTCCTTCCATATGTTAAGCGCAGAGGACGTCTTTCCGATAACCTCGTCGCGGGTGAAACCGGTTGCCCGTGTAAACCCCTGATTTATATCTATGTATGAATCGTCATCTATGCGGATAATATTCACGGCATCCGGACTGTAATTGAACATTATACGGAATTTATCTTCGCTTTCTTTGAGCTGTTCTTCTGCCTTTTTCCGTTCAGTGACGTCTCGTACACTCGCGATAACACCGTGAATCGCAGGCTCATTCACAAAGCTCTGGGCTATAGCCTCTGAATACACCCAGCCTTGTGTTTTGTGGATATGCCTATACTGAACTGTAACGGTTTTCTCAGGATGCTCTATAGCCTCATTCCAGGCTTCCGTGATATCTTTCATATCATCCGGATGTATAAGGGTTTCTATCGGTCTTCCCTCTAACGCCTCAACCGGAAATCCTGTGATCCGTTCTGCTCCGGGACTAACGTACCTCTGTGTACCATCGACATTGATAATGACCAATGCGTCTGATGAATTTTTAACCAGAAGACGTAACCTCTCTTCGCTCTCTTTCAGTGCCGTTTCAGAATTCTTGCGTTCAGTGATATCTTTACAAACAGAAATAATTGTCTTTTCTCCTTCAAGATCAAACAGCTCTGCAGACCTCAGCATGTAACGAACCTCCCCCGATTTCATACGGAATCTCACTTCGCGATCATTGATTCTCCCCTCTTTCAGCAATAAAGGGATCATCTCTTCACGCTCCTGAGGATCCACCCAGATCCTGAGTTCTGAGGATGTATTCCCTATGACCTCCTCTTTTTGATATCCGGAAATCCTGCAAAAGGCATCGTTAACATCTCTATAACAACCATCATACAAACTGCTGATTATGATCCAATCGGGAATGGCGTGGAGCAGTTTGGATAACTTTTCTTCAGAAAGGCGAAGGGCAGCAACAGTTTCACGATGAATGACATTGTTTTCTGACAACCTTACATGCATAATTTCAGTTTTTCTCGTCACATAATATGCCGTAGGCAAAGAGACTCCTGTGGCGAAAAAAATAGTTACGATGTGTGACTGCCAAACAGTAATTTCTGGGAATAATACCTGCTTAAGAAACTCATACGCTGTCATTCCCAACATGACGCCGATTCCTACTATCAGAAACCTATAAAGAGTATGCCGGAATACTTCTGGATGCCTATTGGAGGACGGTTTGCGCGATGTTTCTGTTGGTACTTTCATCTAATATAAGTTCCTTCGTCAGGTAATTTTATCATTTAACGAATCAAATTATGCTCTTACATGAGAGTCTCGTTTTGATGCCGGCTATACCATACTGGAATGACGAGCTTTCATGTTTCGCTCAGGCTGGTCATTCCGGTCCAGCCATGCTGGTTAGAAATTTGTTTTTTTGAAAATCATTGCTTACACCAACGATG
>TBL_comb47_HYPODRAFT_10003062_pt1 | contig 20115 bp, 6 predicted proteins | sample TroBogypolimnion_40_FD_10682 | JGI IMG/M metagenome (IMG submission 10682) | reverse complement strand
CGCCGGAGGCGATCCCGCCGGGAACTGGGGGCCGGTTGATGGCGGCGCCCAGCTCTCGCTGAGGCTGGCGACCAATCGCTTCGTCCTCGGCGAGATGATAACCGCATATATCATCCTCCGCAACTGTGGTGACAGCATTCTAACCTACTCAAAGGCTTTTGCGCAGGGCGGCGTCTGCAACTTCGATCTCTGGGATCAAGGTCCTATAGAGCACAGGGGTGTCGAAATTCGGCCGGTCTTGGTCGGGCTTGACGGTCCGCAGATTCCAAAAGGCGCGCAACACCGCAGTTGGGCGCGGTTGGACAAAGTCTTCGATTTGACCCAGCCGGGACGTTACGTCGTGAGGGCGATAAGCGGTGTCATCCGGGACTCGGACGGCAATCTTGCCTCGGTGGTGTCCGCCCCGGTCCAATTCGAGATCGTCGCGGCACCGGGCGACAAGCCGAAGGCGGGCACGCCCGCGCCAGCAGGCCGATAGGGCACTACGCGGTGCGCGCGTTGGCCTGCTTCGCGGTTGTTGGCTGATGGCGAGGCAACGGCCGTGGTATCCGGCCCGGTCCGGTTCGAGATCTTCCCGGCTGCGAAAGGCAAGGCGAAAGCAGAGCGCGAGACGGTGGTCCGAGAAAGGCAGAGAGCGAACAGGGGGCCGACCATTAGCACCCACGAGGCTATGCGGGCACTGGTCATACTCCTTTACGGCCACGCTCCACTTATATTTGTGTGTTCTCGCGACACGGAGCGATGCTGTGCTGAGCGAGGCGATCCGTTCGTAAGAGGTTCCGACGCCGAAGATGGAGGCATGTCGCTGGGTTGACCGGTGTTTTGAGGGCGCCGAGTTGGGCAAAAAGGGGGGGCGGGGCGCGGGTTTTTGCCTTCCAGAAGGGGGGCCCATCAATCGAAGGGAATTCCGTTGGGATTCGCCATGAACCAGGACGTCTCACGCGAAGCCGCGAAGAAAGAACCGGTCTACGTCACGAGGGGGCGCTTCAGGCGCCTTTCTTATCCCATAGGTGGTTGACGACGTAGAGGAGGACGGAGCCGCTGACGAGGAAGATCGCGGCCAGGAAGATCGCGGACTGGTTGCGGCCATAGAGGAAGTTACCGATGCTGAACAGGGAGGACCAGATAACGAGGCAACCGGAGACCCAGCCCAGGGCGGCCATGCCCATGTGATCGCCGTGGAGGGCGGCGTCGGCCACGCTGACGCCGGCTTGCTTGCGGATTTTCGTCCAACCCGGTCCGGCGGGGTGCACTTTATTGTAGAAGGAGATCAGCTTGTCGCGTTGCGTGGGGGTGCTGACGAAGGCCGTAATGACCCAGCAGAAGGTAGTGAAGGCCACGGAGCAGAGGACGGTCTGGGCGAAGGGCATTTCGTGACCGGTCTTCTTCATCACGATGAAGACCACGGAGACGGCGAAGGAACTGGCCATGGCCACCACTTCGCACCAGGCGTTGACGCGCCACCAGAACCAGCGGAGGAGGTAGAGCAGGCCGGTGCCGGCGCCGATCGAGATGAGGATTTCAAAGGCCTCCTGGGCGGATTTCATGTTGAGGCTCAAGAGCGCGGCGATGACGTAGAGCCCCAGGGTGCAGGCGCGCCCGACGTTGACGTAATGGCGCTCGCTGGCCGCGGGGGCGATGAACCGGCGATAGCAATCGTGGACGAGGTAGGAGGAGCCCCAGTTCAAATGGGTGAGGATGGTCGAGGAATTGGCGGCGATAAGCCCGCCGACCATGAGGCCGACGAAGCCGACGGGGAGGAACTTGAGCATCGCGGGAAAGGCGCTGTCGTGGCCAATGAGTTTGGGGTCGGCCGCCGGGAACGCCGCCTGGATGTCTTTGAGCTCCGGGAAGATGATGATGGAGCAGAGCGCGGTGATAATCCACGGCCAAGGGCGCAGCACATAGTGGGCGAGGTTGAAGAACAGGGTGCCGCCGAGCGAGTCTTTCTCGGACTTGGAGGCCAGCATGCGCTGGGCGATGTAACTGCCGCCGCCCGGTTCCGCGCCGGGATACCAATTGGCCCACCAACCGATGGCGATGGGCATGATGAAGATCATCAACGCCAGATCCATCGAGAAGTTCGGCAGGATGTCGAGGATGGGCTGGCCGTGGCCGTTGATGGGGGAGAGGACGGGCACGCCGTTGGTCATGTTGACCTGCTGGGCGCCCAACGTGGACACCAACTTGTGCAGTCCGGCCAGCCAACTGTCGCCCACACCGGTCTGCCGCGCGACCTGTTTCAGGCCGAAATAAGCGGCTGCGACCACGGCGGTCATCTTGATGAAGAACTGGACCATATCGATGACCAGCACGCCCCACAAACCGGAGTGGGCGGCAAACACGACGTTGAGGATGCCGCAGATCAGGATGGTCTGCCAGGGGGGCATGCCGAAGAGGATGTTGGCGATCTTGCAGCCCGCCAGGGTGACCATGCCCATGATGAAACAGTTAAAGAAGAGGCCGAGATAGACAGCGCGGAACCCGCGCACCACCGAGGCGGCCTTGCCGGAATAGCGCAGTTCGTAGAATTCGAGGTCGGTGAGGACGCCCGCCCGGCGCCAGAGCCGCGCGAAGAAAAAGACCGTCGAGACGCCGGTCAAGACAAACGCCCACCATTGCCAGTTGCCGGCCACGCCGAACTTGCGGACCTGCTCGGTCACCCAGTTCGGGGTATCGCTGCTGAAGGTCGTGGCGACCATGGACAGCCCGGCCAGCCACCAGGGCACGGAGCGGCCGGAGGCAAAAAACTCGGAGGTGTTCTTGCCCGCGCGCTTGCCGAAGAACAGCGCCGGGATAAAGCAGATAAAAAGCGAGGCGAAGACGATGATCCAATCGATGAGCTGCAAGTGCATATCAAGTGCTGTTCGCTAGTGTGTCATGGCCAAGGCCGAGCGCCCCGCCCGCCGGGGCGGCCGCGGATCCACGTCCTGCGGAAAGAAACGCCGGGCCAATGGTCAAGTAACTTATTGGTTTGCCGGAAAAACACAAGCGGGGATTCTCGGGAATGAAACGAATCGCGGGCCGGGGCGGCCTCCAGTTCCGGTTGGAGGGGCTTCCTGAAAGGGGCCGCTGAGATTCGGTCTCACCCGCGTCCCTTCCTCGAAAACATTTCTTGACAAAAGTGGTTCATCGGTTAAAATTCTAAGAGCAGCTTATGGCGACCTCATGGTCACGGGCGATATCAGAAAACCAGCCCCAACGGGGCAAGCGAGGCGCTGTGGCTTCCCCTTCGACCGCTGTAACCGAACAAACCAACCTGATAACCGTAAAGGATGATATGCCAGGGAAACTGATCACAACCTCGTGGAAAACCTCTTGGGCCGGCGTGGTGGGCGGCGCCATGGTGGTGTTATCGTGTCAAGCGCTGCTGGGTCAGACCATTTCCAACCCCAGCTTCGAGAGCGAGGCGTACACGGCATGGCCGGGGTACATCAGCTACAACACGCCGCTCACCGGCTGGGTGGCCAACCTGCCGAGCCGCGCCGGGCTAAACCCGGCCAATGGCAGCCCGTTTGCCGACAACGGGGCGATTCCCGATGGCAACAATGTCGCCTTTATTCAATCCGGGAATAATGCCGGGGACGTGAGCGCGCTCACCAATACGATTTCGGGCCTGACGGTGGGGACGACTTACAAGGTGGTGCTGCGGGCCACCGCGCGTAATGCGGGCGAACATAGCGGCGCCGGGCAGTATCCCGACCTGAGAATTGCCATTGACGGGACGGAAGTCCTCGCGCTGAACGTCTATTCCGTCGCCGCCGCCGGCCAATTCAACACGCCGTATTCCTACATTGCCTTTGAGTTTACGGCTACGGCGACCGCGCACGAGCTGTCGCTGGCCAACGATGTGGCTCCCACCGACGCGACCGTGGTCGTCGATAACATCACTATCGCTCCGAGCAGCGGGAATTGGGTCGTCAAAGCCTGGACGGGGGACGCCGATTCGGGCATCGACCCGAGCTACCTTTATACTCACGCCTACAGCTTCGGAACCAGTTCCGGCGTCAACATCAATGGGGTTAGCTTCTCGGGAGCGGGAGGTGTGAGCCCGAGGGTAACAGGCAAGTTTTCCACGACGTTCACGGGGAACGTGCTCAACAATAGCTGGAACAACAACGTGGCGGATTCCAGCCACGGGCTGGCCAACGATTTCGTCTATGGCGGGAATATCCCGGCCGGGCAATTTGAGAGCATCACCCTGACGGACCTGACCCCCGGAACCCAGTACGTGGCGACGCTCTATTCAACGGCGTGGGATGCGCCGAGCCTGGCGCTCCGCTGGGTTACTTTCGGCATGGGCCAGGACCGATTGACGGTCAGCCAGGACCAGTTCGGACTGGGCAATGGTATTACGGTCTCGTGCACCTACACTGCCGACGCCACGGGAAGCGCGACCATCCAGATCGCCCCCATCAACCCGAAGAACGTGAGTTTCCACATTTGCGGGTTCAGCAACCGCGAGGCGGTTAGCCGCGATGTCGCCCCGGCGATCACGCAGCAGCCGCAAAGCACCGCCGTCTCGGTTGGCCTGCCGGTCGTCCTCAGCATCGCCGCCACCGGCATCCCGACGCCGACTTATCAGTGGCGGTTCAACGGCACCCCCATCGACGGCGCCCAGAACACCAGTTACGTTATCGCCGCTCCGGACAACACCTCGGTGGGGAACTACGACGTCGTGGTCTCGAACCGCAAGGGGACGGTGGTCAGTTCTGTCGCTACCCTCGCGGTCGGGATGGCCCTTGCAAACCCGAGTTTCGAAGCCGATGAATTCTTTGCGGATCCGGGTTACAGCCTGCCCAATAACTTCCCCATCACCGGTTGGACTTTCGATGATCCCCTCCGCGCCGGCTTGAATCCCGTGTTCACGGATGGGGTTTCTCCCTTTGCCAATAACGGCATGATCCCCAACGGGGCCCAGGTGGCGTTTATCCAGGGGAATAGCGACGCCTTGCGTCAAATCGTCACCGGCTTCACGGTTGGCTCCGTCTACTATGTGAGTTACTACGAAAACTCGCGCTCGGGCTACGGTATCCCGTGGCTCCAGGTCACCGTGGGCGGCGCAACCGTGCTGCCCGCGCACCCCATTCCGGCGGTGGGCGGTTCCAGTCCGTATCACTGGATGCTGAGCGACCTGTTGGTTGCGACGAATGCCAGCCTGGAGTTGGCCTTCGTGAAGAGCGACCCGGTGACGGGCAGCGATTCTACCGCCCTGATTGATAACGTGACGGTTTTCCCGATCGCGCCCGGGAGCGCGCCGTTTGCCTCCCGCAACCCCCAACCAGTGCTGGTTTCAGTCGGTGACTCGGCCGCGTTCACGGGGCAGGGCCTGGGCACTCCGCCGCTGAGCTACCAATGGCTCAAGAATGGCTCGCCCATTTCCGCCGCCACCACCACCGTTCTGAATCTGAGCAATATCCAGAAACCCGCCGACGCCGATTACTCGCTGGTGATCAACAACAGTTTCGGCAGTGCCACTACTGCCGTAGTTCACTTGACCGTCTATGAACCGGTCCCGGGTTTGTTGAATTCCGGCGTCGACAACAACCAAGTGGTGCTGGCCGACAATTCCATTGACTCACACTGGCAAATCGTCGAGAATCCGGATTCGGGCTCGCCCAATGCGATCGTCGAGGACTCGACGGTGTTTCCGATCTCCACCGGCAACTGGATGGCGGAGAGCACGACGTCGAAGTGGATCGGGCCGGACTTCAATACAGCCGCCGCTGCCGCCGGCGAATACACGTATCGGACGGTGCTGGACCTGACGGGGCGTGACCCGAGCACGCTGGTCATCATTGGCCAATGGGCCACCGACAATGAGGGGCTGGACATACGCGTGAACGGCGTTTCCACGCATAATCCGGAGAGCCTGAGCTTCGCAAGCTTTACCGGTTTTTCCATTTACGGGACCAATGCGCTCTATGCGGCGAACCTGGTGGCGGGTTCGAACAACCTGGACTTCGTCATGCAAAACGACGGCGCCGGCGCGACCGGCCTGCGCCTGGAGATCATCCGCAGCAACCTGCGGATCCCGCCGGGTGTTCCCCCGCAAATCCTGACCCCTCCGCTGAGCCAAATTGCGGCCACCGGCGATACGGTGACCTTCACTGCGGCGGCCCGTGGCACGGCGCCGTTGAGCTATCAGTGGGAGAAGAACGGGATGGCCCTTCCGGGGCAGACCACCCTGACGCTTACGCTGACCAACCTTGCGGCGACCGATTCGGGCTTTTATTCGATTCTGGTGTCTAACTCCGCCGGATCGACCAATAGCCTGGCAGCGGCTCTGAATGTTGCCTTCCAGGTCATTCCGCGCATCTGCTTCGGCACCGGGTTGGCGGCCGATGGCAGCTTGCTGACCGCGCCCGCCACGGACCCGCATTATATCTTGGCGGTCAGCGCCGATCCGAACTTCCCCGGCCCCAATGCATTCGTGGTCAGCAACGCCTGGCCCGTCGCGGCGGCCTGGTTGGCCAACGGGCCGAATTCGGCGTGGATTGCCCCGCAGTCGGACCAGAGCGGCACGGCCTATCCGGACGGAACTTACGGCGGCAACTATTCGGGGAACTACACCTACGAGACCGCTTTCGACCTCACGGGGCAGAACCTCTCGAAGGTCTTCATCTCGGGTGGTTGGGCCGTCGACAACACCGGCATCGACATCGTCGTCAATGGCGTCAGCTCGGGCCACACCGCCACCTCGTTCGCGGCCTTGGCGCCGTTCATCCTCACGGTCACCAACGGCTTGGTGGCCGGGCAGAACATCGTCGATTTTGTCATGAACAACGGGGTTCAAACTCCCGACGTGCCGGGCCCTACCGGCTTGAAGGTGGACATGCGGCTGCTATCGATCATTCCGCCGAAGCTGCAACTCTTGCCGAACGGCGCGAACCTCAACCTCGTCTGGTGGCCTGCCCTTCCCAACCAGCAACTCCTGTCGGCTCCGACCCCCAAGGGACCATGGACGACCATTACGGGTGCGACCAGTCCTTACGTGGTGACGGCAGGAGCGACGAACGCGTTCTACCGTGTGAGCCAATGAGACGGTAGTTTGGTGCTTTCAACGGACCCGGGGCACGGAAGGGCCCCGGGTCTGGGATCGGCGTGCCGGAGGGAGCCGCACACGGCCTTGGCCGGCGTGCCCTCGCGGAGTTGGGCTGATGCCCGAGTGCGCCTCCGGGACGAACGCCCGCCGACACTTCTGAGGCGGATCGGATCGACCCAGGCCGCGCTGTGCCAGGCTGGCTGGGGCGGACATTTTCTTGACTCCCCAGGTCTTTGCCGCAGCATGTCGCTTCAGGAACACAGATGACTATCACGTTTTATCCTGCCCACCTCACACGCCTGCGCCGTGTCCGGGCGTCTTGGGCTCCCGCCGGTTTGGCCCAGGCCCTCACGCTCCTCCTCCTGGCTGCCGCCACGCCGGCGGCCAGGGCTGATAGCGTGGTGGTTTTCAACGAAATCATGTACCACGCGGGCACGAATGCCGCCGGCGGGGAGTGGCTGGAGTTACACAACCAAATGGCGGTGGACGTGGACCTGTCCGGCTGGTCCATTGCCAACGCGGTGGCCTATACTTTTCCCGAAGGAACGGTGATTCCGGGGGGCGGCTACCAGGTGGTGGCCTTGACACCCGCGGATGTGAGCGCCGCGAGCGGGTTGACGAACGTGCTGGGGCCCTACACAGGACACCTCTCGAACTCGGGCGAGAAACTCGAACTCTACAACCGCAACCAGCGACTCATGGATAGCGTGAGTTATGGCGCCAGCGGGGATTGGCCGGTCGGCCCGGACGGTTCCGGCGTCTCCCTGGCCAAGCAGGACGAGGACTCGGCCAGCAGCGCGGCCTCGAGTTGGACCGTCAGCGCCCAGGCGGGGGGAACGCCCGGCCGGCGCAATTTCCCGGCCTCGCCCTTCGCCGTCACCAACTCGACTCCGGTGCTCTTGACCTCCAGTTGGAAATACCAGGCCTCGGGGGCGGATCTCGGTACCGCCTGGCGGCAACCGGCCTTTGATGACAGCACCTGGTCCACGGCGCCGGCGCCCTTTCAAGCCGGGGTTTTGCCGTTGATCCTCGGGGGCGTGCAGTCTTTGCCGACGGTGTTCAGCACCGGCCTCGACGCGAACGGGATGGTTTTGGCGCCGGGTTCCGCTGACCCGCACTATCGGCTGACGCTCTCGGCCCAAGGCACGCCGCCGCCGCCGGCCATCCCCGCCACCGTGATCCAAAACCACCCGGCGTGGCTGGCCAACGATTCGGGGTCGAGCTGGCTTGGCCCGGTGAACCCGGGCACGACCAGTGTGAACGCCGGCGACTACAACTACGAAACTACTTTCAACCTCTCCGGTTTCAGCACCAACACGGCCAGCCTCACGCTGAGTGTCGCGGCTGACAACGAACTTACTAACGTCCTGCTCAACGGCGTCTCGCAGCCAATCACCTATGTCGGCTTTGCCTCCCTGAGCGGCCTCTTCACGCTGACCAACGGCTTCGTCGCCGGGACCAATGTGCTCGACTTTCTCACCGTCAACGACGGTCCGGGGGCCAACCCCGCCGGTTTTCGGGCCACGCTCAACGGGACGGCACGCCAGGCTATTACTCCCAACACCGCCCTAGCGACGGGACACACCAATTACTATTTCCGAACCAAGTTTACGCTGTCGGGGTCCCCTCAACTGGCGGCGGTCCAACTCCAGACCGCCATGGCTGACGGTGCGGTCTTTTACTTGAACGGCGCGGAGGTGCTCCGGTTGAACCTGCCGGCCGGCACGATCACCGCCTCGACCTTCGCGGTGACTAATATTCCCAATCCCGCCTACTTGGGGCCCTTCATCCTGCCCGCCTCCGCCCTGGTCTCCGGCACCAACGTCCTGGCCGTGGAAGTGCATCCGGCGACCTCCGGCGCGAATCACATTTTCTTCGCGGCGAACTTATCGCTCACAGTTACGAATATTCTCGTGCCGCCGCCCATCTGCCTGGCCTTCAACGAACTGCCCGCCGCGACCACTAACAACTTCTGGTGTGAACTCATCAATTATGGGACGACCAATGTGAATCTGGCGGGCTGCGTGGTCGCCCGGCGGGGAGCGGAGGCGGACACGAATTATGTCTTCCCGGCGCAGATTCTCCCCCCCGGTGGCTTGGCGCAGTTTACCCAGGCTACCCTCGGCTTTGTCGTCTCGGCGGGAGACCGCCTGTTTCTCTACGGGCCGAATTATTCGAACGTGCTGGACGCCGTGGTGGCCCCGGCGGTCCCGCGGGCGCGCTGGCCGGACGGACAAGGCGCCTGGTGCTATCCCACCACGCTGACGCCGGGAACCTCCAACCTCATCACCTTCCACCGCGATGTCGTCATCAACGAAATCATGTACCGCCCCCCACCGCTGCCCACAGTGCCGCCTTCAGACTCGCCCGAGGCCTGGGTGGAGTTTTTTAACCGTGGCAGCAACAGCGTGGACCTGACCGGGTGGGCCATCAGTGGCGGCATCGGCTTCAGTTTTGCCCCCGGCACGACCCTGCCAGCCGGCGGCTACCTGGTGGTGGCGGGCGATCTGGCTTTCATGCAGACCAACTACCCGGGTCTTGCCGTGGCCGGCCCCTTTAGCGGGAAACTCTCCCATCACGACGATACGATCATCCTGACGGATGCCCTCGGCAACGTGGCCAACCAAGTGCATTATTTCAACGGCGGACGGTGGCCCGGCTATGCGGCGGGCGGGGGGTCCAGCCTCGAACTGCGGGACCCGTGGGCCGACAACGCCCAGCCTGAGGCCTGGGCCGCCAGCAACGAATCCGGCCGGTCAAGCTGGAACAACTACAGCTACGTCGCCGTTTCGGCCAATGTCCTCGGCCCGACCCAATGGAATGAACTCCAACTGGGCCTGCTGGACGCCGGGGAGTGTCTGCTGGACGACCTGCATGTGGTGGAATCGCCGACCACGGCCCCGGTCCAGTTTTTACAGAACGGCACCTTCGAGACGGGATTGACGGCGTGGCGCGCGCTGGGCGACCACAGCCACAGTTGGATCGACACGGACCCGACCAGCCCCACCAACCACGTCTTGCACCTGGTGGCCACCGGCGGCACCGAAACGCTCCACAACCACCTCGAGACGACCTACGCCAATGGCCGGAGCATCACCGATGGCAGGATGTACCTGGTCTCGTTCCGGGCCAAATGGATCGCGGGGAACAACTACCTGAACACGCGGCTTTATTTCAATCGCGTCGCCCAAAAGACGGTCCTGGCCCGGCCCGCCCAACATGGGACTCCGGGGGCGCGCAACTCGACGCTCACCGCCCACCTGGGCCCTACTTTCGCTGCCTTTGGCCATAGTCCGATCGTGCCGCAGCCCACCCAGGCGGTTACCGTCAATGCCAGCGTCAGTGACCCAGCCGGGGTCAAGACCTTAACCCTATGGTGGTCGGTCAATGGGGGAACCTGGCAGCAGACACCGATGGTAGCCGCCCCGGGGGCCAGTTCCACCGGCTACACCAACTATGCCGGCCTCATCCCCGCCCAGGCGGCAGGCGCCCGGGTTCAGTTCTATGTCCAAGCCGCCGACAACCTGGGAGTTTCCACCACCTTCCCCGCCTTGGGGCCGAACTCCCGCGCCCTGTTCGAGGTGGATGATGGCACGGCGCTGATGCCCCAACTCCATCGAATGCGCCTGGTGATGACCCCGGCGGATACTGCCCTCCTCCTGGCGGCCACCAACGTCATGAGCAATGACCCCATCGGCTTAACGCTCATTCATGACGAGCGCCAGGTCTTTTACGACGTCGGCGTTCATATCCAGAGCAGCGAGCGCGGACGCGACGATCCGAGCCGCCAGGGCTTCACTGTGAAACTGCATTCCGAGCAACCGTTCCGCGGCTTCCTCGAAACCGTCACCATGGATCGCTCCGGGGGCTATTCCGGCCTGGGCGGCACGCATGACGAGATCCTGCTCTGGCACGCGGTCAACCACGCCGGCGGGCTGCTCGGGTTCGAGTGCGACCTGGTGCAGGTTTTCGCCCCGACGCCCACCTTGAACAGTACCGCCATGTTGCGCATCTCCGGTTTCGATGGGAACTACTTCGACGAGCAATTCCCGGGGTATGGCAACGGGAACCTCTACAAGCTCGAACTGATCTACTATCCCACCACCACTCTCACGGGCGACCCCCAGGCCCCGAAACTCCCCCAACCGGACGACGTCATCAACGTGGATATTCAGGACTGGGGCAATGCCCAGGAGAACTACCGTTGGGTGTTCCTCGAGGAAAACAACGCCGACATAGATGATTACAGCCAGCTCATGACCTTCAGCAAATCCTTCAGCCTCACCGGTTCCGCGCTGCAGACCCAGACCGCCCAACTGATGGATTCGGACGAGTGGATGCGCACCCTTGCGTTCAAGGCCTTTACGGGCGACGTCGACACCTTCAGCCAGGGTTACAACCACAATTTCATGGTCTATTTCCGCCAGGACAATGGGAAGGCCCTCGGCTTGCTGTGGGACGAGGATTATTCGTTCGCGGGGGCGGTGAACGCGGGCTTTCCCGGGACGGCTTCCGCCGGCATGTACAACATCATCACGCTCCCGGACAACTACCGCCGCTACTACAACCACCTTTGGGACCTGATGACTACCACGGTCAACAGCACCCACCTGACCCCCTGGGCCAATCGTTACGCCGGGTTGCTGGGGCAGAACTGGAGCGGGGTGGTCAACTACCTTCAACAACGCGCCACATACATCCGTTCCTTCATGCCCTTGACCACGGCCTTCGCCATCACCAACAACGGCGGCAAGGCCTTTGCCACCACCAACAGCCCCATCTCGCTGGCCGGCACCGCTCCCATCAACGTCAAGACGATCTTCATCAACGGCGTCGCCTACCCGGTTACCTGGTTGAGCCTCACCAATTGGACCACGCCGGTGGCGCTGTTCAATTACAGCAATTTCCTGGCCGTCCAGGGTTTCGACAACTCCGGCGCCCTGGTGACCAACGCGTCGGTCTCGATCGTCGTGACCAACCTGGGTCCGCTCCCTCCCCGCGCCGTCGTGTTCAATGAATGGATGGCCAAGAATAACGGCCCCGGCGGCTTCGTCGACCCGCTCGATGGGAATTTCAGCGACTGGTTCGAACTCTATAACCCGAATAGCACGCCCGCGAATATCTCCGGTTTTTATCTCACCGACGATCTCACGATCCCCACCAAATCGCAGGTTCCGGCCGGCACGATCATCCCACCGCGCGGTTTTCTGTTGGTATGGGCCGACAAGAACACCGCGTTGAACGGTTCGGGCACCAACGGCGATCTGCACGTCAATTTCAAGCTCCCGGAGAGCGGCATGACCCTGGGGTTCTTTTCGACCAACGGATTGCTCCAGCACACCGTCACTTTTGGCGCCCAATCGCCTAACGTGAGCCAGGGGCTGTTTCCCGATGGCAACACCAACGGGCTTTACTTCTTCACCAATTGGTCACCCCGAGCCATCAACCGGCTGGGCGCGCCGCCGTCGCCGCAACTCGGCAGTTTCGCGGTGCAACCGGGCGGGCTGTTCGCCTTCCAGGCGCTCACCATCCCGGGTCGCACCTACGATGTTCAGTTCAAGAATCAGTTGAATGACCCCACCTGGACCACGCTGTTCACCAACTTGACCGCCGTCGGCCCCCAGGTCCTGGTCACCAATAGCCTCACGGGGACCGGCCAGCGGTTCTACCGCATGACGCTGGTTCCGTAACCAAGGCTCCGAGCTTGCTGGTCCTCAAGCCATCGGGGGCGGAGAACCGGAACCATGCAAGTGGCTGCCGCCCTGGGCTTGATGACGCCAAGCCTCCGGTGAGAGGCCGGTTTTCTTCTTGAAGAGGCGGGAAAAGTAGAAGGGGCTTTGGAAGCCAAGGTGGTCGGCCATCGTCTTGACCGGCAGGGCGGTGCCCTGCAGCAGCTTCTTCGCCTCACCCACGCGCAGGTCGAGCTGGTATTCATGGAGCGAGAAACCGGTGTGCCGTTTGAATGCGCACCGCAAGGCGCTGTAGCTCACACCGAGGTGGCGGGCCAACTCGGCTAGATTGATCGTTTCATCCAACCTTTCCGCGAGCAGCAGTCTGGCTTCACGCACGATGGGACCCAGTCCTTGGTCGGAGGCCACGCTCAGGCGGTGGGCCGTATCGATGCGGCCGATGACCTCCAGCACCAGCGCGGCCAGCGTCTGTTGGAAACCCGGGGGCTCGAGTTTGACCAAATCGATCGCCCGGGCGAACGCCGCCATGAGATCCGCGTCCGCGCCGACTTCGAAGACCGGCTGATCGGGCGAGATGACGCGACTCTGGAGGAGTTGTTGGGCGTAAGCTCCACCGAAGCCCAACCAATGCTCGTCCCAGCCCACCTGCGGCTCGGGTCGGTAGCGATGCCATTCGTTGGGAAAGAGCATGAAAGACTGGCCGGCCCCCAGGGGTTTGGCGCCGCACGCGGCGGTTTCGAGGCTGCCTCGGCCACGGGTGATATAGACGACCTGGAATTCCGACAACACGCGGCCGCGTTCCCAGAAGCGCAACACGTCGTAAGCCCCGGGGTGGGGGGCGGGCGGATAGGGGTCACCGGGAGCGCACGAACTGCGGCCCGCCGTGGTGGCATACAGGCCCCAGCGATGATCCGCCGCGCTCACGGGCAGGTAGCGGAAGAAGGTCGTTGAACTCTCGTTCATCTTGACAGTCAGGGCTGCGCAGAATCCTAGGGCCCCAGGTCTGGGATGTCAAGAAGTGCATCCCAAATATCATTATGTGCATGGCGCGTCGAACGGGTTGTGCTTAGCGTTATGCCATGACAACAACCACCCCCATTCGGCTCCTCGCCCCCGCGCGTGGGTTCATCTCCGCGGTGCTCCTTGCAGCCACTCTGCCACTCACCTCGTCCGCCCAGACCAACCCCATCACCACCGGCCTTCAGCTCTGGCTCAAGGCGGATGCGGGAGTGACGACCAACGCCAGCGGCTTGGTCACCGCTTGGGCAGACCAGTCGGGCAACGGCAACAATGCCGCGCCGGTCAACGGCAACACGACCTATTCTCCGACCTACCTGCTCAACTCGCAAAACGGTCTGCCGACCCTCCGATTTCCGGGCGGCTCCAAGGCCTTGGATGTACAGGACGTTTCCACCCTGCCCACCTCCACGATTTCCACTTTGACCAACAATGTGACCATCATCATCGTAAAGGAGGACGACAGTTATAGCGGCTACCGGGCGGGGATCTCGAAGAGTTTTGGCAACGCGCCCGGCCCGTTTGATTTCTACAACAATTCCGGTGTGAACGGGGGTGCGACCACGTTCTTCCTGAGAAACGGTACCGCCAATGTCTCTTTCAACGGCAACAGTTTCAAGCCCCAACCGGGGGTTTACCAGGTGATGAGTTTTACCTACGCCAACGGCTCGGTAACGCACTATCTGAACGACGCCGTGTGCGCCTATTACAACGCGGGCATGCAGCCGAATGCCAATCCGGCCTCGATATGGAACGCGTCGAATAATTCGGGCCCGTTGCGCATTGGTTCTCGCCAGGATTTCGTGACCCAGTTGGTGGGTAACATGGCCGAGGTGCTCATCTACCAACCCGCCCTGAGCACCAGCCAACTCCTGAACGTGGTCACCAACTACCTCCAACCCAAGTGGAATCTGCATTTCGACCTGCCGCTGACCGTCGCGATAACTTCACCCGTCAACGGCGGGACCGCCGCCGCCAACAGCGTGATCCCCGTCAACATCAGCGCAACCAACTTGGCCGGATCGGTCACCAGCGTAAGCGTCTATGGCAACGGGTACCTTCTGGGCAGCAATGTGTTACCGCCTTACAACCTGGGCGTGTCCTGCGTGACTCCGGGATCGTTGACGTTGACGGCGGTAGCGTACGACGCGTTTAACAAACCTACGACTTCGGCCCCCGTCAACCTCACTATTACCGGCCAGGCCGCTCCGTCGTTGCCCCCAACCGACGGTCTCATGCTGTGGTTAAACGCCGGTTCGGGAGTGACGACGAATGCCGACGGAACGGTGGCCGCCTGGGTCGATGAGTCAAACAACGGCAACACCGCGATGCCGACGCCCAATGCGCCTTATGCCACGAGCTTTGCGACGACGCCCCCCGTGTACGTGGCCAACGCCATCAACGGCCAACCGGCCCTGCACTTCAACGGAACCAATAGCCTGCTCACTGTCGCCGATGGGGGCGTGACATTCTTGACGGGCGATTTTACCACCTTGGTGGTGGCCCGGTTCTCCCAGGCTTTCTTCACCTTCAATCAAATGCTTTGGACCAAGGCCTCCAACAATCTTGCCTGTCCCTTCGATTGGCGCTTTCCCTCGGGGGCGACCATCGTCTATCGCGGCAACGGGGGCGCGTACGGCAGTATCCAAAGCGGCGTGAGCACCACCCAACCGCTCGACCAGTTTATCAATGTGGGAGTTAGGTGCCAGGGAACCAGCGTGAGCATGTACGACGGCGCCATCCCGTTCTTCTCGGGGGCCATCGCCAACGCGACCAGCGATGGCACCACGGGATTGCCCTTGACGATCGGCATGCGCGACGATGCGGGCGTCGGTTTGTACGGCGACATTGCTGAAATTCTCATTTACAGCAACGCCCAATCGTCCGTAACGATGACCAACATCGCGGCCTACCTGAACGGGAAATACAACCTGGCGCAGCCTTTCTATGCGAGTCCGCCTCCCGTGGTCGCGATCGCGAGTCCGACGAATGGAGCCGTTTTGAGCGCCCCGACGGCAGTTTCGTGCACCGTGTCCGCCAGTTCACCCCTGGCGCTGATTACGAGCGTGGTCTTGTATGCCAACGGCGCCAAAGTAGCCACCTTCACCAACGCCCCTTACACGGTCCAACTGGAGTTGCTGACGCCCGGGACCGTCACCTTCACGGCGGTGGCGACGGATAACTGGGGGATTCAAACCACGTCCTTGCCGGCGGTGGTTACGCTGACCGGGACCGTGGTTACGCCGCCGTTTACCAATGGGTTAGGCCTGTGGCTGAAACCGGACGCGGGCATGGTCACCGACGGCACCGGGAACGTGATGGAATGGGATGATCAATCCGGCAACGGCAACAACGCCTACCAACCTTCGACCCTGGGGATCACTCCCGGGCTGCCGCCGGTGCTGCTTCCCAATGCCGCCAACGGGCATGCGGTGGTGCATTTTGCCCCACCCGCCGGCCAAAACATGTTTCTCGATATTGCGAACAACGGGTCGGTGGCGCCCTACTCAGGGACCAGCTTTGCGATTTTCGCGGTAACGCGAGTCCCGGCGTATGGCAACTACTACGAGATCCTGGCGGATTGCAATCCCAGCTCGATTGGGTACGCGGGGCCCTTCGAGTATCGCCTCAACACCGGCACGGGTTTGGCTGATTATATCCTGGGCTCGGGTACGGCCAATGGCCCCAGCGTAACGGCCAGCACTGCGCCGCCGGCGTCGTCCAACCTGTTCAACATCGAGGGCGTCGTGGTGGCCAACGGCGTGATCACCCACTACCTGAATTTCAACACCAATGGGGCGGCGGCGTTTTCCTACACGCCGCTCGACTTGGGCAATCCCCTTCGTGTGGGGGGCCGGGGCGCCAATAACGGCACGATCTACCCGATGAACGGCGACATCGCGGAGCTACAGGTGTTCACCAACGCGCCGAACAACTCGCAAGTCAGCCAGATTTTCAATTACCTGGCTGATAAGTATGGCGTGGCCGAAGTGCAGCTTGCGGTACAGCCGCCCGTGATTGCCGTGACGGCCCCGACTAACGTGGTGACCTCGGCCTTCACCAACGGGTTTGCGCCGGGAGTGCTGAACATCGGCGCGCAGATCAGCAGTGCCGCCCCCATCAGCAGCGTTAGTTTCATCGTGAACGGGCAGGTGGTGGCCACCGAAACGTCGCCGCCCTACCAGATTCCCTTGAGCCTGTTGAGCCCCGGCACGCTGACCATCGTCATCCAGGCGGTTGACATTTGGGGCATTAGCGGCAGTTCGGCGCCCTTCAACATCACGATCCCGGGGAATCCCGGGAACTTGCCGGCGGCGCCGCCAATGAACGGCCTGGTGCTGTGGCTCAAGGCCGACACGGGCGTCACGACCAATGCGGACGGGACGGTGGCCAATTGGGCCGATCAGTCCGGCAATACTAACGATGCCAGCATGGATTCGGGGGGCGCCGCCGCGCCGACGCTGGTGCTCGATCCGGCCATCGGCCGGCCCGTTCTGAACTTCACCCCCTATGGCGGACCCATGTGCCTGGATGTGGCCGATGCGCCGTCCGTGGAGTTGGTGAGCGATTGGTCGCTGTTCTACACGGCTCAGTTTACGAATTTCGCGGACACGACCCTGCCTAGCACGATCGTGGCCAAGACCTTTGGGGCCCAGCCCTATCCGCTTGATTACAACGTCAACGTGAATCGAGCCAACTGTGTGCGTGGGAACCTGAACGGAAACTCAACCATCAGCAGCACCGGCCCTATACCGGCGGGTCAGTACGTGGTCGGTGGGGTAACCGTGTTGAGTTCGCAGGTCACGCACTACCTGGACAATGTCGCCAATGGCAGCGGCACCTTTGGGTATGGTGCCCTCGATGAGAACACGTCGCTGAAAATTGGATCGCGAGACGATTATCTCACCCAATTCGTGGGTAATATGGCGGAAATCCTGTTGTATGGACGGGCGCTGACCGGCAGCGACCTGCAACTGGCCAACACCTACTTGGCCGGGAGATCCGGAATTGCGATTGTGCAACTCGACACGCAGCGACCGGCGTTGAGCATTCTCGAACCCACCAATGGAACCGTTCAGGTCGCCTACCCCACGGGCTACAGCGGTTGGTTGCTGCAAAGCTCCACCAATCTGACAAGCTGGACTACCCTGGCAGTCAATCCGACGAACAATCAGGTCACCGTGAACCCGACCGCCCGGGACACGTTTTATCGCTTAAAGCCCCAATAACCACCATCGACTGCCGGCGCCCCCGGGGGATCAAACCCGGGCGGCGCCGGATTTTTGCATGCCCCCGCCGAACATGATGAACCAACCTGAGGATGGAGGCCGCCCCGACGCCGTGGTGATAGCCATGGAAGCAGGGCCAGGGCGCCGAGGAAGGTTGGCGTGGCTGAGAGCCGCCGCCTTCACGCTGATTGAATTGCTGGTGGTGATAGCGATCATCGCGATCCTGGCGGCGCTGCTGCTGCCGGCCTTGGGCCGAGCCAAGCGCGCGGCTTACCGCGTCCAGTGCTCCAGCAACCTGAGGCAATGGGGCACCGCTATCGCCATGTACGCGAACGATAACGCCAATTATTTCCCCGATAATTCACTGGGAGAGGATTTGAGTTGGATGTCCCCGTTGATTGTGAGCAATTTCTACCCCAAGTATCTGCTGCCAAATCACGCGGTATCCCTCGCTCAGGTCCGTTCGCTCAACGATGTTCTCTATTGCCCGACCGATCGGTGGCACCGGCTGGCGGAAGCGGTTGATGACACGACGTTGTTGATCGGCTACTTCTATCTGCCAGGCCGCACGGATCCCGCGTCGGACGGATGGAACTACTCCACTCCCTGGCCGGACTTGTCGGGTTGGGTGAAGCGGAAGAAGCTGGACGGGTCGTATCGTCAGGCCCCGATCATGGGGGATCGGTTGCAAGCCATCGGATCGTGGAGCATCAGCGCCAACAAAGGAGTGGGGATGGGGTGGACAGATAGCGACAACGCGCAAACCGTGCCGAGCGCCAACCATTGGGACGGGGGCTCGGGGAACGTCCCAAGTGGGGGCAATTTCCTCTTTGAAGATGGGCATGTCACTTGGTATCGTTTCGATGTGAACAACGCGCGGAACACAGTGGATGTCGGTTGCGCCGAGAATGGTTGGGTGCTTTTCTACAAGGTGCCGAACGTCATAACTAATTAGCCCAGGGTCCGGTTTTGGAATGTGTGGCGCCGGCGGGACAAGCGGGTAAAACCCCGCAACCTAGTGACCGCCCGGACCAGTGCCAAGAGGTTTTACCGCCCTTCCCTGAAACCGAAGCACAGCTTATGCAAACCTCGAAAATGAGAAACCCACGAAAAACCAAAATAATCTTCGCGCTGGTCGCGGCCGCGGCCGGAATCGGAGCCGGCGTGGGCGCGGCAGACCTCGAATCCGGCTTCCGTGCTCCGCCGGCCGATGCGCGCCCGTGGGTTTATTGGTTCTGGCTCAACGGCAACATCACGAGCAACGGGATCACCGCCGACCTGGAGGCGATGAAACGCGTGGGGATCGGCGGCGGGCTGATCATGGAGGTCGACCAGGGGGCGCCGGTCGGGCCGATTGACTTCATGGGGGACCGCTGGCGGGCGTTGTTCCAGCATGTCCATGCCGAGGCCACCCGGCTTGGCCTCGAGGTCAACATGAACGACGACGCGGGTTGGAACGGCAGCGGCGGGCCGTGGATCAAGCCCGAAGCGTCCATGCAGGAGATCACCTGGTCGGAAACCAAGGTCACCGGACCGTCCCACTTTGAAGGACTGCTGGCCCAGCCGAAGACCACGGCGAATTTCTATCGCGACGTGGCGGTGCAGGCCTTTCCGGCGGCGGGAGACTACCGCATCCCCGGCATCGAATCCAAGGCGGCGTTCCAGCAGCGCGGGCTCCACCAGCCGGGGAAAGGCGAGCTTACGGCCAAGTCGATCATCGCCTCGGCCTCCCTGGTGAACCTGGCGGGGAAGATGGAGGCCAACGGGAAGCTGGTGTGGGAGGTGCCGGCGGGCGAGTGGACGATCCTGCGGATGGGACATACGAGCACGGGCGTGGAAAACGCGCCGGCGCCCAAGACCGGACGCGGCCTGGAATGTGACAAGCTGAGCAAGGAAGGCATCGGGGCCAACTTCGCGGGCATGATGGCCAAACTGGCGCGCGATACGGGCCTCCCGCCGGTTCCTCCCGTGGGACCGGAGAGCGCCCGGGCCGGCGGCTTGGTCGCATCGCACATTGACAGTTGGGAGAACGGCTCGCAGAACTGGACCGCGAAGATGCGCGAAGAGTTTCAGCGGCGGCGCGGCTACGACCTCACGCCGTTCCTGCCGGTCTTTACCGGACGGGTGGTGGACA
>TBL_comb47_HYPODRAFT_10003060_pt1 | contig 20118 bp, 19 predicted proteins | sample TroBogypolimnion_40_FD_10682 | JGI IMG/M metagenome (IMG submission 10682) | reverse complement strand
TGGACATCTTGCTGTCCATCGTGAAATATTCTTTGCCCCAATCAATTGAGGCACCAAGGCGGCGGATTTGTCTGGTGATGGTCGAGCCGGAGGTTTCTTTCCATTCCCATACTTTTTCTAAAAACTTCTCACGCCCTAAGTCGTGGCGAGAAATCTGTTGGGCATCGAGTTGGCGTTCGACCACGATTTGGGTCGCAATGCCAGCATGGTCTGTGCCGGGTACCCAGAGGGTATTTTTGCCAGACATGCGGGCGTGGCGAACCAAGCCATCCATGATGGTTTGGTTAAAGGCGTGACCCATATGCAAGGTGCCAGTCACATTAGGGGGTGGCAACTGAACACAGAAATCACCCTTGTTTTCCGCTAACGTGGCATCTGCAATCCCCCGGCGTTCCCATTCAGGGCCCCAATAAGCCTCAATCGGGGCGGGTTCATAGGATTTGGCGAGCTCATCAACTGAGCTGTTCACAGGAGAATTGGGGGTATTCGAAGCATTTGGCATAAGAGGCAAATTATAATTGGGACGATGTACTCAGATTTGCTCGCGAACCTCAATCCAGAACAGCGCGAGGCAGTGACCCTCCCGCCCCTCAATGAACACGGTCAAGCCCAGTCAGGCTTGATTTTGGCTGGTGCGGGGAGCGGCAAGACCCGCGTGCTCACTACCCGCATAGCTTGGCTGATCCAAACCGGCCAGGTATCTCCTATAGGCGTCATGGCAGTTACCTTTACCAATAAGGCTGCCAAAGAGATGTTGGTGCGTTTGGGAGCCATGTTGCCCATTAATACTCGCGGTATGTGGATCGGCACCTTCCACGGTCTTTGTAACCGCTTATTGCGCGCGCACCATAAAGAGGCCGGTTTGCCGTCCACTTTCCAGATTTTGGATACCCAGGATCAGCTTTCTGCTATCAAACGCCTGTTAAAAGGCTTGAAGGTCGATGATGAGAAATATCCAGCCAAGCAATTGCAATACTTTATAGGGCATGCAAAAGAACGCGGCCAGCGAGCTCGGGACTTATCAGTTGGTGATGATTTCCAGGCCAAGATGGCCCAACTCTTCGAAGCCTACGATGAGCAGTGTCAACGTGAGGGGGTGGTTGATTTTGCCGAGCTCTTATTACGTAGCTACGAACTCTTAAAGCATAACGAAGCAATTAGAACGCATTATCAAGAGCGCTTTCGCCATATTTTGATCGATGAGTTTCAAGATACGAATGCCTTGCAATACGCCTGGTTGAAATTACTCTCTGGTCATTCGCAAAGTCCTGTGAATGTCAGCGGTGCAGGCAGTAGTGCAGTGTTTGCTGTTGGTGATGACGATCAAAGTATTTATGCTTTCCGTGGGGCTGACGTGGAAAACATGCGTCTTTACGAAAAGCAGTTTCATCCTCTGATGGTGAAGCTAGAGCAAAACTATCGCTCGCATGGCCACATTCTCGATGCTGCCAATCACATTATTGCGAATAATTCAGAGCGTCTTGGAAAGAATTTGCGAACTGATGCGGGGCATGGAGAGCTAGTACGTGTTTACGATGCGCCGAGCGATCATGCCGAAGCTGCTTGGCTCGTTGATGAAATCAAGGCTCTAGTTAATAGCGGTATAAAGCGAACTGAAATTGCCTTGCTCTACCGCAGCAATGCCCAGTCACGCATTATTGAGCATGCCTTATTCTCTGCGGCGATTCCTTACCGCGTATACGGTGGCCTGCGCTTCTTTGAGCGTGCCGAGATTAAACATGCTTTAGCTTATTTGCGTTTGCTTGAAAATCCCAACGACGACACCTCATTTTCTCGGGTGGTGAATTTCCCAACCCGTGGCATTGGTGCGAGATCCATTGAGGCTTTGCAAGATGAGGCTAGAGCCCAGCAATGCTCGTTGTATTTAGCAGCCACCACTTTGACTGGAAAAGCAGGTGCATCACTCAGTGGCTTTGTGCGCTTGGTTGATCATATGCGCGAGGCTACACGCCATAACACCTTGCCAGAAACAGTAGAGTTTGTGATTCAACATAGCGGATTGATTCAGCATTACCTTGGCGAGCGAGAAGGCCAGGATCGCGTAGAGAACTTGCAAGAATTAATTAATGCTGCCACCGCTTTCATTGCTGAAGAGGGATTTGGGCAGGATGCTCCTGCTGCCATGCTACCTGGTGAGAATGCACCTGGTGTAGTGGAGGTGTCTCCACTGGCTGCCTTCTTATCCCATGCTTCATTAGAGGCTGGTGATAATCAAGCGCAGGCTGGCCAAGATGCTGTGCAGTTAATGACAGTCCACTCCGCGAAAGGCCTCGAGTTCACGGCGGTGTTTATTACTGGACTGGAGGAAGGATTATTTCCTCATGAGAATAGTGTGAACGAACAAAACGGCCTGGAAGAAGAAAGACGCTTGATGTATGTAGCGATTACCCGGGCCAAAGAGCGCTTGTATTTGTCGCATACTCAATCACGTATGCTCCATGGTCAGGTGCGTTACAACATGCCTTCTCGCTTCTTGGAAGAGTTGCCATCAGACTCCTTAAAGTGGCTTACACCCAAAGCTAAAGATGCGCGTTGGGGTGGAACTAGTAGAAGCTCGGGCTCCACTTGGCAGGATGGCTACACCCGTCAGCGTGAATATGAATCCAATGATTTCTTTGACTCTGGTAGCGCCCGACAATTGCCGCCTAAACGAGTAGGCTCAGCATCTACTGCGGTTACCAGAATGGCTGCGCCACCTCGTGGAAACTATCCATTCAAAATTGGTCAAAACGTATTTCACACTAAGTTTGGTGAAGGACGGGTTACTGGCTTAGAGGGTAATGATGCAGATGCGCGTGCGCAAGTGAATTTCAAGCGGCATGGAGTGAAGTGGCTGCAATTGAGCATTGCAAAACTTGCCGCAATTGATTGATTTGTATCGTAAAAAATTAAGCGAAATAGCTTGGTGCCGCGTCTTCTAAAAAGCAGGCTTTCCATGTGGCATAGAAGGAGCAGTGCATTACTGTTAAGCCCGCCATTGAAATCGGAGCAACGATGAATGAGGCTACCTGCTCTAGATTCAGTGCATTCAATCCTGCACCAATTGCCATTGGAATAATGATCAAGACAACAATCCAAATGGCGATGTACACCAAGAAAGCGCCGCGATTTCTCCAGCATGCAATAAAACTGGAGAAGAGGGCTTGAGCTACTGGCATATTGGTCCAGGCAATCAAGATAGGGGAGAACCACATCAGCATCGCTACCGGAATGTAAAGTAAGCCACCGATCGCTAACAGCTCATAAATTTGGTGAAGCGTCTCAGCCGTCAGAGGCTGATCACTAGTGACCAAGGGAAGTAGGGCTTCAAAGTCAACTATGGCACTGAGTGCAATGCTCAGAACAAGAATGAGGATGGTATAGATCAAACCAAGCTGCAAAATGCGTTTGCGAATAATGGGGTCTGAGCGCAAGGCAATGAGGTAGACCATTGGACGCAAAGGCTCTTTAACAATAGCCTGACGGCATGCGGTCAAAAAACCAACAGATAAGGTCGGGGTCAAAATGAGTACCGCAAAGACACCAAGGATACAGGCACCAATACAGCGAGTTGCGCGATAAAAACGTAAATAAATACCAGCATGAAAAATCCCAAAGGATTTTGTTTAAATAGCCAAATACCTTGCTGTATCCAGGTATAACCCTCCCTAGCACTTACCGAATTGAGTTTCATAAGGTGCGACGACTTTCCAGAATGCGCTCAAAATGTTTTGGATCATGCGGCGTCAGCATGTGAGCATCTCGAGGCAAGTAAAAATCCCATAAACGAGAGATCCAAAAGCGCAATGCTGCTGCACGCAACATCATAGGCCAACTGGCTTGTTCATCTTTTGTGAGTGGGCGCACTGATTGATAGGCGCCTAATAATGCATTTAAACGAGTCGGCTCAAAGTCTTGTTTATTGCCTGCCAAGACACCAATCATTTGCTGTGACTGCTAAATCAAATAACCACTTATCAGTGCCAGCAAAGTAAAAGTCAAAGAAGCCGCCCAATTGATCCTGGGAGGGATCATGAGATGCTTGAGGGTCAAACAGTACGTTATCTCTGAAGAGGTCGCAATGACTTGCACCTTGCGGCAGAGCAGCGTAACTCTCTGACTGAAAGAAGTTTTCTTGGGCGCATAACTCGCTTGTTAGTAATTGCGCTTGAGTTTCATCTAAATGGCCAACTACTTGTGGAACTGTTTTTTGCCACCAGGATAAGCTACGTAAATTGGGTTGGACTTTTGGAAAATGAGCGCCCGCTAAATGCATTTTGGCTAGCATCTCGCCAACTTGAGCGCAGTGATTGGCTGCAGGCTCTAATCTAGATAGTCCGGGAAGTTTGGTGACAATCGCAGCTGGCTTACCCTTGACCTCAAAAAGAATGTGTCCTTGCTTATTTTCAATGGGTCTTGGAACTGGAATGCCTTGATTGGCCAGATGACGCATCAGCTCTAGGTAGTAGGGCAACTGCTCCGCAGTCAGTCTTTCAAACAGGGTTAAAACATATTCATGTTTTTGCCCATCGCGGCTGGTATCTAAAAAGAAGTTCGAGTTTTCGATCCCACCATGAATCCCGCGAATCTCTAGGGCCTGGCCAATATCAAAATCTTGTTCTATCCATTGGGAGATATCACCAAGCTCAAGTGGGGTAAAAACAGCCATATGAAATCAGGCTTAAAAAGGGATGCTAATGCTAGGGACGCTTAACAAGTCACCTTCGCCAGATTGGGCACCAGGCTTGACTGATTCAGGTGGCGACATTTCATAGGTGGTGTACTTGGTTTTAACCTGTACTTCAGTAGGCCCATTGGGATTTTTGTATTCAGTTACTTCAGTACCAGTAGCTTCTTTGTGCTGGAAGCTGGGTTTGCGAATTTCTGGAGCGCTAGTCAGACCATTTGCGCTTACGGCAGGAGCGAGTGGCTGATTATTGATCCGTGCAAGTTCATCCTGGCTAAGGGCTTCGCCAGCAGGCTGCTGCGCTAAAACCAGGCTTGAAAATAGGAAAAGACCTGTTAAACCAAGGGCTTGGCGCAATAATTGTTTCAATAAATTTGTATTTAAATGCATCATATTTCACCTTTTTAAGCCTGCTCTGGGATGGTTCTTTGGCCATACCTGACAGAAGTTCGCAACTAGATTGTACGATTGCGGTATGACTAAACATAGACTCTTGTTGGTAGACGGTTCTAGCTACCTGTATCGCGCCTTTCATGCCATGCCTGACCTGAGAAACGGGGCCGGCGAACCCACTGGGGCCATTTACGGCATGGTCAATATGATGCGCCGCGCCCGCTCAGAGCTTAATACCGATCATATTGCCTGTGTTTTTGATGCTAAGGGTAAGACTTTTCGAGATGAAATGTACCCCGAGTACAAGGCTCACCGCTCTCCTATGCCAGAAGACCTGGTCAAACAAATTGAGCCAATTCATGCGATGGTAAAGGCTTTGGGTTGGCCGGTATTGATGGTTTCAGGAGTGGAGGCAGATGATGTGATTGGTACCTTAGCGTGCCAGGCTACACAAGCGGGCTGGGAAACGATTATCTCTACTGGGGACAAAGATCTAGCGCAGCTAGTCAATTCATCCGTCACTTTAATCAACACAATGACTGATGAGAGGTTAGATATTGATGGGGTGATTGCAAAATTCGGCGTACCCCCTGAACGGATTGTGGATTATCTTTCCATTATTGGAGATGCGGTAGATAACGTACCGGGTGTGCCTAAGGCCGGCCCTAAGACGGCAAATAAATGGCTGGCTGAATTTGGTGATTTAGATAACTTGATGGCAAACGCAGATCAAGTAAAGGGTGTAGTCGGGAGAAAATTTACGAGCGACCTTGCCATGGCTTCCGCAGGCACGCCAACTGATCACCGTAAAGACCGATTGCGATTTATCTCCACACTTACCTAATTTAGATCACTTGCTGGCAAAGCCGGAAGACGCCCCCTTACTACGAGAGTTATTTGAACGCTATGCGTTTAAAACTTGGCTGCGCGATGTTGAAAAAAAACTCACTGGTGATCGTTCCGATGAAGCAAGCAGTTTGGATTTGGCGGGCAGTCCATTGCCGCAGGAAGTCGGGAGAGGTGATGCAAATCTAACCTCAAGACAAGCTGGTGCGATAGCAAGCAGCCCTACTAAAACCCTATCTCAAGAAACCACCGACATTCAAGCCTCAATCAGCAAGCACTACGAGTGTGTGGTCAATGAAGAGGATCTCGATCGTTGGATCAAAAAAATTGAGCAAGCATCTCTTACGGCAGTCGATACCGAGACAACTAGCTTAGATGCACTTGCTGCAGAAATAGTGGGAATTTCTTTAGCGGTAACGCCAGGCGAGGCTTGTTATATTCCGCTTGCGCATCGCAATGGTGAGGCCCAGCTCAATAGAGACTTGGTGCTTACTCGGCTGCGCCCTTGGCTAGAGGGTGCGGCGCATGCAAAGGTGGGTCAAAACTTAAAATACGACACCCATATTTTTGCGAATTACGGAATTACTTTGCAAGGTATTGCATTTGATACCTTGCTTGAATCCTATGTTCTTGAATCGCATCTGCCACACAATATGGATAGCCTGGCTGAGCGGCATTTGGGAATGAAAACGATTCGATACGAAGAGGTCTGCGGCAAAGGCGCTCACCAAATTGGTTTTGATCAAGTAGACCTACAAATTGCTACTGACTATGCGGCTGAAGATGCCGACATTACATTGCGTTTGCATCTGGAGTTATGGCCGCAAATCCAGGCTAATCCTGGCTTGCTTTATGTGTATCAAAATATTGAAATGCCAGCGATGCGGGTGCTGGGCATTATGGAGCGCAATGGTATTCGAATTGATTCGGCTTTGTTGGCAAAGCAGGGTCAACAAGTTGGCAAACGTCTGCTTGAGTTAGAAGGTGAAATACATCAATTAGCAGGACAGCCTTTTAATATTCAATCGCCCAAGCAAATTGCTGAGATTTTGTTTGGCAAGTTAGAGTTACCTGTCGTTAAGAAAACCCCATCGGGCGCGCCATCTACCGATGAAGAGGTTTTGCAAAAACTAGCAGAAGATTATCCATTGCCAGCACGCATTCTGGATTACCGCAGTTTGGCTAAGTTGATGTCTACCTATATTGAAAAATTACCCCGTATGGCTGACCCTAAGACTGGGCGTGTGCATACGAATTTTTCTCAGGCGACCGCAGTTACTGGTCGTTTAGCTTCGAGCGATCCTAATTTACAAAACATTCCAGTGCGCACAGAAGAGGGGCGTCGCATTCGAGAGGCCTTTATTCCGGCTGAAGGTTGTAAATTGCTTTCTGCTGACTATTCTCAAATAGAGTTACGTATCATGGCGCACATTGCAGAAGATGAGAATCTCATGGCTGCTTTTGCAGCCGGCAAGGATGTGCATCAAGCAACTGCATCTGAAATTTTTGGTATTCCTTTAGACCAAGTCAATTCAGAGCAGCGACGCTATGCCAAGGTTATTAACTTTGGCCTGATTTATGGCATGAGTGCTTTTGGCTTAGCGGGGAACTTGGGTATTGAACGCTCCGCGGCACAAAACTATATTGCCAAATACTTTGATCGCTACCCCGGTGTAGCCCAATACATGGAGCGGACTCGTCTGGCTGCCAGGGAGCATGGTTATGTGGAAACTGTGTTCGGTAGAAGATTGTGGTTGCCTGAGATTAAAGGATCCAATGGCCCAAGGCGCCAAGGTGCCGAGCGCGCTGCCATTAATGCGCCAATGCAAGGTACTGCTGCTGATTTGATTAAATTGGCAATGATTGCTGTAGAAGCTTGGCTAGAAAAGGAACAACTGAAGACGCGCATGCTCTTACAAGTGCACGATGAGCTAGTGTTTGATGTGCCCATAGATGAAATTGAATTGCTCAAAGCCAAACTCCCAGACCTCATGTGTAATGTCGCACAATTGAAGGTGCCATTGCTTGTGAGCATTGGTATTGGCGATAATTGGGAGGAGGCCCATTAATTTGGGTAAAGAATGATGAAAAACAATCGGAGAGATTTTATTAAGGCATCTGCTATCGCTGCTACCGGCGTCAGTGTAGGTTATGTGGCAGCATCCGCACCAGTACTCGCTGAAACAATTCAGACCGATTTTGTGGGTTTGACTGCTGGCGAGCAAATGATTCCTGTTGGAAGTTTTCAATTGCCATGCTATGTCTCGCGACCAGAAAAGTCGCATGGCCAGTTGCCAATCGTGATCGTCGTCAGTGAAATTTTTGGTGTTCATGAGTATGTAGCCGATGTCACGCGACGGTTTGCTAAGCTGGGTTACCTGGCAATTGCCCCAGAATTTTTTATCCGCGCTGGTGACCCCAATGATTACGGCACAATTGCCGACATTTTGACCAATATCGTGGCCAAAACCCCCGATGCGCAAGTGATTGCAGACTTAGAGGCAACACTTGCCTGGGCCGTTAAGAATGGCGGTGATATACAGCGCGTTGGTGTCACTGGCTTCTGTTGGGGTGGCCGCATTACTTGGTTAGCAGCCACCCTTCCTACTGTCAGAGCGGGTGTAGCTTGGTATGGGCGCCTTGTTGGTGAAAATACCCCTACTAATCCGAAGCAGCCAATTGATATCGTTAGCAACTTGCATGCGCCGGTATTGGGTTTATATGGCGGTACCGATATGGGTATTCCGCTCGAGACCGTGGAGCAAATGCGTGCGGCCTTAACTAAAGCGGCACCCCATAATGCCGCTGCAAAAGCATCTCGCATTGAGGTCTACCCAGATGCCCCGCATGCATTTCATGCTGACTATCGAGAGTCTTATCGCGAGGGTCCTGCCAAGGATGGTTGGAATAAATGCATCGCTTGGTTTAAGCAGTTTGGAGTAGTGTGATCACCATGTCTGTACTACAAAGCATTATTTTCATCACCGCACTCGCTGGCACTGTGAGTGTGTTGATTGCTGCAAGTTGCTCACTGTCATTGCTGTCGAAGATGGTGGAGAACATGGTGAGTGTCTCCGTGGGCATTTTGTTATCTACTGCTTTGTTGCATTCGCTACCCGAAGCATTTAGCTTTCCAGGAAGTGAGCCTCGTCTTCTATTTGCCACTTTATTAGCGGGCTTATTGGGTTTTTTCTTGTTAGAGAAAATCTCCCTATTGCGCCATAGTCATCACCACGAAGGTGATGGGCATGATCACCATCATGGTCATGATGCTGAGGTGGCCGGACGCAGTGGTTGGATGATTTTGGTTGGTGATGGCTTGCATAACTTTGTTGATGGTGTCTTGATAGCCGCTGCCTTTATGGCTGATTACCATGTTGGATTTTTTACTGCTTTGGCAATCATTGCGCATGAGATTCCTCAAGAAATCGGTGATTTCATGGTGCTGCTCAACGCTGGATTTACACGTTCTCGCGCCTTGCTCTACAACCTGATCTGTGGCTTAGCCGCAGTTTTGGGGGGTGTGCTGGCTTACTTCTTTTTGGCGCAGGCGCATTCCATCATGCCCTATCTTTTGGTGATTGCCTCAAGTAGTTTTATTTATATTGCGGTGAGTGATCTGATTCCGCAAATGCATCGTCGCCCACACTGGGCAGAATCATTGCGCCAAACTGTTTTGATTGCGTGCGGTGTTGGTTTTGTATTGCTGCTATCGGTTTTGCACTAGCAGCAATTTATTTTTCGATTGGGCGGCTTGGATCGGCGCACCATTCACTCCAGCTCCCCGCATAGAGGCGTGAGCCTTTGAGGCCAGCTACTTCCATTGCTAAGAGGTTGTGACAAGCAGTTACTCCTGAGCCGCATTGATGAATAACTTGGGCAGCTTTGCGGTTGCCGAGTAAAGCTAAAAAATCCTTAAAGAGTAAGTCAGGCGCTTTAAATGAAGTGGCTGATAAATTTTCTTTAAAGCAATGATTCATCGCTCCGGGAATATGTCCGCCAACTGGATCCAAGGTTTCATTTTGTCCATGAAAGCGATCATTGGCGCGGGCATCAATCACCAAATATTGTTGACTAGTAATGTTCTGAAGAACTTCCTCAGCGTGTACGAGGCCCACATAGGGTCTTGCCTCAAGCGCTTGAGCTGTGGGGGTGGCAGGACGGGGAATGGTGCCCATTGGCCCGTTCCAGGCATCTAGGCCGCCGTCCAATACTTGTACATGAGCATGCCCAGTGGCCTTTAGCATCCACCAAAGGCGACTGGCATACATTGAACCTTGCTTGTCATAAGCGACCACCAAGGTATTGGGGTCGATGCCGAGGCGGGATTTGGTTTTTGCCCAAGATTCTGGTGTAGGTAGTGGGTGTCTGCCGTTTAGACCATTTTTTTCGCCAGATAAATCTTGATCAAGGTCGACATAAATGGCGCCCGGAATATGACTCTCTAGATACGCTTTTTTGCCGGCAGTCGGATCGTTTAAGTCGAAGCGGCAATCGCAGAGTAAAACATTCTCCCCGCTATTAATAATCTCTTCTAATTGATTGGCGGTAATGAGGGGAGTCACTTGCGTATCCTTTGTCTTTTAGAGGCCTTCAAATTGCATGACACGACGATACCATTCATGGAAGTGTTGCATACCATCTTCCATTGGGCTTTGGTAAGGGCCAACCTCATTAATACCGCGAGCTAGTAAAGCTGCTCTCCCGGCATCCATACGTTCACCGATTTCATCATCCTCGATACACGTTTCCATGTAAGCGGCGCGCTCAGCTTCTACATATTCACGCTCAAAGAGGGCAATTTCTTCAGGGTAGTAAAACTCAACAATATTGCGTGTTTTGTTTGGGCCCATCGGATGCAGGGTGGAAACGCACAGAACACCTGGGTACCACTCAACCATGACGTTGGGGTAATAGGTTAGCCAAATGGCACCGTGGCGGGGCATCTTGCCACCGTGATGGCGCAGCACTGCTTCGTGCCAATTGCGATATGTCGCCGAACCTGGAGTGCTCAGGTTCTTGTGAATGCCAACGGTCTGTACGCTATGCCAGTCACCGAACTCCCAGTGGAGATCTTCGCAAGAAACGAATTTCCCCAAACCTGGATGGAATGGCACTACGTGATAGTCCTCAAGGTAAACCTCAATAAAGGTTTTCCAGTTGTAATTGCACTCATGAACTTCAATGTGATCGAGGATATAACCTTCAAATTTGAGGTCATCGGCGACACCTAGCTTGGCAAGATCAGCACGCACATCACGCGGACCTTCAAATAAAAGCCCTTGCCAGTTTTGTAATGGCGATTTACCTAAATTAAGGCAAGGCTTATCTTCAAAATGAGGTGCGCCTAATAATTTGCCCTCGAGATCATAGGTCCAGCGGTGCAGTGGGCAAACGATATTGTCAGTTTTACCTGAGCCATTGAGCATTAAAGCCTGGCGATGACGGCATACATTGGAGAGCAATTCGATGCCCTGCTCATGGCGAACGAGTAGGCGCCCTTCATTTTCTGCAGTAATTGTTTGATAGGAGCCAATTTCAGGCACCATTAATTCATGGCCTACATAGCCAGGACCCTGCTTAAAAAGCAGTTCAATCTCACGTTGATAAAGTTCAACGTCAAAATAGGCCGAAACCGGCAGTTGTAAATTGGACGGCGCAAGCTTCTGCGCGGTAGCCAGATTAGTCATTCTCCCCACCCCCGAAAACGTCAGCCGAAGCTAAGCGGAATAACCAATCCAACCATCGACGTATCGATATTGGAAAGGAAGGGAGTGATTATACCCATCGATATGGGTTCTCGCTTTAATATGTAGGGCTATTTGTGCCATTTAAACGAAAGAAATCAGCATATGCCAGCCAAAAAATCGGAAAACCCAAAAGCCGAGCTTGAGGTGCAAATCGACCCTGATTTGCGTTATGAACAGGCGGTTAAGGAGCTTGAAAAGCTGATTTCCGATATGGAATCAGGCAAATTTTCTTTAGAAGAGACGCTTTTAGCTTACCAGCGCGGTGCGGCCTTGCTCAAACATTGCCAAGGGGTTTTGGCACAGGTTGAGCAACAAGTACGCATTTTCGAAGCTTAAAAGTTTTAAAAAAAGACTGTATGACTGGCAATTCTTCATTTCAGGAGTGGCTCAAGCAGCATTCAGAGCAGTTCGAATCCTCCTTAGGAGGGATGCTGGATAGTGCCCAAACCATTCCAAATCGTCTGCATGAGGCCATGCGCTATGCGGCTCAGGGCGGAGGTAAGCGGGTGCGCCCTCTATTGGTTTATGCAGCCGGTCAATTAGGTGATGCCAAACCAGAGATGCTCGATTGTGCTGCCGTGGCTATTGAGTGTATTCATGCCTATTCCTTAGTTCACGATGATTTGCCATGCATGGACAATGATGACCTGCGCCGCGGTCGCCCTACAGTGCATAAGGCCTTCGATGAGGCCACTGCCCTCTTGGTTGGAGATGCCTTGCAAACCCGCGCTTTTGAGATTCTGGCACTGGCTGATGACTCTGCGCAGGTTCGTTTGCAAATGATTGCTGCTTTAGCTGCTGCCTCGGGGTCGCGCGGCATGGCTGGTGGTCAAGCAATTGACCTTGACAGTGTGGGCAAGAGGCTTGATCTGGCCGACTTAAAACACATGCATGCCTTAAAAACAGGCGCACTTCTATCATGTGCTGTGCAAATGGGTGGCATTGCTGCCCACCTCAGCGTGAGTCAAATGGACTCTTTGAGGGACTATTCTGAGGCCTTGGGTTTGGCCTTTCAAATTGTGGATGATGTCTTGGATGCAACTTCAGACAGTCAAACCTTGGGTAAGACTGCGGGTAAGGATGCGGCAAACGATAAGCCTACTTACGTCACCTTGATGGGTTTAGACTATGCACAGAAACAAGCTCAAACACTACAAGCGCAAGCCATCGGCCATTTAGAGGGCTTTGGCAGTGAGGCTGACCCCTTAAGGGAGTTAGCCCTCTTGGTAGTCAATCGAGGCAAATAAGTAAAGATTACCGATTCAATGACTTTAGATTCAATAAATACTCCGGCCGAATTAAAAAAACTCACGCGCGAAGAGTTGCCAGCGCTAGCTGAAGAGTTGCGTCAATTTATCCTCGATTCCGTTTCAAAAACCGGCGGGCATCTTTCCTCCAATTTGGGTACAGTTGAATTGTCGATTGCCCTGCACTATGTTTTTGATACCCCCGATGATCGTATTGTTTGGGATGTGGGCCATCAAAGTTATCCCCACAAAATTTTGACCGGCCGTCGTGAAAAAATGGCCTCTTTGCGCCAGTTCAATGGCCTTTCTGGTTTTCCCCGCCGCTCTGAAAGTGAGTATGACGCTTTTGGTACAGGCCACTCTTCCACTAGCATCTCTGCGGCCATGGGAATGGCGCGCGCTTTTCAAACCAAAGGCGAAAAGCATGTAGCTGTTGCAGTGATTGGCGATAGTGCGATGACCGGTGGCATGGCATTTGAAGCAATGAATAATGCAGGCGTCTATGACGACTTGCCATTGGTGGTGATCTTAAATGACAACGATATGTCTATTTCGCCAGCGGTGGGGGCGCTCAATCGTCATCTAGCTAGACTGCTCAGTGGCAATATTTATTCCGCCACTAAAAAAGGTATTGATAGTGTTCTATCGATTGCACCACCATTGCGTGAGTTTGCAAAACGCTTAGAGGATCATGCTAAAGGCATGGTTTCTCCATCCACTATTTTTCAAGAATTTGGCTTTAATTATTTTGGGCCGATTGATGGTCATGATTTAGATGCCCTCATTCCGATGCTGCAGAACGTTCGTCGTTTGGCGATCGAAGGGCGTGGACCTCAGTTTTTGCATGTGGTTACCCGTAAGGGCCAAGGCTATGAATTAGCGGAAGCAGATCCGGTTTTGTATCATGGCCCGAGTAAATTTGATCCCGAGGAGGGAGTGAAATCCAAACCCTCAAGCAAAAAAACTTTTACCCAGGTATTTGGTGAATGGTTATGCGACATGGCGCAAGCAGACCCACTCTTAGTGGGTATTACTCCAGCAATGCGTGAAGGCTCTGGCCTGGTTGAATTTGAAAAAAGATTTCCTAAGCGTTATTACGACGTTGGCATTGCAGAGCAACACGCAGTTACCTTTGCAGCAGGTATGGCATGCGAGGGAATGAAGCCGGTAGTGGCAATTTATTCCACTTTTTTACAGCGTGCATATGATCAGCTGATTCATGATGTAGCGATTCAGGATTTACCAGTTTTGTTTGCCTTAGATCGTGCCGGTTTAGTTGGCGCAGATGGAGCGACACATGCCGGTGTATACGACATTGCTTTCTTGCGTTGTATTCCGAATATGTTGGTGATGACGCCTGCTGATGAAGCTGAGTGCCGTGATTTATTAACAACTGCATTTCATCAGCCACATCCGAGTGCAGTTCGTTACCCACGTGGTTCTGGTGTGGGCACGATGCCTTCGACAGAATTACGCACTATTCCACTTGGTAAAGGTGAGATCCGCAGAAAATCGAACGCACCACTTGGAAAGCGTGTGGCAATCATCGCTTTCGGAACATTGCTGTACCCCGCATTAGAAGTGGCNGAGCAAATCGATGCCACTGTAGCCAATATGCGTTTCGTAAAACCACTTGACGTTGATCTTGTAAAGTCTTTGGCGAACGACCATGATTACCTAGTGACTCTGGAGGATGGTGCAATCGAAGGCGGCGCTGGAAGTGCTTGCTTAGAGGTGCTTGCCAAAGTGGGCATGACCAAGCCTCTGTTGCAATTGGGTATTCCTGATGAATTTGTAGAGCACGGCGATTACGGCATTCTCATGGCGCAGTGTGGCTTNGATGCCNTGGGCATTGCTAAATCCATCATAGAGCGATTTCCAGACCTTGAAAATGTAAAAACTGCGGTGCTGGGCAAATAAGTCTCATTTGCTGGAAAATAGATCTATGAACGATATCAATACGGCTTTTTTGCAAACTCATGCCATGCCTGACGTGCAGTCATCTCACGATGAGCGTGCCTTGCCAATTGAGCAAGTAGGAATTCGTGGCTTACGCCATCCCTTAATGATTCGTACTAAAGCTGGTACTTTCCCAGCGGTAGGTAATTTTGAGATGGATGTCGCATTGCCTGCCAATGTCAAAGGTACGCACATGTCGCGTTTTGTTGCGCTCTTGCAAAAGCAAACAGAAGCCATTGATAGTGAGGTTGTAGTCAAGATGGTGCGTGAGATGTTGCCACTGCTTAACGCAACTGAAGGCCGTATTCAATTCTCTTATACACACTTTGTGAAAAAAGCCGCCCCCGTATCAAGCGTTGAAAGCTTGATGGATTATGAGGTGACTTGGATTGCTAAGGGCAAGCTACTGGCAACAGGCAATGTAGATGTTGAGTTGAACTTACGCGCACTGGTACCGGTGATGAGTTTGTGTCCTTGTTCTAAAGAGATTTCTGAGTACGGTGCCCATAACCAACGCTCACACGTCACGATGTCGGTAGTGCTCGATGCACAGACAAAAATGACTGTCGAAGATTTGGTGCAGGCCGCTGAAAGCCAGGCATCTAGTGAGCTCTGGGGCATGCTCAAGCGCCCTGATGAGAAGTGGGTTACTGAGCGCGCTTATGACAATCCGAAGTTTGTGGAAGACTTGGTGCGCGATGTGGCTGGCCAACTAAAAAAAGATGAGCGCATTCTATCCTTGGTGGTGGAGGCAGAAAACTTTGAATCCATCCACAACCACAGTGCATACGCAAAAATTAGTTTAAGCAAATAAGCAATTGAGCTTTTTGCTTAGGTCAAATTATTGCTGGCCAAATCCCAACGGGGTTTGATATCAAAAGCACCTGATTTACTCAGGCCCTTGCTGTCGGCAAGCATACGAAGTGCGCCTGCAAAAGCAATCATGACACCGTTGTCAGTGCATAGCTCTAATGGTGGGTAGTGCACCTCGAAACCACCCCTTTTTGCTTTTTCATTCAAAGCGCTACGCAGTTGTTGATTGGCTCCTACGCCACCAGCTAGTACCAGGTGTTTACAGCCAGTTTGCTTGAGCGCTTTTTCAGACTTGCTCACCAGTACTGCCACCAGGGAATCAACAAAGCTTCTTGCAAGATCAGCATGAAATTGCGCCATTTGTTCGGGGCTTTTTAATTCACCTTCATCCCATTTTTTAACCTGATTTAACACTGCAGTCTTTAATCCCGAGAACGAAAAATCTAAATCTTTCGAATGCAGCATCGGTTTTGGTAAATCAAAACGGCCTACCTGACCTTTTTCTGCCAGTTTGGAGATGGCAGCGCCACCTGGGTAGTCCAGGCCAAGTAATTTGGCGGTTTTATCAAAAGCTTCCCCGGCGGCGTCATCCAAGGTCTCCCCAAGGAGTTCGTAATGACCCACCTTACTCACCAGCATCAGCTGGGTATGTCCACCGGACACCAGCAGGGCAATAAAGGGAAAGGAGGGTGCAGAAGTGCCCAAAAGAGGTGAAAGGAGGTGTCCTTCGAGGTGATGAACCCCAATGGAGGGTAAATTGAGGCCTTGAGCGAGGGATTTGGCAAAGGCGCTACCCACCAGAAGGGCGCCAGCAAGGCCGGGCCCTTGGGTAAAGGCCACGGCATCAATTTGCCCTAAGGTGAGCTTGGCTTGGGCTAAGGACTCGTCTAGGAGGGGTAAAACCCGCCGAATATGGTCTCTAGAGGCTAATTCTGGGACAACACCCCCATACTCTCGGTGCATGGCGATCTGGGAGTGCAAGCCTTGCCCTAGGATGCCTTTTGCGGCTAAATCGCCATTTTCCCAGGCGGCAGTGTCATATAGGGCCACGCCGGTCTCGTCACAAGAAGTTTCTATGCCTAAAACAATCATTTTTTACTTAGCCGTGCTAGAATCCGTGATTCAGATTAATTTTCGATAATTTTCGAGCATATACGAGTTAAACAAGTATGACTACAGTCCGCCTACGTGAGAACGAACCTTTTGAAGTGGCATTGCGCCGTTTCAAGCGCACCATTGAGAAAAATGGCCTTTTGACAGACTTGCGTGCCCGCGAGTTTTACGAGAAGCCAACGGCTGAGCGTAAGCGTAAAAAGGCTGCAGCTGCTAAGCGTCATTACAAGCGCATTCGCAGCCAGATGTTGCCTAAGAAGCTCTACTAATCAAATTTAAAGCGCTCTTCACCGAGCAGCTTTGAAGCCCGCTGACGGTGAAACGCAGCGGGTTTTTGCTTTCTAATCTACCGAATATTGACGATATCAGGGAATTCTTATGAGCCTTAAAGATCAAATTACTGAAGACATGAAAAGTGCCATGCGCGCTAAAGAAGTGGCCCGCTTGGGAACGATTCGTCTTTTATTGGCCGCGATTAAACAACGCGAAGTAGATGAGCGCATTGTGCTCGACGATGCCGCCGTGATTGCCACCATTGAAAAGATGATTAAGCAGCGCAAAGATTCTATTTCTCAGTTTGAAAAAGCACAGCGTGATGATCTGGTGGCAATTGAAGCTGCCGAGATGGAGGTATTGCAAGTCTATTTNCCAGCGCAATTATCAGATGCTGAAGTAGCNGCAGCCGTTACTGCNGCAGTTGCNGCAACGGGTGCAACNGGTCCGCAAGACATGGGTAAAGTAATTGGCGCCTTAAAAGCCCAGTTGGCNGGCAAAGCTGATATGGGTAAGGTATCTGGTTTGGTGAAGGCTGCACTCGCAAAATAAAGTCATCATCAATACTTTTCGATAGCCGATACTGGCCTTTATGGCTCTCATCCCCCAATCTTTCATTGCCGATTTNCTGAATCGGATCGACATCGTCGATGTGGTGGGGCAGCATGTCAAACTCAAAAAAGCGGGCGCGAACTATCAAGGTTTGTGCCCCTTTCATCAAGAAAAATCACCATCATTNTCGGTTTCGCCTACCAAGCAGTTCTATCATTGCTTTGGTTGTGGCGCGCATGGCTCTGCTATCAGCTTCATGATGGAATATGCTGGCCTTGGCTATGTCGACACCATTGAAGAGTTAGCGCGCTCAGCCGGTCTAACTGTGCCGCGTGAAGAGCGCACTGCAAATGATGTTACTAGATTGCAGCAGACCATGGCCTTGAGTGAAGTAATGAGTTCTGCAGCCGATTGGTATCGACAACAATTAAAGCAAGCACCGCGCGCTGTGGAGTATCTAAAGGGTCGCGGCCTCACTGGCGAAATTGCCAAGCGTTATTCCTTAGGTTATGCGCCTGATGGTTGGCAGGGGCTCGAAGCTGTCTTTGGCACCTATGCCAATGATGAGATTGCAAAGACCTTGCTCGAGGGCGGTTTGCTGATTCAGAGCGAGCAAACGGATAATCAACAGACTGCTCGTCGTTACGATCGTTTTCGTGATCGCATCATGTTCCCCATCCGCAATCCAAAGGGTCAAGTGATTGGTTTTGGTGGGCGTATTCTGGATCAGGGCGAGCCGAAATATTTAAATTCACCTGAAACACCATTATTTTCTAAGGGCAATACGCTCTATGGCTTGTTTGAAGCAAGACAAGCGATTCGTGCGCAAGAGTATGTTTTGGTGTGCGAAGGCTATATGGATGTTGTGGCTCTGGCGCAATTGGGTTTCCCCAATGCAGTTGCTACTCTAGGGACGGCGTGTACTGCAAATCACGTTCGGATGTTATTGCGTCAAACCGATCGGATCGTATTTTCCTTTGATGGAGATGCGGCTGGGCAAAGGGCTGCACAGCGTGCGCTAGAGGCCTGCCTGCCATTAATGTCAGACGATAAAGAAATTCGCTTCTTATTTTTACCAACCGAGCACGATCCCGATAGTTATGTCCGTGCCTATGGTGCCCCTGCTTTTGAAAAAGTAATTAAAGAGGCAATGTCTTTATCGAGCTTCTTTTTTAAGATTGTGAGTCAAGAACATGAGCTCACTACACCAGAGGGTAGGGCGCATACCCACCATGCTGCCAAGCCATTGCTTTTATCCATGCCTCCGATTGCATTGCGTACACAGATTCTGCGGGAGGTAGCGATTCGCACGAATTCCACTCCCGCTGAGTTGGAGTCATTTTGTGGGTTGACGGTGGCACCTGCTCCGGTACAGGGTAATGCGTATGTTAGTCATCCTCAACGCTCAAATACAAACCCCCAGTTTGACAATGCCAATCGCACAGCCGGTGCGCCATGGCAAAGTACTAAAGGTGCTGCTAAGCGGGTTCAGCCAATAGCGCCACCTCAAGCACCAACCGATTTGGCTGAGCAACTATTGCGAGTCTTAATTCAGTTTCCACATCTGGGTAAAAGCTTGGATGCTAATAAACGTACGCTCGCATTAAAAGCTTCAAAGTTACGCTCAGAAAAGGCATTTGCCTTGATGCAAGATTTATTGGCGCAATGTGATTTAGTTGAGCTGATCCCGGGTGAGGCTGGTAAGCCACCTAGTGTTGGCGCCGGATCTTTTGCTTTATTTCAGGAGCAGCTATCACGTAGTGAATTTGCCCCCTTGTATGAAGTACTGCGTAAACGGGTGATGGGGTCGGATTTGGACCTTGAGGGTGCTATGGCTGATTTAGAGGGCAGCTTTAAAAAGCTGGAATTGACCGATCTCAAGCAGGAAATGACCGATATCACCCAAAAGATTTCTGGGGGGACTGCTACCGACCAAGATCGGGCGCGCTATCGTGAGTTAGGCGAAAGACTGAAATTTAACTAAGTATTTTCTGATTGCCCTCTAGAAAAATACTTAAATTACCCCTTATTGAAGGCATGTGTGGGGGTAAAAAAGTCGTAATCGACTATAATCCTCTATTCCCAGAAAAAAACCGATTTAATTCAGCCACTTGCGCTTTATTTTGATTAAATTTGGGGCAAGTGGATGATGTGACTGCCTGTAATGAGTCGACACCGATAACAGTAACGAAAATAAGCGCTTATAAATGCCAACTACCAAGACTAAAAAACCTGCAGCCAAGCCAGTAGCAAAAGCAAAGGCACCTGCAAAACCAGCGCCAAAAGCAAGCGCCAAAGCAAAGGCGCCCGCCAAGCCGGCGCCAAAAGCGAAGACACCAGCTAAGCCAGTGAAGGCAGTTGCCAAGCCAGCACCTAAAGCAAAAGCACCTGCTAAGCCTGCCCCAAAAGCAAAAGCACCTGCAAAGCCGGTCAAGCCTGCAGCTAAACCTGTAGCTAAACCTGCGGCTAAGGCACCAGCTAAAAC
>TBL_comb47_HYPODRAFT_10003058_pt1 | contig 20122 bp, 10 predicted proteins | sample TroBogypolimnion_40_FD_10682 | JGI IMG/M metagenome (IMG submission 10682) | reverse complement strand
TACCAACATTGAATCCTGATGTGTCATCAGCTACAGTGTTGATCTTTTTCTGTGAAGCTAAACGAAGTTGTGCTTTTTCAGTCTGTGCATTGACAGTTGCTAAAGCATTGTAGGCTTTGAGAGCGCCAAGGTTAGTGTTAATCTGGAATCCCATTGAATACCTCCATGTATTTTGTTGATGTTTTCCAAGCATCCTTGCTTGGTTTTAAATGAGATTTTATTCTCACTGTAATTATCGGCACAGTATTAAAAAAGTTTAATAAATATTCGTATTAATTAATCCACGCATAGATAATCGGCTCAATTTGCTGCTTTTGGAAAAAATAGTTTAATTTATTCATTTATTCAGGACAAATACCATATAGCATGAGCTACAGCATATTGAGTTACTTTATAATAAAAATATACAAAGTTGATTCTGAATTTAGTTTCTCGAGTGGTTACTTTGTGAATAATTATTCTGCATGAATGCTAAATTTAATTTTCTAAGTGATAATGGATTATTGAGGCAGGAAACCAAAAAAAATAAAACTAACCCCATAACATAATGTATGGGGTTAGTAGAAGAAAAATTACTTGAATAATGACAGTAAGTTCTGAGGCGCAGTGTTAACCTGAGAAAGTATTGCTGTGCCTATCTGGGATCCTATCTGGCCCTTGGTTGAGTTCAACTGTTCCATAGCCATATCAGCATCGAATAGGTTGCTAATTGTTGCCGTGTTGTTAGAAATAGCATTAGTTAAATAATCGGAACGTGAATCAAGAGCTTGATCAAGGTTACCGATTTTACCCAATGAAAGCCTAACATTGTTTGCAATAGTAGATGTATCGAATGATAATACAGTGCCGTCAGCTGCATTCTGCAAGTTTGTGGCCGATACTGCTGCATGCAGTGTCGTTATACCTAAATCTGAACTTGCAAAATCAAAAGTCAGAGCTGTACCGCCTACTGCAAATGTAGGAGCAGAAACTGCAGTAGAACCATCTGTGCTTGCTAACAATTGGTTTGACCCGATAGAAGTACTCTTTAAGATTGAATCAATCTCGCTTGCAAGAGTACGAATATCTTTGGCAATAGAAACGCTATCCTTTAACTGATCAGCAGAATCAGTTTGTTTAGCTGCAATCTGATTAATTTTGTCATTAATTTCCTGTAATGCAGATTCCGCAGTTGACAAATAATTCTTTGCAGAAGAAATGTTGTTAAGCTCGGCTTTCTGAACTGAAATCTGTGCTTCAAGTTTTTTGCCTACATTGAAGCCCGATGTATCATCAGCTACAGTATTAATCTTCTTTTGAGAAGCTAATCTAAGTTGAGCTTTTTCTGTCTGCGCATTGACTCTGGCTAAGGCGTTATACGTCTTAAGAGCGCTAAGGTTAGTATTTGTCTGAAATCCCATTTTGTACCTCCATGTAATTTTGTTATTATTCTGCTAAGCGTCCCTGCTTAACATTTATTTAAGAGATTATTTTTCTCATTTAAATTATCGGCACAATTAGCAAAATGTTTAGTATTATATATTAATATATTTGTGTTTTTATTTTATTAATTACAGCGGCCATCTGCGGTATTTGGCCAAAATCTTTTTCTAATAAATCAAGCCATTTTGATGCGTTTTTGAACGATTTTACAGTGATATAGTATGAGATTAAATATATAATTACTGAAGCATCCTTCTCTATAACCGCTGCATTTTCTTCAAGAACACCAATCGCCTTAGCTATGTCATTTCTTTCAAAATAGTAGAGCGAATATATTTTTAATACTGAACTTTGAATCTTGTATAAATTGAAAAGTCTTTCAATAAAACTTTCACTCTGCACACTTAAAGAATGTTCAATCAGCATGTATAGCAGGTCAGAAGAATAACGGTTTATAAGGTTAAGCAAAACATCTTCTTCTTCATTATTCAAGCTCTGCTTCGATAATAATTTATTAAGGATTTTTTGAATTTTTATAGAAATTCTTGTGTTTTTTGACTGATAATACTTTTCATATTCTTTGAAATAGAAATGAAGATTTTCTTTGTCGTTATTCTGAATGGCTAGTTGAATTCCATAGCAGATTATTTCTTCATTATCTAAATAAATCATAATATCGCCTGATGAATTTCCTTTCATAATCTTTTTATTCAGATCATACGACTTTCTGCAATATTCTGACGCTTTTATTCCGTTCTTACTTTGCAAAAATATTTTGGATGCCAATAAATAAGCAAAGGGCTGCTCTTTGTTTAAATTGATTGAAAGATCAACATTTTTCAAAGCCTCTTCATACCTGAACTCCTTATGCGCAATTAATGCCAGGCTGCAATAGCATTCCGCCTTAAGTGCATTTGTAATGTCCTTCGATTCAAGAGCAATTTTAAAATATTTTTCACTGTTTGGAATGTCATCCAATATGTTATATGTGTTAGCCAATTGAAATGCATTATAGCCAGAGCTGTTCTTTGTGTACTCTTCAAGGAGTAGAGAAAGGTTGCGTGTGGCTTTCTTTGATTTTTCTTCAATTGAAATATTATATCCAAGATGTTCAATAGTGATTTGGGAATTGTACAATGGTACATTAAGCTCTTTAAGAGAAGGGGAAATTTGTTCATGTACAGTTCCCGAAAATTTTAGCCCCGGAACATTCTTAAAAAGCCTGATATAACGCATGGAGTTATCGCGTGAATTTTCATTGTCTATACTTTTTACGGTACAGAAGTATCCGGCAGTTTTATCAGAACTTTTTATTTTTTCAATTTGTCGGATCGATTGTTCTGTTAATCTTTCATCTGCATCAAGATAGAGTATCCAATCCCCTTCTGCTTTTGATAACGCAAAATTTCTTGCAGAGGAAAAATCATTTACCCATTCATAATAATAAACTTTAGCATTATATTTTTTGGCAATCTCAATTGTCTGGTCTGTAGAGCCGGTATCAACTAAAACTATTTCATCGGCAATGCCTCTAACGGAGTCAAGACAGCCCGGAAGGAATTTTTCCTCGTTCTTTACAATCATAGTTAAGGATAGCTTCGGCATTCTATTCGCCTACTAAAGCCGAATGGTTTACTTCTAATCCAAGGGCCAGATTAACCGCTGCCAATGCATCAGTTGCATTTTTATTCTCAGGATTGTTGCGTATGCCCCATTCAAACATAGTTTTAGCGGCTTCAAGCTGTTCGTTAAGATAAAATATTTCACCAAGGCCTACACAAGCCTGCGAGGAAGTCCCGTTTATACTTAAAGCCCTCTCAAAATTTGGCCTGGCGCTTTCAAAATCTTTTAACCCAAGGTATATGAAGCCTTTCATATTGTAAAATGCAGCAGTATCCTCGGCAGAATTATTGGCAAGCATCTCTTCTTTTGCCATAATTTCAACTGATTCAAGATATTCAATGGCTCCCTGCATATCTTGTTTTTCAAAGAATTGATATGCTTCATTAAGAATTTCGCGCACACTTTTCTGTTTGTATTCTTCAAGAAGCAGCGAATTATCGCTCTCAGGCAGGCCTAGTAATTCGTTAACTTTTTTAAGGCCCTCAGCCGCGGATTTATTGTTGACGTTGTTTTTTAAGCCCCATTCATACATCGTTTTGGCTTCCTTATATTGATTATTTAATAAAAATACATTACCCAACCCCACACAAGCTGAACCTGATGAAGGCTCCTGCTCAAGTTCATTCTCAAAGTAATGTTGCGCTGTTTCAAGTTCATTCAACGCTAATGCAATATTTCCGGCAATGTTCATTGCTTCTGATAATTTAATCTCTTCAGAAGATAAATGAGACTCCGGATAAGCTTCAATTGATTTTGTGATATTTTCAAGTGCAAGATCATACTCTTTATCTGCCAGATTAACCTTTGCCCTTTCATAGTACTGATAAAATAAATTATTTACAACAGGAAATTTGTACTGTCTTGGCTTAATAGTTTTATTCTGCAGCCATATTTCTTCAGGAGTTCCGCCCCATTTATTTACAAATATTTCTTTGTTTATCCGCAGTCTTTCCGAATAGCCGCTCGTACCATTAGCCTTAAAACTCTTTGATCCGTAATGATGAATAAAAATATCCTTTGCAATTACAGTCTTATAACCTGCCAATTGCGCACGTAAACAGAAATCATCGTCCTCAAAATTTCCCGGAGAAAATCGTTCGTCAAGGCCTCCGATTTTTTCTATTACTTCTCTTTTAATCAAAGTACATAAAAATGCAACACGCGGGAAATTCATTATTTCCCCCTTATTTTTTTCTTTTACTTTTTGTGCATATTTATGCATTTCTTCCATTGAATTATATTTTGCATTTGTATCTTTTTGCAATCCGCTTACTTCATTACTAATTGGGCCTGCAATTCCTATCCGCTGGTCACTTTCAATAACTTTAACAAGGCTTTCAAGCCACCCGCGGGTAAGAACAGTATCATTATTCAACAGAAGAATATAGCTTCCTTTAGCTGCTTTAATTCCCTGATTAGCTGCGGCGGGAAAGCCAACATTAGTTTTATTCTGTATCAATAAAATTGATTCATCTTCAAAGAAGTGACTTACAGTGTCATCAGGTGATGCATTATCAATTACAATCAACTCAAAGTTGATTTCCGTGTATTTACGTACACTTTCAATACATTCGAGAGTATATTTGATCTGGCCATAAGTTACTAAAACTATTGAAACTAAATTATTTGCTGTTTTATCTTTATAAGCATTCATTGAATTATCCGCTGCATTCTTTTGCTCTTTATTGTCATTCTTATTCTTAGCTAAATTCATTTTATATTCATGAAATAAGCCTTTTGGTATTGCACTATGATTGTAATGAGGAGAGGCAATCACATTTTTTATCTTTTCACTGAATTCTTCGTTATAATTTTCCGAAGCCCATTTAAGTAATCTGCCCGCTAAGATATCACGGCATCCCGATTTATTTACCAAAGATTCTTTGTTGTTCATAACATAAATAACTGCCATTATTGAACGCCATACTTCTTCCCTGCCTTCAAGTTTTAATCTGGGAAGTATTTTTTCAAATCGGTTGTTTTCAATGAAATTGCATATTGCAGTTTTATAATATTTCTCATTTTTTTCTGAGTATCTGTATTTATCCTCATTAGTAAAACATGTACCATTAAAAGAGAATAGAGAATAATAATCCTTATGAGCGTTCAGCATGAAGTAGTAAAATGCCGATTCTCCTAAATCGGGATCAAACCCTGGGACCTCATTAAACAAAGATCGGTGTATAGCTGTTGCTGCAGGTATGAGAAAATTCTTGTTGAAAAGGCCAAGAACCTGGTAATCTTTATTTGGTAAGCTGTTTAACCATTTGAAATCAGGCTCAAATGAATAGCCGGCATCCTTAATTTTATCCTTTGGATAATACTCACTGTATATTATTTTTTTATCTATATTGAATTCAATCGCATTTATAAGATTTGTGAACCTTTCTCCGGAATAGATTGTACCCGGCTGAGAAACTGTAATCCATTCCCCTGAACAATATTTTAAAGCAGCATTTAACATTGAAGCATAATTATTATTCCGGCTTCTTACAATTTTTATTCTCGATTCTATCTTAGAATAATTATTCAATGCCAAATAATTGTTACGGCTTATTTCAGAATCGTTGAATATTGCAATTGCTTCCCAGTAAGGATAGTTCTGCGATAGAAGCGAATCGATTGTGTCTGAAATATCATTATCATCATCGGAAAAAGGAATAAGCAGCGAGATAACCGGATTCAAAATATTCTTTGCACTGGTTATTTTATAATTAAGGTCTCCATACTCAAGTTTATCGGAAATCATTTTTGTTTCGAAGGGATCAAACTTATGGACGAGAATCCTTTCAAAAACAGAAATAAATTCATTGAAACTATTTTTAAGAGAAAGTTTTTGTGCTGTAGCAATACCACCTTCAACCAAAATATTGTATAATTCAGGTGTTTCTATAAGCTGCTGAATTTTTTCTGCCATAGAGACAGGATCCGCAGGTTTACACAACATACAGTTGTATTTATCCTTAGCGATATCATCCAATCCCATATTATCGGACTGTATAACAGGAATGCCGCAAGCCATCGCTTCAATACTGGGCAACCCGAATCCCTCATACCATGAGCCATTAATGTAAACATCGCTCCTCAAGTACAACTGAGCCATTTCATCCTGACTTAAATTATTAAGAGTAACCACCTTAAAATTATGATTACCAAGGTTCAGCTGCTGCTGGATATCCGGACGGTCATTAGATGCAATTACAAGGCTTATTTTTCTTTTAGGATTCTTCTTAGCAACTATTTCAAGAGCATTTACAACATCATCTACCCCTTTTAACAGCCTTCTAACACTGCCGACAGTACAAAATATTATTTCATCGCCATGGAATACTTTTTTCTTCCTGCTGTACTGAAGCAGGTCAATCCCATTTTCAATTTGCAATGCACTTTGATCGTAAACATTCTTAAGATATTTTGTTATATGCCCGGAAACAGAAATTCTTCCTACAGGAAGTGAATGCAGCAGCTGGAATATGCCTTTTGGTGATATACATGATTCATAGTCATATCCGTGATAATGGAAATCTTCAATAACCTGTGCAATATGGTATACACGTGTTGCCTTAGATACGTGTTTAAGTATTTCCGGAATATCAAGAACAGAATATGCAACTACAATATCTGACTCAATTGAGCTGAATAATTTTGATTTTTCCTTTTCACAAATAAAATCGCATTTCAAATCAAACCAATCCGGCTTTACGTCAGTAGAACATATATTTACTTGAATACCTAATTCGTGCAGCCAATTAGCCATCCGCAGGAATACAAGTGTACCTCCATTTATAACTTTTGTGTACGGTGAATAAAATGAAATCGAACAAATCTTATTTTCAAGAAATTTATTTCTTACCTGCCTTTCAAATGCTTCAACAAAATCATAACCATGTGAATAATATTTGTATAGCTGTTCAGGCAGTATCTGAAGTTTTTCATGTGATTCATTATTTGTAACAATAATAGGCCTTAAATCTTTTTCATATGGCAGGGCACCTTTGCCTATAAATTTTTCTTTTTTCCCATTTTCACATTCAATATCAAGAACAAATTTCCCGTTTAAACCGGGCTGTACTTTGCATGATAATATTTCAGAAGAATATTTAACTTTTGCAGTTTTATCATTGTGCTTAAAAATTTCTTTTGGAGTTGTCCTATTATTCTTAATAAATAACTCGGTGCATTTCTCTTTAATTTGTCTGATACTTTCATTCTTAGAATCCAATGCACCTGCAATATTAATCGAAATCCATGCTTTTTCGAAGTCTTTAAGTTTTACTGCCCAATCGCATAATTTTATGAACATTTTGGCTGATACTTCTTCTCTTGTAAAGCCTATAATATTCCACCCTGCAATCATTGCCTCATTCAATTTATTATTCTTTTCATAACCAAGTGCCTGCCAATAATAAAGTATAGGAATAGATGGATTTTTTGCACAAATTTGTCCCAGTTTCAAAAAGAAATTCTCATCAAAGCCGGCAATTTTATCATCAAGCTCAGAAGAAATATCGGTATCTTTGTTTTCAATATATGTTAATAAAACTTCAGCTTGCCCAGGGAACCTTAGTTTGCAGAATAATTCAAGAGCTTCTGTTTTATTGTTTGGAATATTTGCAAAATCTCCGAACTGTTTTACTATATCCCGGTATGGATTATTGAACTGAGAAAGATACCTGAATGCACTATGAGCCAGTTTATATGGTGTATCCACCAATTTATTCGTGTTGTGGAAATATAGTTCCTGTGCAAATAGGGGGGTGTGAATGTTTACGAGCAAATCTAGTCCATACTCAAATAGTTCTGAAGCAAATTCATCTTTTGAGCGGTCTGTTTCCCTGAAGTCTCTGCCGACCGGAGAATAATCATAAAATATAGGAGCAAAAACTCGCTCTTTCTTTAATTCTTCAATACACTGTTCAACATAATATTTTACTTTGTATGTTGTCCCTAAATGTTTCATAAAATAAATAAGACAGTTTCTTAATATCACATTCTGAATATTGCTAGGAAGTGCTTTAATCCCTTCTTTAAACCAATTCCAGAATTTTTCTTGTAAAAGAGGATGATTGATATTAGCTTCTGTATCAAAAGTACGTGAAACGAAATGTTCCACAAAATTTTTAATTCCTTTATCAGAACTGAAATTTATATAACGGTACATTTCGAGAAGATGATAATTCTTCAGGTAAAAATTCATCATCCAGGCAGCATCGTAACGGCAATGAATCATGTTTAATGTAGAAGACTGTGCAGTATGAACCCTTCTAATTGTTAATTTATCAGGGAGCAGTAAAAACCTGTAACCTCTAGAAGCAAGCCTTACCCATAATTCCATATCCTGCGAATGAACTATTCCGGGATTAAATCCGGATACTTCCCTCATCACGTCCATTCTAATCATAATCGTACAGCCGTCAATAAAATCAAACTTCAACGCTTCAGGAAATTCACACCCTTCAATTAAAGGCCTTGCGTATGGCTGTCTCTGTAGTTCTTTGGATACTGAAGATTCCTGCAGAATATCGAAGCTTCCATAAACCAGGGCGTAGCTGCTGTCAAGTTTTTCGAACGCCTTTACCTGTAGTTCAAGCTTTTTCGGATAGAATAGATCGTCTGAACTTAACCAGCAGAAAAAATCCCCTTCGGCTTTTTCCAATCCTGCATTCAAGGCAGAGGTGATACCACCATTCGGTTTAGTGAATACTCTTATCCTTGAGTCTTTATCTGCATAAGCTTTCATCACTTCTTCAGTAAGATCTTTCGAGCCGTCATTTATTACAACTGCTTCCCAATTAGTGTAAGTCTGTGCAATGATACTATCAAGAGCTTCTTTTAAATATTCTGCTTGATTATAAGACGGAATAATTATAGAAATAAGGGGATTAAACCTGTGAGTTTTTTTAATTTCTTCTTCAAGTGAAACAGATGCATTTATTTTATAACCAAAAGAAGAAATAATACTTTCTATTTTTTTCTTATCAAATTTTATATTTAATATTTTTTCAAATACGGGTACAAACATATTGAATTGATGCTGTACCGTAATTTGCATTGCTTTTTGGTATCCCCCTTCAGCAATGGATTTAGCGAGCCTTTTGTCATCTATAAATTTAATAATTGCTTCCGCTGTTTTTTCTTCATCATTAACAGGGACAACCAAACAATCCTTTCCGTCTTCAATAATGAAATCAAGACCTGAATTATCTGCCTGAACAACCGGTGTTCCGCACATCATAGCTTCTATTGGCGGCAGGCCGAAGCCTTCATACAAAGAAGGATTGACAAAAATATCCGCATCTGAATATTTTTCCCTCATTTGCAGCTGGCTTAAACCTACATCCTGAATTATTTTCAGATTTGCAGGTACATCATCATATTCAGTATTTCCGGTACCGCCGGTAAGAATTTCCCATTTGAAATGTATGTTTTTCTTCCTGGTGGCAACTAATCTCATTGCTTTAATAAGTACCTGGGCTCCTTTAACAAAATGATTAGGATGCCCAACGCTTACTATTGTTATTTCATTATCCTTTTTCTTTTCTTTTTTTGAGGGATAGAATACTTTAGGATCTATTCCGTTAGTAATGAGAAGGCTGTCCAGGTTATGAAAACGTTTATAATAATCTTCAAGGTGTGGAGATATAGTAATTAAACCTATTTTCAGGCATTCGAGAAGCTCAATTGCCGGTTTACGGGCTATCATTGAATTATAATCTTTACCATAATGGAAAGGTTCATAAATTTGTCTTATATGATATATCAGTTTCCCTTTGGTATTTGATTTTAAGGCTGCTTCAATGTGCCACATTGAATAAACTACAATAATCTTCTCTTTTATATCAGCAAACATTTCTTTATATTTTTTAAAGCACTTAAATTTGGCATTAACCCGCATCCATGAAGGAGGTGTTCCGCAAGAATATACGGTAACTTTTATACCAAGCTGACTTAACCAATTAATTAGCCTGAACAATATAACATTACCGCCTCCGATAATATTAGGATCATGGCATGTAAATGCTATTTCGTTTTTATGATTGGTTTCATTTAAGTAATTCTTAAGTTCAGAATCAAAATCATATCCATCAAGTAATGCTTTCTTCAATGATTCGAGTTCGATTTTATATAGCTGTACTCCTTTAAGCAAACCTTCATCTAAAATAATATTTTGAGGAAGTTTGTTTAGAAAATTTTCTTTTCTTGCAATAGCCTTTGAGCCAAGTGAATTTATAGAATAACCGTCATCCGCAAATTTACGGGGATCTGCAATTACCAAACCATCAAGTTCCTCATTAATATGAAGCCTCATTGATGCAGTAAAAGTTTCACCGGATTCATCCTTACAGACAAAAACAGGATTGATATGTTCAAAATCGTGAAGATTATGCAATTCACCAATATTCAAGTCAAATTTAAGAATTTCAATTACTTTGCTTTCCATCATTCCACCTTTTTGTAAGCCCTGCAAAAGTACCATATAATATCTGATTGAAATGTTTCAAGAGTGATAGGCTCCGTTACATCGCAGCCGGAGAAACCTGCAGCTTCAAGCATTTCGAATACTTCTTCAGGTTTATATTTATTACTTCCTGATATTGCATTGTTTAACACATTGTCTGATGAAGAATCAGTGTGATAAGCAATCTGAAAAATGTATGAGCCATTTACAGAAAGCATATTATTAACATCAACTAAATGTTTTTTGAATAAAATGCGGGGCATCGATTGCGCCAGGAGAAAGGAGAATGCCAAATCTACCCCTTTTAATTTGTTCCCTGATGGATAATTCAAATGGCATGTTACATTATTATAATTCTCAAATTCTTTCATAGTGCTTTGCAATTTTGAATCCGCAATCTCGAAAAAATGAAATGCTTTATCAGGGTATTTTGATATGTATTTCTTCCAGAATGAACCGTCTCCCGGTCCGAATTCTACTATTGTTTTAGATTCTGCAATGAGCCTAAAAAGCCCTATGGATTCTAAGTACTTATTGTAAAAATAGTTTGAATGATCACCCATGTTTGAGTTATATCCTTCGGCATGTGCTTCATTCCACTTTGAATAGTTTTCTTTCTCAATACCTTTTATAAATAAATCAAATAAAATATTATCCCCTTCACTTGTATAATTTTTTATCCAGAATGCTATTGAAGTGGCATTTGACTTATTTACAGTCTCTTCCCACTCGTACCAATTTTCCCAGATATAGAAGTTACTAAATCCGAGTTTGTGAAAATTATCCTTATTCCAGATACTCCTATGGGTTTGCCAGTATTCACCGCCGAGCTGCCAAGCATCATCATGCTGTTCATGCAGGCCAACAGGTATTTGCGAAAATATTATCCTGTCACAATGCTGTTTAGCCAATTCAACAAGCTCAATAGAATCCTTTTCTTCAAGGTGTTCAACCACATCAATCATTAGAATGCAATCATAATTGTTATTAGTATCTTTTAGGAAACTTATTCCATCTGAATTAATATAATTTACCCATGGATATTTTTCTTTTGCAGCTTTCAAATATGGAGCATGTGGTTCAACTCCTGTTACCTTTTGTTCCGGTGAAGTATATTTAAGATAATCTCCTATTCCACAGCCGATATCCAGAATTGATTCAGAACCCTGAATTATCCACTTGGCAATGGATTGCAAATCCCTCGATTTAAATTCATTATCGAGCTCACTTTCGTAAAGCTGTTTATGATAAATCTTATCCGCCAAGAAATGTCTCCGGAATATGATTTAATCTTTTAGTAATGATATTTTCCATTAAACATTCTTTAATAGTCATTAGCCTTTATTATTTTTTAAATAAGTATTTGTATTTTGCCAATTCTTCAATCATTTCATCAACTGACGGAATAATTTTATAGCCTGCGTAAAGCCAAATATTTTTATTATTCTCTTCATCATCAGTAATAAGAGTCCTGTCAACTTTTTCCGCGGCAACAAACTGGTTAATTTTTATATCAGGCCTGTTGTAATGTTTAGCGAGAATAGATAGCAGTTCAAATTTATTCACACATCCGGCAGGGATAAGATGCTGTAAATTTTTAGGTGTAAACTTATTATCAATTATGCCGTAACAAAGTTTAGCAAAATGAAGTGTACTTACTCCATTCCAGTCATGATTTGTAAATCCGTTAACACTACTGCCGGCTGGCTGGCTTAATAACCATTCAATTAAAAATGCTTTCCTGTCATATTCAGGGCCTATTATTGAGCAGCGCAGGTTAAATACATTAGGGTATTTGCTTTCTCCTAAACTTTTCGTCTTACCGTAAACATCGTATGGTTCCTGTTTCGATGTTTCTGTATAGTCCCCTTCCTTTCCGGAAAACACACAGTCTGTTGCAATCTGTAATATTTTTATTCCGGGAAAACATTGGGCTAAACGGTTTGGGAATAAAGAATTAATCAATATGGCATTTTCAATCTGATCCGGATTATCGTCCTTGCAGTATGGTTTGGTAATGCCGATACAGTTTATAATCCAATCAAAATCTTTGAAATAATTATATTCTTCAGGCCTGGCAATGAAGTCTCTAATGCTGAAATAGCTCCAGTTAACATCCGGAATAATGGCTCTTGATTTTTCTATAAGTTCTTTAGAACGTACAGTCGAAGTAACATTATAATCTTTGTCATAAAAATAGTTTGTTACCATGGAGCCCAGCATTCCTGAACCGCCGAGAATCAGAACATTTTTCATATTACCTTTCCTCCGATTTCCATGCCTCCCAATAATGAGCGTCATATCTGACATCATCATTAAGGCTGTCTTTTAATTCCGATGTTGAAAAAAATATAATTTTGGCATCTTCACTTAAATTCATAAAGCCATTTGCATATCCGGCAGGAATAAATAGTACTGAAGGGTTTTTCTCGCTTAATACATATCTGTGGATTTTTAGATCCTTTGACGGATTTTCCCAATTATCAATTTGAACGGCTCCAATTATTGCCGAACCTTTTACAACCATTACATATTTCGATTCTTTCCTGTGGGCATGCCATGCACGGACAAATCCCTGTTTATGATTTTCTACAATGTAAAAGCGTTTAACATTTTCAAAATTAAAATCATTAACAAAGCTTACAGTGCCTCTGTCATCAACAGAAAGGCCTCCTTTAAACAGCTGCGGCTCTAGGTGATTCATACTGCCCCTCCATTTCCTTTAGATATGCCTGATTTGAATAACGCGGGCTGTTAAGATTTTTAATCCTTCTAGTCTCAACAAGATATTTTAATTCATCGATCCCTTCATCAATAGAATGAATAGATTTATATCCGAATACTTTATGTGCTTTTTCACTGCTTACCCTATAATTGCGGGTATCCTGAAATGGCATATCAGTTTCTTCAATTACAATATCTGGGAAGTGCATTCTAACCTGATATGCAAGGTCTCTAATCCTGACATTCTGCCTATGCAGGTTATATACGCCTGTATGTGGGCTTTCAAGGTTCATTAGAACTGCTCTGGCAACGTCTTTTACATGCAATAGAGGCCTGAACTGGTCGCCGCCAAATACGCTTATCTTGCCTACTGTAAATGCCTTAACTGTTAGTATATTTACAACAAGGTCTAATCTTATTCTTGAATACAAATCCCCCACTCCGAATAATGTACCAAGCCTGAAAATAATAGCATCTTTATCGCGCAGATATTCTTCTGCTTTAAGCTTTGTAGAAGCATATAAAGAAAGAGGATTTTTTGGCGAGACTTCATCCAGTTCTTTATCCTGTGCGCCGTAAACGGAGCAGGTTGACATGAAAATTATTCTTTTATTAAAATTATTTGCAAGCCATTTTACAGATTCCTGATTGACTGCAATAGTGAGATCAGGGTTAAGCTGACAAGCACCATCGCCCACAATAGCAGACAGCCATACAACTACATCTGCCCAATCTACATTTGGTTTTAAAGTATCAATATCAAGTATGTCTCCATAGACAAAATCAACTTCTTTCCTGTATGAATCTTCATAGAGAAGTTTATCATAAATACGGACATTGTAATTTGACTGCCGGATTAAATCGGTAATAGCACCGCCCACATATCCGGCTCCGCCTACGATAAGTACATTTTTCATTTTATAATTCCTTCTTAAGAATGTTTACAATTTTTTGTGATGTCTTTCCGTCACCAAGCCATTTTAACTGCGCTTTTGAAACTGAATAATTTTCGAAAAATGAGATTGTCTCAATTAACATTTTATTTATTGGCCTGTTTTCTCCAATAAGAATACTGTTGCCGAATTGAACAGATTCGGGCCTTTCGGTACATTTTCTCGGTACAACTACAGGTACACCTAAAAGCGGACATTCTTCCTGACTTGTTCCTGAATCGGATATTACTCCATAAGCATTATACTGAAGATTTAAATAATCAATAAAGCCATACGGACCATACAGGTTAACATATTTCTTATCTTTAAGCAGGCCGTACTGTTCGATCAATTTTATTGCCCGGTTAAATCTAACAAGTTTAATTTCCATTCCGGTTTTTTTGCCTACTGCCTCAAGGTAATTTATTATATGGTTGAATTGTGCAGGGTCTTTAAGATTTTCGTTTCTGTGAATATCGGCAAGAATAAAATCACGGCTCCTCTTTCCTGTGGGCATATATTGTTTGGCTATTTCCACAATTGTGTTGCCAACTACAAAAATCTGTTTTGGATTTTTGTTTTCTGCAATTAGCCTTTCTTTGTATAAAGGAGTATAGACGAACACCAAATCTGAGACATAATCGCAGATTACACGGTTAACTTCTTCCGGCATTCTCCGGTCATAAGACCTCATTCCCCCTTCTATGTGCCCGATTTTATATCCTTCCTTAAATAATGGAGCACTAACTATAGCCGAGTTTGAATCACCAAGAAATATTATTATGTCCGGATTAATTTTTTTCTTTTTTAATAAATAAATTATTTCTTTAGACAAATATGAAAGCTGTTCATAATGATTGCTGCTGTTAACACCGGTAGCAAGAGTATAGTCAGGTTTTCTAATCTTTAATTCTTTAAAAAATATTTTACTTAATTCGTCATTATAATGCTGCCCCGAATGAACCATAACATGTTCAAAATTCTGATCGAGCTTTTCAAAAACTTTGCTCATCCTAATAAAATCGGGACGGATTCCTGTAATTGTAACAATTTTCATCGGTAACCCTATTTTAGTCACATGGATAAAACAATTACCATACCATCGATTTTTAGTTAATTTAGGCTTTTCAGAGGTTGAATAATGTTTAATATTACTGTGATGGCTAATAATAGCCATTAAATGAGGTGTTTTATGTTCTTTCTATTAAATCCAGCAGCTTTCTTGTTTCTTCCTGTATTTTTTCTTCAATCATACTGGTAAGTTCAACTTCCCTTCTATATTTCTCATCACCGATTTCCAAAATTCTCTTTTTATAATATTCTATTTTTTCATTGAAACTTTTTATAGTATTTTTTTCAGCAAATTCGGCATCAACCCTAAGATTCTGAATATTCTTCTCTTTAAGGTATTTAAGATCGCCAATTTCCTTAATAATTTTCTGCTTGTGATTACTCCGTTCCACAATTGCAAACCCCGAGGCTGCAATGGATATAAAAAAACCTAAGACGAATGTTATACCGCCCCATCTTCCCCCGCTTATTAGTACAGCTTTAATTATTTCTCCTATCCCGCTAGTTTCTCCTGAAAAAGCACTTGTATAAGTAGCAAATCCAGTTACAAGCATTACCAGCAGTGAAAGTATAAAGCTGTAAGTAAGGCTGCTTCTAAAAGCAGATACAGGGTTAATTTGTTTGTCATTTCCCAGATTGCTTAGTTTCTGCTCCCAGAATGCTATATGTGAATTGTAATGATTCTCATATTGCAGGCAATCATTTTTTAATTTTTCTTTCATTCTTACTTTAGCATCTTCTATTTCTTTCTCCTTGAATGTAATTGCTTCATTAAATTCGAGAATATATTTTTCATAAATTTTTAGCTGAGCATGTACTTCTGCAAGAAATCTTTCCCGTATTGTTGAAGAAACCACATCAAGAGTTTCTCCAAATTTTGAATTTAATAAAGGAATAGAGACAAGGAAAGTATTCATGGTATTATCATAATAAGTCTTAAATATTTTCTCGAAGAAATGGGTATTCTGTATAACCTTAGGATCATGATATTCAGTAAGATGCAGTTCAATGAACACTTCAAACTTCGCCCTCAGCTTTTTAAGCAATTCTATGCAATTCAGCTCCCTATCATTTAGATAATTTTCAATCATATCGCTTAGAACACTGAATTCGGGGAAGTAGAAAATATTACTGAAAATAGAATTTCTAATTAAATATTGGAATAATAAGAAATCATTATTTGATACTGCATAAGCAATACGGTCTATATCATATAAGTATAGATCACATATCAGATCAAAAGCAATTATTTTATTGTGCAAATGAATCTGACACAAAGCAAGATAAAATTTTGCGGTAGTTGATTCTTTTTTTAAGGAGCATGCTTCCTGAAATTTATCTACAGCTTCTGTAATTTTTTCACTCATATAAAATTCAAAACCGCTAAGAAGAGTAATAATATATCTAAATTCATTTTTAATATGATCATCGCCTGCTAACTCGTCTGTCATACTAAATGCCCGGCTGAGATATTGCTGGGCTTCATCTGAATTTCTTAGGGAATCTTCATATGAATAAAGCATGGCTGAATAGATAATTGAAAATATGCTTGTGCTCATCCCTTTATCCATGAGCTTCTGCATTGATTGGGCAAAATATTTTTTTTCACTCCTACGTAACGCTGTTACCCATTTTGAATAATAATCCATTAGTAATTTTAACGGCTCATGTTCTGCTTTGATATTCGATTTGCTGTTTTCTTTTACAAAAACATATATAGGTGAATTGGACATCCAAAAAAGTGGAACATCTGAAATATGGATAAAAGGCCCATGAAGCCCATCCGGCAATTTAAGATTAAAATATGTAGACCAATTTTTTATTTTTTCGGGAATATTATTTTGATTTTCATAATCGACCATAAATTTTGCTTTCCCTAATTTTTTCAATTTGGAAAAAGCAATATCAGAATCAAATCCTTCTATTTCACCTGCAATATCTTTGTATGTTTTTTTTTCCATTATTTCCGGTAAAATGATTAATACATTTTTATCCATAATTATAATCGTAACTATTCTAATTTTATTTAATCCTGTAACACTTTTTAACAGATAAGAAAGGAAGGCTGTTTTGCCCTTAAATGAAATGTTTTCAGTTTAATTTTGCACAGTTGTATAATATTCGTAATATTTGTATTAATAAAAATGAATAAAATGCCCCCTATTTCTATTGACATAAAAGAGACCTTTAAACTTGCTATCCCTATTGCTATAGGACAGTTAGGGCATATAATGATGGGTGTGGTTGATAGCATGATGGTTGGTAGATTAGGTTCCGCTTCATTAGCCGCAGCCTCACTTGTCAATGGATTGTTTTTCCTGGTTATTGTTCTAGGTCTTGGTATGAGCATGGCCATCACTCCTTTGGTAGCAATGGCTGCCGGTGCGGACAAGAAAGAAGATGTAAAACAGATTCTAAATAACGGATTCCTTGTAAACATGGTTTATTCGGTTATCTTAATAATCCTGACGTATTTAGTAAGCTGTTTAATTCCCTATCTTAATCAGCCTAAGGAAGTGGTGGCACCGGCAATGTCGTATCTACGGATACTAATTATCTCCATTGCTCCCTTTATTGTTTTTCAGGTTTTCAGGTCTTATCTTGAAGGGCTTTCCGATGTAAAACCGCCGATGGTAATAGCAATTTTAATAAACATACTGCATGTTTTCTTTAATTGGATTTTGATTTTCGGCAAATTCGGCTTAAAACCAATGGGTTTGAATGGAGCAGGCATTGCTACTACTTTCAGCCGCATAATTATGATGGGAGCAATATTAGTCTATGTCTATAATTACAATAAAAATAAAGACTTAACACCTGACATTTCAATTAAAAAATACAGCCGGCATTTAGCTAAAAAAATTATACAAATTGGCTTTCCATCAGGAATACAATACTTTACTGAAGTAACTGCATTTGCATTTTCTGCAATTATGATAGGCTGGTTTGGCAGTGCATCACTAGCAGCACATCAGGTGGCATTAAATCTTGCTTCTGTTACTTATATGATAATATTAGGGCTCTCTTCTGCTGGAACAATCCGTGTGGGAACTTATATGGGAGCACGGGACTATTTGGGCGTGCGCCGTGCTGGTTTTACTGCCATTATAATAGCTGAATGCATTGAACTCTTCTTTTCAGCATGTTTGGTCATTACCCATAATGTTATACCTCATCTCTATATTTCAGATCCCGCTGTAGTTAGCATTGCTTCGAACCTTCTTTTAGTCGCTGCAGTATTTCAGCTGGCTGACGGTATACAAGCTACTACTATTGGGGTTCTAAGGGGTCTTACAGACGTTAAAATGCCCCTTATAATTACCTTTGCATCCTATTGGATTATAGCAATACCACTTGGTTATCTGATTGGTGTGTACTTTAATCTTGGAGCTGTGGGAGTATGGATTGGGTTATGTGTAGGACTATTCCTAATTGCATTCCTTTGTGTGCTAAGGTTCAATCATAGAAATAAAATTCTAATATCTCAAGCCGGCTGATTTAGCCGGCTTTATAATTTCCATCTAAAACGAGGCAAGTTTTGAAATATTTCCCGGAACATTATTTTTAATGACAATTCTTAATACTTTCCTGCCATTATTAAGGAGTGCCTGCCTGTCCCCAAGAGATTGGGAATTTACAAGAGTACAGAAGGAAAATGATGATTCATTTGATAACGGTTCTGCCGGTACCGGGTAATCCATGGTGCATGTAGAGATAATTTGTATGAATACACCTGTGCCTCTGTCTCCTTTGTGAAGCTGACCTGTAGAATGAAGAAACCGGGGACCAATACCTATTGTAGTTGCTGTAGAATACTTTGCAAGAATTGAATTTCTCAGTTTATTAAGTGCTTCAATTACTTTTTCATCGGTTTTAACATACGCCTGAATTGAGACGTAGCCGTTATTTTTATCCAGGTACTTATCCAGAAATTGCTTAACACAAGTATTAATTTCCTTAAGGTTAATGTCAGTAATAATTTCAATGTCATTATCTTTAATTGTAGGAGCTAATTCAGGCAATTTCCCTTCCTTTTGAAATGCTTTAATCATTTCTCTTGCAAGAATTTTTGCGGATTCAACATCGGGCTGGTCAAACGGCTGAACATTCATCAAATATCCGGCAACTGCCGTGGCAAATTCCCACTTGAAAAATTCTGCACCAAGCTGGTAAATAGAATCCAGTTCAATTTTGATTACAGAAAAACCGGCTTTAATAATATTTTCTACTTCAGCTTCATATTGGCTTTCATCTTTCAGCTTAATATAAATAAATACCCTGTCTTTTTTATATTTCGAAATTTCCAATATTTTTTCATTCTCAACCGGTAAAATGCCTTTATTTATTTTTCCTGTACTTTCAGCTATTAACTGCTCTACCCAAACACCAAAGGGATTAAATGATTTGCTTACTATAAATGTCAGTTTATCTTTATTCACATTTGCAAGCGCACCAATGAAGGAACCATATTCAAGAGAGGAATTTTCTTTAATCCCTTTTTTAGATTCTTCCATTACTTTATAAGTTTCTTCAAGAATCTTTTCAATCTTAACACCGATTAATGCAGCGGGAACCATTCCGAACATAGATATCGCACTGAACCTTCCTCCTATATCGGGATTGTTTAAGAATATTTTTCTAAATTTATATTTTTTAGCATATTCTTCAAGTCCACTTCCGGGATCTGTTATAGCTGTAAAATGTTTTCCTACATATTCTACCCCTATTATTTTTGCGGCAAAGGTATAGAAAAATTTCATGAATGAAATAGTTTCAATTGTACCCCCTGATTTGGTAGAAACTAAATAAAGTGTTTTCCTGGGGTCAAGTTTATCTGCATAGTAGGCAATATTATCAGGATGAGTACTGTCCAAAACATATAATTTCAGGA
>TBL_comb47_HYPODRAFT_10003056_pt1 | contig 20124 bp, 16 predicted proteins | sample TroBogypolimnion_40_FD_10682 | JGI IMG/M metagenome (IMG submission 10682) | reverse complement strand
CTCTGGAGCCTCGCACGCTCGGCCACAATTTGCTCGGCTTGGCCCTTGAAAACCTCTTCATGCTCGAGGGCAAACAGCGCACATTCGGCATTGAGCACACTCACGTTGTAGGGCGGGCGCACTTTCTCCAGCGCCCCTATCCAAGCCGCATGGGCGACCAAATACCCCAGGCGTGCCCCCGCGAGGCCAAACTTGGAGAGCGTGCGCATCAAGAGCACTTGGGCGTTTTTGTCGGGCTCAGCGCGCATGCGCTCGAGCCACGTGTCACTGGAAAACGGCTGGTAAGCCTCGTCCATCACCACCACACCGTGATAGGAGGACACCTGCGCGATGATGGCCTCGATATCCTGGGGTTGCCACAAATTGGCCGTCGGGTTGTTGGGATAGGCCAGGTACACAATGGCCGGGCGATGCGTTTGAATGGCCGCTTGCATGGCCGGCAAATCGAGTTCAAAGTCCGCCTGCAAAGGCACCCCGACATAGGTGAGACCCAAGAGCTTGGCGCTCATGGCGTACATGACAAACCCAGGCTCTGGCGCCAACACCACAGCGCCAGGCTTGGCGCAGGCCAAGTCCAACAAACCAATGAGCTCGTCAGATCCGTTGCCGAGCATCAATTCAAAACCCGCGGGGACCTGGGCGTGAGACATCAAAGCGCGCTTCAAGTCTTGGACCCTGGGGCCTGGGTAGCGGTTGACCTCGACCTGGGCGAGTCGCGCCGCCAAAGCCGCGCGCATCTCAGGCGCCAAGGTGTAGGGATTCTCCATCGCATCGAGTTTAATGAAGCCCTGGGCATCTTGTACCGCATAAGCGTTCAGGGCCTGGATGTCGTCTCGGATGACGTGCAAGGATGGGGTTGCGGACATGGTGTTGGGGGTTTAGAAAAAAATCAAAGAGCCGTGAATCACCACAAAAGGATCCCTTGGCCGTGCAGTTTAAGGTTTTCTCGCGGACTCGCGCGTTTGAGTTGAAGCTGCCGAAGCATCCGAACTATCCAAACTATCCAAACTATCCGGCTCACCCGCGCTCAGGTGTTGGCGGTCCGACACCAGCCTCATCTCGGCCGCTCTTGCGTGGGCCGTCAAGCCCTCGCCATGGGCGAGCACACTGGCCACTGCCCCCAGCTTTTGAGCGCCAGTCTCACTCACCTCGATCAAGCTCGTGCGTTTCTGAAAATCATAGACCCCAAGCGGGGAGCTGAACCGCGCCGTGCCCGAGGTTGGTAAAACATGGTTGGGGCCGGCGCAATAGTCGCCCAAGGCTTCGCTGGTATAGGCTCCGAGAAAGATGGCCCCGGCGTGTTTCAAATGGGGCTCCCACGCCTGCGGCGTCTTGGAGGAGATCTCCAAGTGCTCGGGCGCCACGCGGTTGCTGATCTCGCACGCTTCGAGCATACTTCCCGTCTGAATCAATGCGCCGCGCTCATTGATGGACTTCAAAATGATCTCCGCACGAGGCATCTCGGGCAGGAGTCGCTCCATCGCCATCAGCACCTCCTCAATGTATGGGGCATCTGGGCAGAGCAAAATGCTTTGTGCCAAGGCGTCGTGCTCGGCTTGGGAGAACAAATCCATGGCCACCCAATGGGCCGGGGTGCTGCCATCGGCCAGCACCAAAATCTCGCTCGGGCCCGCAATCATATCGATGCCCACTTGACCAAAGACTTGGCGCTTGGCGCTTGCCACATAGGCGTTGCCCGGGCCTGTGATCTTGTCCACCCGCGGCACCGTGGCCGTGCCATAGGCCAAGGCCGCGATGGCCTGGGCGCCACCCAGCGTGAACACCCGGTGCACGCCACAAACATGGGCAGCGGCCAGCACCAACGCGTTCTTGGCGCCATGCGGTGTGGGCACCACCATCACCACTTCCCCCACCCCAGCGACTTGCGCGGGGATGGCGTTCATGATGACGCTTGAGGGATAGGCCGCCAAGCCGCCGGGCACATAAATGCCCACGCGCTCCAAGGGGGTCACTTTTTGCCCCAAGCGCGTGCCGTCCTCCTCCACATAACTCCAAGACAAGCCACAGGCCTTGAGTTGTGCTTCGTGGTAGTGACGGACCCGCTCTGCGGCCGTTTGCAGGGCTGCTTTTTGCGCCAAAGGCAAGCCCTCAAAGGCGGCTTTGAGCTCTGCGCGGGGGATTTCCAGCTCGGCCAGGCTTTGGGCGCTTGAACCATCGAGCTCACGGGTGAGCGCCAAGACGGCCGCATCGCCTTGCAACCTCACGCGCTCCAAGATCCCTTTGACTCGGGCATGAATGGCGTCGTCTTGGGCGCTGGACCAGTGCAGCCGCGCTTTGAATTGCCCCTCAAAGTCCGCTTGGCCCGTGTGCAGCCGCAAGGGGTGAAGACGCTTCAAGGCTTCGCGCATCATGACACCGCCCGCTCAAACGCATCCATCAACTCGCGCATGGCTTGGCGCTTCAAGACCAAGGCGCCTTGGTTGACCACGAGCCTGGAGCTCACCTCCATGATGCGCTCGACCTCGATCAGGTCATTGGCCAAGAGCGTGCTCCCCGTCGAGACCAGGTCAACAATGGCCTGGGCCAGGCCGGTCAAGGGGGCCAACTCCATGCTGCCGTAGAGTTTGACCAAATCAACGTGCACGCCTTTGGTCGCGAAGAAATCCTTGGCAATGCTCAAATACTTGGTCGCCACTTTGAGTCTTGAGCCCTGGCGCACGGCGCCTTCGTAATCAAAGCCCTTGGGAACGGCCACACTCATGCGGCAGCGTGCGATCTTGAGGTCCAAGGGTTGGTAAAGGCCCGCTCCCCCGTGCTCGATCAAGGTGTCAAGACCGGTGACCCCAAGGTCAGCCCCACCATACTGCACATAGGTGGGAACATCTGACGCCCGCACCAAGACCACGCGAACACTGGGCTGGTTGGTGGGGAGGATGAGTTTTCTGGAGGTGCTGGGGTCTTCCAAGACCTCGATGCCCGCCGATCTCAAGAGCGGCAAGGTTTCATCAAAAATTCGACCTTTGGACAGGGCCAGTGTGATCATTTCACTCTTTCAATGTGTGCGCCAAGGCTGGCGAGTTTGGACTCCATTTTCTCGTAACCGCGGTCCAAATGGTAAATGCGCTGAACCCGGGTCTGGCCCTGGGCGACCAGACCGGCGATCACCAAACTGGCCGACGCCCTCAAATCGGTGGCCATCACGTCCGCACCCGAGAGCGCCGCAACCCCTTGCGTCAAAGCGACTTTGCCATCGATGTCGATGTGGGCCCCGAGCCTCACCAACTCATTGACGTGCATGAAGCGGTTTTCAAAAATGGTCTCGGTGGCCATGGCCGAACCGCTTGACACCGCATTGAGCACCATGAACTGCGCTTGCATGTCCGTGGGGAAACCTGGGTACTCGCTGGTTCTGAAACTTTGCGCTCGCAAATGGGTGTAAGCGTCCCTTGAGGCCTGCACCCCAATGCCGTCATGAGCCACGTCGATCTTCACGCCAGCGCTCATGAGTTTTTCAATCACCGCTTCCAAGTGCTCGGCGCGGGCCCCCTTTAAGAAGACTCGCCCGCCCGTGCAGGCCACCGCACAAAGGAAGGTCCCCGCCTCAATGCGATCGGCCACCACCTCATGGCTCACCCCATGCAAGGCGCTCACGCCCTGGATGCGCAGTCGAGATGTTCCCACCCCTTCAATGTGCGCACCCATCTTGATGAGCATTTGAGCCAAGTCGGTGACCTCGGGCTCTTGGGCGGCGTTTTCAAGAACGGTCTCGCCCGTGGCCAAACAAGCGGCCATCATCAAATTTTCCGTGCCCGTCACCGTCACCATGTCGGTGGTGATGCGCGCGCCTTTGAGACGCGTTTGGCCCTCAGCCAAACTCGCAATCATGTAGCCGTGCTCGACTTGGATGTGGGCCCCCATGGCTTGCAGGCCCTTGATGTGCTGGTCAACGGGCCGAGAACCAATGGCGCAGCCGCCAGGCAGCGACACGCGGGCTCTTCCAAAGCGCGCCACAAGTGGTCCCAGGGCCAAAATGGAGGCGCGCATGGTTTTGACCAACTCATAGGGAGCGACGGGCTCAATGGCATGTCCTGAGGTCAGGGTCACGGCGTGTCCTGGGTGACGCTCGATGTGCACGCCCATGTTGGTGAGCAACTTCACCATCGTGGCCACGTCTTGGAGTTGCGGCACGTTGTGAAGCGCCACGGGCGCATCGGTCAGGAGGGCTGCGCAAAGCTCAGGCAGGGCTGCGTTTTTGGCGCCGGAGATGCTCACCTCCCCATTCAAGGATTGGCCGCCGTGGATGAGAAGTGAGTCCATGTGGAGGGTCCTCTGGATTAGCCTTGGACACCGGGGTCACGACCCTCAAGGGATTGTTGCGCCCACTCTTGGGGCGTGAAGGTCTTCATCGACAAGGCGTGCACCTCATCGGTTTGCATCCGTGTGCCCAGGGTTTTGTAGACACGCTGGTGCCGGGCAATGGGTCGCATGCCTTGAAATTCGCTCGACACGATGGTGGCAAACCAATGCCTGCCGTCACCCTCAAGCGCAAGATGGGTACAAGCCAGTGAGCTGGCGATCAGATTTTTGAGCTCGTCTTCGGTCATGTTGGTGCCGCTTAAAAAAACAAAGCCTTGCCGGCTTCAAGAGAAAAAGAAAGGCGCTTTGAGCGTGGCATGGCGGATGAAATTCCCAATCAACCCCGGATTTTGTAGCCGGTTTTGAGCAAATAAAGCGTGAGCGTGGACACGGCCGCCAAGGCCATTGCCACCAAGGAAAAACTCAGCCACGGCGAGACATCGCTTTGCCCGAAAAAGCCAAATCGGAAACCATCGATCATGTAAAAAAATGGATTCAAGTGACTCACCTGCTGCCAAAAGGGCGGCAGCGAGTGGATGGAGTAAAACACCCCGCTTAAAAACGTCATGGGCACAATGACAAAGTTTTGAAAGGCGGCCATTTGGTCAAACTTCTCCGCCCACAACCCGGCGATCAGCCCCAAGGTGCCGAGCATGGCCGAACCCAACAGGGCAAACGCCAAAATCCACAAGGGATTGTAAAACGTCAAGGGAATGAAGCCCGCGGTCACCAAGAGGACGCCGAGTCCCACCGCCATGCCCCGCACCATGGCCGAGAGCACATAGGCAAAAAACCAACTCCAGTAGCCCAAGGGGGTGAGCAAAATGAACACCAAATTGCCCATGATCTTGCTTTGCACCATGGACGAAGAGCTGTTGGCAAAGGCGTTTTGCAAAACACTCATCATCACCAGTCCAGGCAACAAAAAGGAGGTGTAGCCCACCGTCTCATAGACCTTCACGTGGTTTTCAAGAACGTGGCCAAAAATCACCAAATAAAGCACTGCGGTGAGCACCGGGGCGGCCACGGTTTGGAAGGACACCTTCCAAAACCTCAGCACCTCTTTGTAAAACAGCGCGCTCCAGCCCCTCATGCGGCTTCTCCTTGAGAGTGTTGGTGCATCACGTCAATGAAAACATCCTCCAAATCGGCTTTGCGAATCTCCATGTCCTCGGGCACAAGCCCCGCAAGTCGCAACGCGGCCAAATGCGCCTCAACTTCGAGGGCGGTGTGCGCGGGCAGTTGAACGATGCGACCCGTGACCCGGGCTTTGGCCTGCAGGGCGGCAGGCAGCTCGGCGTCGAGCTTAAAACGCAGCACATTGCTTGCCGACGCCTTCAAGAGCTCACTCGTGGTGTCGAGCGCCACCACCCGACCGGCTTTGAGCATGGCAATGCGCGAGCAAAGCGCCTCGGCCTCTTCCAGGTAATGGGTGGTGAGCAACACGGTGTGGCCTTGCTTGTTGAGCTTGGCAATAAAATGCCACAAGGTTTGCCTGAGCTCCACATCAACGCCTGCGGTGGGTTCGTCAAGGACAATGACGGGGGGCTTGTGCACCAAGGCCTGGGCCACCAAGACGCGGCGCTTCATGCCGCCTGAGAGCTGGCGCATATTGCTGGAGGCTTTGTCGGCCAAGCCAAGGCTCTCGAGCAGCTCGTCAATCCAGGCGTGGTTGTTTTGAATGCCGAAATAGCCCGATTGAAATTGCAAGGCCTCGCGCACCGAGAAAAACGGATCAAACACCAACTCCTGGGGCACAACCCCGAGAAGTCGACGAGCATGGGCGGCGTCTTTGAGCACATCGTGCCCCAGCACCGTGACACGACCTTCGCTTGCCCTGGACAAACCCGCCAAGATGCTGATGAGGGTGGTTTTGCCCGCCCCGTTGGGGCCCAAGAGGCCAAAAAATTCACCCTCTTGAATGTCAAAACTCACCCGCTCCAAGGCCTGCAAAGGGCCACGGGAGGTGACAAAGGTTTTGCTGACCTGTAAAAATGAAATGGCGGACATGGTGGCGGGCGTGGACTCTGGGGTGTGGGGCTCGTTGGAGAGGCTAAATGCTAAATGCTTTGCTAATTGCCAATTGCTAAATGTAAATGCTTAGGGCTGTAGGCTTGAGTCTGGAGACTGCAGGCTGGATGGAGGGGTCATCAGCAAATCGACCACGCCATAGACCTGGGCCAAGCGCACCATGGCCGTGGGCACATGAGACAGCGTCAACACGCCCTGATGGGACAAAACGGTGCGCTTGAGATCACACAGCAGCGCCAAGGCCGAAGAGTCAAAATGCTCAAGCCCGCCGACATCGAGCTCAACGGTGAAGGCGCCCTGGGTTGGGGTGGAGGCGTCGAATGAAAAAAACTGCTCGCACTGCTTTGTCAAATCGAGGGCAAAGGAGGCCACCGTGTCATGACTGAGCACGGAGGGCAACTTGATGAGGAGCTTGGACAAAGGGGCAGACATGGGTCAGGTCGCGCGCGTCTCGACACGAAGGGGCGCATACCACAGCCTTGAGCACAGAGAACGCTCCTGGCTTGGATCAGGGCTTGAATATCGGCTTGAATATGGGCTTGGATTAGGGCTTGGGTTTGGCATTGTTTTGGTTTCTTTGGGCCAGGGTGGCGATCAAGCCGTCCACGCCATGGGCATTGATTTCTTGCGCAAACTGGGTGCGGTAAGTGTCCACGAGCCAGACGCCCATCACATTCAGGTTGTAAATCTTCCAACCCAAACCGACCGAGGGGGTCTTCTCGAGCCGGTAATCAATTTGCACAGGGTCTCCATGACCCTTGACCTCACTGCGCACCAAGACCTCGGTGTCTTGGGGTGAATTGCGCATGGGCTTGATGGTGATGGTCAAGTCCTTGACTTGGTTCAAGGCACTGGCATAGGTGCGCACCAACAAAAGCTTGAACTCGTCTTGCAGTTTGGCTTGTTGCTCGGGCGTGGCTTGCCGCCATGCGGGGCCCACGGCAGACGCGGTCATGCGCTGAAAATTCAAGTGCGGCATGACTTGTGAATCCACCAAAGCGGCGATTTTTTGGACGTCACCGGTTTTGATGGACTTGTCGTTGCTCACCAACTCGAGCAATTGGTCACTCAGGGTTTTGACCATCACCTCAGGGGGAAGGTCAGCCGCCATCGCCGTTGCTGCCGTCGCTGCCGTGGCTGGCGTGAACGCAAGAAGACCCGTGCAGCACAAGAGCAGCCCCAAGCACGACGCGCAAAAGCGCTGCCAGCGAGTTTGTTTTTGTCCTAAATTCATTGTCAACATGTCGAACTCATAGATTAATAACTCAAGGTCAAGTTTGCTGGGGAATGCTCACCACACAGCGCTCAAAACGGGGGTCGGTCACGCCCGGTGAACGATGCACAGAGCCTCACACCCCAAAGGGCTTCATGAGATCCATGGGCTCCATAGACTCCATCGGCTCCATCGATTCAAATGGCCGCCCAGACATCCACAACCCCGTATTATCCCCTACCCCAGTTCACCGATGCCGAATGCTGAGAAATACCCTCGAAATTCGAGCAAAGCACTCAGGGGGTCGTGTCCCGTGCTGGAGACTCGGGCGGTGACGAGCGGGACGCCGCAGGTGCAGTCGAGTCCGCCGGGGCTTGGGCCCCATCTTGAGCGCCAGGGTCTTCGCTGTCCTCGGGGGGATTGCCATCCCAGACATCGGACAGCCGCTTTTGCAAATAAACGTCCCTTAAAAAGCTGTAGCGATCCAAGGCCAAATCGTTGAGATCGTCCCCAAGGCCCAAATACTGTGCGCGTTTGCTCAGCAAATTGAGCCCCAAGAGCTCATAGTGCGCGCTTTGCGGCCGCACGCGACTCGTGGGGTTGCCCTTGAAATCGAGGGTGAGTGACAAGGTGTCTCGCAGGGTTGAAGGCCCCAAGAGCGGCAAGACCAAATAAGGGCCCGAGCCCACACCCCAGTGTCCCAAGGTTTGCCCAAAATCTTCAGAGTGGCGGTCGATGCCCATTTTGCTGGCCCAATCGATCACCCCCCCGATCCCCAAAATCGTGTTCACGCCCACACGCGCCAAACTCTCCACCGTTTCTTGGGGCTTCAATTGCAAGGCGTTGTTCACCGTTGACCACACGTCGGCCAAATTGCCAAAGAAGTTTTTGACGCCGGTTTGCACCACCGCTGGAGTGGCCTTGACGTAAGCGCGGGCCACGGGTTGCAAGACGGCTGCATCCACGCTGTCGTTGAAACTGTTCACAACGCGGTTGAACGCTTCAAAAGGGTCTTTGGGATTGGGCACTGGGGGGTGTTGATCCGGCACGGCGTCGGGGGTGGGGGCGACAACACCCTGGGCCTGAGCGTCAGGGCTGGTTTGCGCCCTCACTTGGGGTGTAGCCAGCATGGCGAGCCCCACCAAGACGCAGCCGATCAGGGTCATCCCGGTTGGGGTCAATTTGACACAAAAGAAGGGCGCTGGATTGAGGGTTTGCATGATGTGGTTTTTGGGGTTCAGGACCAGATCAGGACCAGTTCTGGCCCTATTCAGGGCTTGGCGGGGGTTTGCGTGGGGTCTGCAGCCTTGCTGTACAGGAACTGGCTGATCAAATTCTCGAGCACCACAGCAGACTGGGTGGACTGTATTTTGTCGCCAGGCTTCAAGTTCTCCGCATCGGCACCTGCTTCTAGGCCCAAATACTGCTCACCCAAGAGACCGCTGGTCAAAATTTTCAAGGAACTGTCTTTGGGAAAAACAAAATGCTCGTCAATGGCCAACTCCACCTTGGCTTGAAACACCTTGTCATCAAAGGTGATGCGGTCCACGCGCCCGACCACCACACCGGCACTTTTGACGGCAGCCTTTTTCTTCAAGCCCCCAATGTTGTCAAAATCGGCCCACACGGTATAGGTTTTTTGCCAACTCACGCTCAGCAAGTTGGCCGCTTGCAATGCCAAAAAGAGAATGGCCACCAAGCCAATGAGGACAAAGAAGCCCACCCAGATGTCATTTTTTGATCGTTGCATTTTTGTTGCTCCTCTTCTTGCTTTACAAACTGAACATCCACGCCGTCAAAATAAAGTCCAGCCCCAGCACCGCCAAGGAGGCCGTGACCACGGTGCGGGTGGTGGCTCTTGACACCCCTTCCGGGGTGGGAGAGGCCATGTAGCCTTGGTACAAGGCGATGAAGGTGACGGTAAAGCCAAACACAATGCTCTTGATGACGCCATTGAAGACGTCTCTCCAAACGTCCACACCGGCTTGCATCTGACCCCAAAAGGATCCAGGGTCAACGCCGATCATGACCACCCCCACGACCCAGCCCCCCATGATGCCCACCGCTGAAAACACCGCCGCCAAAATGGGCAAAGCCAGCACCCCCGCCCAAAACCGCGGCGCCAAAATGCGCTGCACAGGGTCGACCGCCATCATGTCCATGGCGCTCAACTGCTCGCCCGCCTTCATGAGACCAATCTCTGCCGTGAGGGAGGTGCCAGCACGCCCAACAAAAAGAAGCGCACTCACCACGGGACCGAGTTCACGCACCAAACTCAGGGCCACCAAAAGCCCCAGAGCCGATGACGAACCATAGCGCTGCAAGGTGTTGTAGCCTTGGAGGCCGAGCACAAACCCGACAAAAAGCCCCGACACCGAGATGATGGCCAAGGAATAGTTGCCCAAAAAATGCAACTGGTCTCTCACCAACACCGAGCGCTTGAGGCTTGGCGTGAAGGTCATCAAAAGACGCACAAAAAGCCGGGCTGCCAGCCCCAAATTCGACATCAAGGTGCGGCTGCTGGCGCCCAAAACGGCGAGTGCGGACAAAGCGTCCTGGAGGCGTTCTCCCCCATTGACCTTAACCTTGGCCTTGGGATTCAGGGGCGCTTTGGGTGTCGTCATACCGATCCGGTCCTTGAGGGTGCTTGCTCAGCGAGGGACGCCGTGTGGTGCGCTGCGCCAAAACCCAAATCCTCGGCCCAGTCGGGGGCGGGATAGTGAAATCGCACGGGACCATCGGGTGAGGCGCTCACAAACTGGCTCACCAAGGGGTCCACGCTGTGCTGGACTTCTTGCGGGCTGCCTTGGGCGGCAATGCGGCCATTGGCCAACACGATGACTTGGTCGGCAATGGCAAAGGTGGCCTCCAAATCGTGAGAGACCAGCACCGTGGTGAGACCCAGGGTGTCGTTGAGTTGGCGTATGAGCCTGGCCGCAGTGCCCAAGGAGATGGGGTCAAGACCGGCAAAGGGCTCGTCGTACATCACCAGTTCGGGGTCGAGCGCAATGGCGCGCGCCAGGGCCACGCGTCTCGACATGCCGCCCGAGATCTCACTCGGACTGAGGTCTCTCGCGCCACGCAAACCCACCGCTTGGAGCTTCATCAAGACAATGTCTCGGATCATGGGCTCTGACAAATCGGTGAGCTCTCTCAAGGGAAAGGCAACATTGTCAAAAACACTCAAATCGGTAAAGAGTGCGCCAAACTGGTAGAGCATGCCCATTTGGCGACGCGCCGCGTAAAGGGCTTTGTCACTGAGGGCTTTGATCTCTTGGCCTTTCCAAGTGGCCAGCCCGGAGTCGACCTTGTATTGCCCCGCAATCAAGCGCAGCACCGTGGTCTTGCCCCCGCCCGACGCCCCCATGAGCGCCGTCACCTTGCCGCGGGGAATGTGAAAACTCACCTCGTCCAAAATGCGACGATCGGCATAGGCAAAACTCACGTCCTTGAACTCGACCAGTGCGGCGGTGTTGGAATCAAAGGTGACGGTCATGGTGGGCGGACTTTGGAGGGCCAGGGCCCGATTGGGGCCATCGCGATAAGGTTAGAGCTGTCGATTCTAATGGCTGTGCGTGTTGAGCCCAGACTTGAATTGACTTCAAGTGACTTGAAGCCACTTTTCATTGGCTTGCAGCCATGCTTGAGCGCGGGATTGAGAACGGAATTGGGCACGGGGGATTGGGCACCAAAGCGGCCATCATTGCGGCCATCATTGCGGCCATCATTTCGGCCATCAACGGGCCATCAACGCGGCAACAGCGAGCTGCCCATCAAAAACTCATCGATTGCACGCGCGGCTTGTCGGCCTTCTCGGATGGCCCAAACCACCAAGGACTGGCCACGGCGGGTGTCGCCAGCGGCAAAAACTTTGGGCACATTGGTGTGATAGGCCTGGGCGAGCGCGGTGCTGTCGGTCACGGCGCGGGCGTTGCCGCGCGCATCCAGCTCAACCCCAAACGAGGTCAAGACACTGGCAACAGGATTGACAAAGCCCATGGCCAAAAGCACCAAGTCGGCGGGGATGGTTTTTTCCGTGCCGGGGACTTCCTGCATCTTGCCGTCGAGCCACTGCACGCGCACCGTTTGCACGCCCGTGACGTGGCCTTTTTCACCGACAAAGGCTTTGCTGGAAATGGCAAACTCGCGCTCACACCCCTCCTCATGGCTTGAACTCGTTCTGAGTTTCAATGGCCAGTTAGGCCAGGTGAGAGGACGGTTCTCTTCCACGGGGGGCTCGGGCATCACCTCAAACTGCGTGACGCTCAAGGCCCCGTGGCGGCGACTCGTGCCCACACAGTCGCTCCCCGTGTCGCCCCCACCAATCACCACCACATGGCGTTGGTCAGCCCTCAACGCATTTTTCACCGTGTCGCCGGCATTGGCCTTGTTTTGCTGGGGCAAGAATTCCATGGCAAAGTGCACGCCTTGCAAGTCCCGCCCCGGAATGCTCAAGTCCCGCGAGACCTCCGAGCCCGTGCACAGGAGCACCGCATCAAACTCACCCAGCAAGGCTTGGGCCGAGACTTTGCTGTTGGACCAATTGGTGATGCGCTGGGCAGGGCTTGGGGTTTGGCCCGCGTCAGGCGCTGGCCAGTCACCGACCAAGACCCCGGTTTTAAAGACCACGCCCTCAGCCTGCATTTGCGCAATGCGCCGGTCAATGTGGCTTTTCTCCATCTTGAAGTCAGGGATTCCATAGCGCAACAAGCCCCCCAAACGGTCGTTTTTCTCAAACACCGTGACCGCATGCCCCGCGCGCGCGAGTTGCTGGGCACTGGCCAAGCCGGCCGGACCAGAACCGATGACCGCCACCTTTTTGCCCGTCTTGACCAAGCCCGTCATGGGCTGGACCCAACCCTCGCTCCAGGCCTTGTCAATGATGGCGTGCTCAATCGATTTGATGCCCACCGCATCGTCGTTGACGTTCAGGGTACAGGCCGCCTCGCACGGGGCGGGGCAGATGCGGCCGGTGAACTCGGGGAAATTGTTGGTCGAGTGCAGCACCTCGATGGCATTTTTCCAGTCGCCTTGGTAGACCAATTCGTTGAAGTCGGGAATGATGTTGTTGACCGGACAGCCGTTGTTGCAAAACGGCGTGCCGCAGTCCATGCAACGCGCGCTTTGCGCTTTGGCCGCGTCGTCCTTGAGGGTTGCGACAAACTCTTTGTAATCCTTCAAACGCTCGGGGACGGGTTTGTAGGATTCTTGGATGCGTTCGATTTCTAAAAACCCGGTGATCTTGCCCATGATGGTTGAATTCCTGTAAAGCTAGTTTGTTCGTTTATTCGATTGGTCGATTGGTCGTTTCGTCGTTTCGTCCTTTGCGCTAAAAAGGGCGGCTCTTTGGCCTTGCCAAAAAGCGCCCTTGTGCTCGCTCAGGTGCTGACTTTGCTCGATTTGCTGGTTTTTTTGACCTCAAGCGGGGCTGGCGTTTTTTCCAAAGCGGCCCCCATCTCTTTGAGTGCGCGTTGGTACTCAATGGGGAAAACCTTCACAAACTTCAAGCGCGACTGCGCCCAAGTGTCGAGCAAATCGCGTGCGCGCTTGGACCCCGTCCAGCGGTGGTGGTCTTCGAGCAGTTTTTTGAGCAACGCCTCATCGCTGAGCCCTTTGTGCATGGCCCCTTTGAGCCCTGCGACTTGCTCAGCCGTGGTGAGCACAGGCTCGAGTGAGACCATGGCGGTGTTGGCCCTCTTGGCAAAGTCACCCTGCTCATCGAGAACATAGGCCACCCCCCCACTCATGCCCGCAGCAAAGTTGCGCCCCGTTTGGCCCAACACAGCAACAGTCCCACCGGTCATGTATTCGCAGCCATGGTCGCCCGTGCCCTCGACCACCGCAGTAGCACCCGACAAACGAACCGCAAAGCGCTCCCCCGCCACGCCACTGAAGTAGGCCTCGCCCGAGGTCGCACCATACATGACGGTGTTGCCCACAATGATGTTCTCGCTTGACACACCCCTGAAGTCAAGGCTCGGTCGCACCACCACCCGACCGCCCGACAAGCCTTTGCCGGTGTAGTCGTTGGCGTCTCCGATCAAATAAAGCGTGATCCCAGCGGCCAAGAAGGCGCCAAAAGACTGCCCACCCGTGCCTTCGAGTTGAATGCGCAAGGTGTCGTCGGGCAACCCCTCGGGGTGTATTTTGGTGAGGGCCCCTGAGAGCATGGCACCCACCGAGCGGTTGACATTTCGGGTGACCTCCATGAACTGAACGCGCTCGCCGTGATCGATGGCGGCACGCGCCTTGGCAATCAACACATGGTCGAGGGCTTTCTCCAGACCATGGTCTTGTGCCTCGGAATGATAAAGCGTCGCCCCTGGATAAGGCGGTGGGGTGTAGAGCAGTTTGGTGAAATCAAGACCACTGGCTTTCCAGTGCTCGACGCCTTTTTTCATGTCCAGGAGCTGCGACTGACCGATCATCTCTTGCACGGTTTTGAAGCCCAACTGCGCCATGATTTGGCGCATCTCTTCGGCGACAAAGAAAAAGAAATTGATCACATGCTCGGGCTTGCCGGAGAATTTTTTCCTCAGCACTGGGTCTTGCGTCGCCACGCCCACCGGGCAGGTGTTCAAGTGGCATTTGCGCATCATGATGCAGCCCTCGACCACCAAGGGGGCGGTGGCAAAACCAAATTCATCGGCGCCGAGCAAGGCGGCAATGGCAACGTCGCGACCGGTCTTCATTTGACCATCGGCTTGCACGCGGATGCGTTGCCTCAATCCATTCATCACCAAGGTCTGTTGGGTCTCGGCCAAACCGATCTCCCAAGGAGAACCGGCGTGCTTGATCGAGGACCAGGGCGAGGCCCCGGTGCCGCCGTCGTGACCGGCGATCACGACGTGGTCACTCTTGCATTTGGCAACACCGGCTGCCACGGTGCCCACCCCCACTTCGGAGACCAACTTCACACTGATGGAGGCGTGGGGGGCCACGTTTTTGAGGTCATGGATCAACTGCGCCAAGTCCTCAATGGAATAAATATCATGGTGCGGAGGCGGCGAGATCAGACCCACACCAGGCACGCTGTAGCGCAATTTGCCGATGTACTCCGAGACCTTGCCCCCGGGCAACTGACCGCCCTCACCCGGCTTGGCGCCTTGGGCCATTTTGATTTGAATTTGATCGGCACTGTTCAAGTACTCGGCCGTCACCCCAAACCGCCCAGAGGCCACTTGCTTGATGCGAGACCTGAGCGAGTCGCCGTCCTCGAGGGGCAAATCCACCTCCACTTGGGCGTTGCCAATCACACTTTTGAGGGTTTCGCCTTTTTTGATCGGAATGCCTTTGAGCTCGCCGCGGTAACGCGCGGGGTCTTCCCCACCTTCGCCCGTGTTGCTTTTGCCGCCAATCCTGTTCATGGCAATGGCCAAGGTGGCGTGCGCCTCGGTCGATATCGAGCCCAAGGACATGGCGCCTGTTGCGAAGCGTTTGACGATTTCACTGGCACTCTCCACGCTTTCGAGCGGGATGGCGCGGGCGGGATCGATCTTGAACTCAAACAAGCCGCGCAGCGTCATGTGCCGGCGGCTTTGGTCGTTGACGAGTTGCGCATATTCTTTGTAGGTGTTGAAGTTGTCGCTTCGCGTGCTGTGCTGCAGTTTGGCAATCACATCGGGCGTCCACATGTGCTCCTCGCCGCGGGCTCGCCAGGCGTACTCGCCGCCTGTGTCAAGCATGTGCGAGAGCACCGGATCCAAGGAGTAAGCCGCTCGGTGGGTGCGAATGGCCTCTTCGGCAATCTCAAAAACACCAATGCCCTCGACCCGGGTCGCTGTGCCGGTGAAATATTTCTCCACCGTCACGCTGTCGATGCCGATGGCCTCAAAGAGCTGTGCACCGCAATAACTCATGTAGGTGGAGACACCCATTTTGGACATGATTTTGGACAGTCCCTTGCCGATGGCCTTGACATAGTTGTAAATGGCTTTGTCGGCCGACAAGTCTCCGGGCAAGTCTTGGTGTATGGCCTGCAAGGTCTGCATGGCCAAGTAGGGGTGGACCGCTTCGGCACCGAAACCCGCCAACACGGCAAAGTGATGAACCTCCCGGGCAGACCCGGTTTCCACGACCAAGCCGGCCGAGGTCCTGAGACCTTCGCGCACCAAATGCTGGTGGATGGCCGACAACGCCAAGAGCGCTGGGATGGCGACTTGCGTGGCGCTCACGCGGGAGTCGCTGATGATCAAAATATTGCGCCCGCTCTTGATCGCATCCACCGATGCGGCGCAAAGCGACGCGAGCTTGGCCTCCACCCCTTCTTGGCCCCAGGCCAAGGGGTAGGTGATGTCCAAGGTCAAGCTTTTGAATTTGCCATGGGTGTAGTCCTCGATGTGCCTGAGCTTGACCATGTCCTCGACGTTCAAAATCGGCTGAGAGACCTCAAGCCGCATGGGTGGGTTGACTTGGTTGATGTCGAGCAAATTGGGTTTGGGTCCAATGAAGGAGACGAGCGACATCACAATGGCTTCGCGAATCGGATCGATCGGTGGGTTGGTGACCTGGGCAAAGAGTTGCTTGAAATAGCTGTAGAGGGGTTTGTTTTTTCCGGACAGAACCGCCAAGGGGCTGTCGTTGCCCATGGAGCCCGTGGCCTCTTCGGCGTTGGTGGCCATGGGGGCCATCAAAAACTTCAAATCCTCTTGCGAGTAGCCAAAGGCTTGCTGCAAATCGAGCAAACTGTCTTTGGTGGGCGTGGGGAGTGCGCTTTGGGTGTTCTCGTGGTGGGCGGCTTTCACATCGTCGAGACGGATGCGCAAATTCTCGATCCATTGTTTGTAGGGCTTGGCATTGGCCAGTCCCGCTTTGAGCTCCTCGTCATCGATCATGCGCCCTTGCTCGAGATCGATCAAGAACATCTTGCCCGGCTGCAGTCGCCACTTGCGCACGATTTTGCTCTCGGCCACGGGCAACACGCCGGACTCCGAGCCCATGATCACCACGTCTTCGTCGGTGATGCAGTAGCGCGAGGGGCGCAGGCCATTGCGGTCCAAGGTGGCGCCAATTTGACGGCCATCGGTGAACACGATCGAGGCTGGACCATCCCAGGGCTCGAGCATGGCGGCGTGGTATTCGTAGAAAGCGCGGCGACGCTCGTCCATGGTGGCGTGCTGCTCCCAGGGCTCGGGGATCATCATCATCACCGCTTGTGACAGGGGGTAGCCTGCCATGGTGAGGAGCTCCAAACAGTTGTCAAAGGTGGCCGTGTCGGACTGACCGGCGAAACTGATGGGATAGAGCTTTTGCAGGTCTTCACCCAAGACTGGGGAGGACATCACGCCCTCGCGCGCTTTCATCCAGTTGTAGTTGCCTTTGACGGTGTTGATCTCGCCGTTGTGGGCAACGTAGCGGTAGGGGTGGGCCAAGGGCCACTCGGGGAAGGTGTTGGTGGAGAAACGCTGGTGGACCAACCCCAGGGCCGAGACGCAACGCGGGTCGGTCAAGTCGTTGAAGTAGGTGCCCACCTGATCGGCAAGCAAGAGGCCTTTGTAGATCACCGTGCGCGACGACATGCTGGGCACGTAATACTCTTTGGAGTGCTTGAGCTTCAAGTTCTGAATCGCGGCCGATGCGGTTTTGCGGATCAGGTAGAGTTTTCTCTCGAGCGCATCTTGCACGATCACATCGTTGCCGCGTCCAATGAACACTTGCCGTATGAGCGGCTCCTTGGCGCGAACAGTGGGCGACATTGGCATGTCTTTGTTGATGGGGACATCTCTCCAGCCCAGAACCACTTGGCCCGCGTCTAGGATGGCGCGCTCCATCTCTTGCTCGCAGGCTTCTTTGGAGGCTTGCTCTTTGGGCAAAAAAATCATGCCCACACCGTATTCGCCCACGGGTGGGAGTTTGACCCCTTGGCGGGCCATGTCTTCACGGTACAAGGCATCGGGGAGTTGAATCAAGATACCCGCGCCGTCTCCCATCAGTTTGTCGGCACCGACCGCACCCCGATGGTCAAGGTTTTCCAGGATCTTCAAGGCCTGACTCACCATGGCGTGGCTCTTCACGCCTTTGATGTGCGCCACAAACCCCACCCCGCAAGCATCGTGCTCCTGGCTTGGGTGATACAAACCCGGTTGGTCTTGAGAAGATGGTGGATCGAAACGGTGCATGACGCACTCCCAAAGAGAAGAATGTTGGTGAAATTGGGTGCAAGCCCGTCAGGGTTAACACCGAAACGGAAAACGAGCATAATCGTTTGCAACAACAATGCCAAGCTTTTTATTTGGGGTCAGAGCGTAATTTATTACACCGCTTCACCGTTTGAAATTAATTGGGGTCAGATTAAATAGTTCAAAAATCCCAAGCCCAAGGGGAGTTTTATCGGGCAAGGGGCAAAATTACCCCAAGAACCCTGGCAATGGGGTGGACTCGAGGGTCTCAACTGGGGGGTTGGGCGGGCGGCCCGCGAGCTTGGGCGTGAGGCGTCGGTGGGTCGTCTTTTGTAAATTGGCGACAAATTCAGCGTCCCCCAGTGGCCAACCCGATTTGAGGGAGGACTCAATGCCTTGCTGTTGCGCCAAACTGAGGCCTTGGCGCACCATTTCGGCGTATTGGACCTCACGCTCAAAGGGTGTGTTGCCCAAATGCCAAAGCGACTCATGCGCCGACACCAAGGGGTCCAGCCGTTGACCCACCCAGTGAGCGTGGCTTGACCAGGGGTAGAGCCACTGGCCCGAAGCGCTGTCGAGGCTGGCCATCCCATTCATCTGATTTTTGGACGCCAGCGCGTCAGAAGGCACGCCAGACTGCAAGCCCAAGCCTTCGCACAAACCATCGATGTACACCATGGCCTTGAGCAACCAAGGCTCGGCTTGCAAGACGTTGGAGCGAAACCGCCCCTCCCATAGGGTGCCGCTTCGCCCATGCAAACGATTGAAGTACTGCACGTAGCGCCGCCCCACCCCTTGCATGAAGCCGCTCAAGGCGCCCTCCTGTGTGGGGGTCAGCAGGGCTTGAACCGATTGCGCCAAAAACGCGTAGCCATGCACTTTGATGCCCTTGGCTTGGCTGATCTCCAGCCAGAGCTCGCGCATCACATCGAGATCTTGGGGCGCACGGGCAATGGGCTCGCCGTTGTTGCCCCTGATGCACACGTGGTGCAAGGTGTTGGGCAAATCCAGTCGCGTGAGTCTGGCCATGGGCAGCGCTTTAAGGTGCAATCACAGGCACAGGCACAGGCAAAAGCTCAGGTGATAAAGCCCTCAGGCCTTCTTCATTGTTTTGCTCTTCGGCTTGGTTTTGGTTTTGGTTTTGGTCTTGGTCCAGACCCAAGGCATGGCCTGGATTGGCACCCGTGCTCTGGGCCGACGCTTGCAGCACCGCCTGCACCCTGGGGTAGCGCTCGAGCATCATGCCCTCTAGACCAAACTGCGCCAATAGCGCCACCAAGCGGTGTGCGGCACTGCGCTTACACTGGCCCGTGAAGGTGGCCGTGATCAATTCGTTTTTCATGCTGTGCTCCCAACCCACGAGCTCGGTGACACTCACCTTGTAGCCCTGGCTCTCCAAGTACAAGCACCGCAGCACGTTGGTGAGTTGGCTGCCCATCTCCCGCGTGTGCAAAGGGTGCCTCCAAAGCTCCGCCAAGGGGGTTTTGGCCAGTGTTTTCGCTTTGCCCGCTCTGAGCTTGGCCGCCAATTCGGCTTGACAACACGGCACCAAAAACACCAACTGGGCTTTTTTGGCCAAAGCAAACTCGATGGCGTCGTCACTGGCCGTGTCACAGGCATGGAGCGCCGTCACCACATCCACACGGCGGGGCAAAAGAGCACTGCTGCCGGATGCTTTGGCGCTGATGTTCAAAAAATCCATGCCCTTGAAGTTCAATTCTTGGGCCAAGGCCTTGGCGTGTTCCACCAACTCCAAACGGGTTTCAATGCCAATGATCTCCAAAGGAATGGCCGCACGCTCACCACAAAACTGCTCATGCAGCATGAAGCCCAAATAGGACTTGCCGCAACCGTGGTCGACCAGCACCAAGGGCTTTGGGAGAGCGTTCGCCGAAGTGCTTGCCGGCACGTTTGCCGGGGTGTTTGGTATGGGCGCCCCCTCCAGCGCAGACCAGCCCGAGCCAGCCCAGCACTGGCGCAGTGGCTCGGTCATCAATTGAATCAAATGATTGACTTGCTTTAACTTTCTTCGCGAGTCTTGGTTGAGTTGCCCGTCTCGCGTCAAAATGTGCAGGGCTTTGAGCAAAGACACCGAACTCGAACCCCGCGGGTCTTCCAGGGCAAATGCGCTCAAGGCCAAGGCCGCTTGGCTGCCCACTTCAGCAGTTTTCGCCGCCGCCGTGCTCGGCCGATGGGCGCGTTGTTTTCTCATCTCAGGCGTAGGTCGTTCAAAAGGGAGCAGGGATTGGAGCGTGTCCCCAATTCACGCTCCCCAAAGCATACACCGAGAAAGCCAGCACGCGGCCCTACAATGTCACCCAATTGAAACATGCGGGGGGTGCTGCACATTGCACATTGCACATTGCACATTGCACATTGGCCATTGGCCCTCGGCCCCCTCAGATCAAGCGGGGCCAGCGTTACTTGCGTGTCTTGCGTTTCTTG